>Ga0209511_1001226_pt1 | contig 23445 bp, 18 predicted proteins | sample SSSSmetaG_FD_184141 | JGI IMG/M metagenome (GOLD analysis project Ga0209511, IMG submission 184141) | Glacier valley bacterial and archeal communities from Borup Fiord, Nunavut, Canada, to study Microbial Dark Matter (Phase II) - ​SSSS... | ecosystem: Environmental > Aquatic > Freshwater > Ice >... | reverse complement strand
GCACTTAGCAGCCAGGTTACGAGCCAAACTTCCATCGAATTACCCTGGCAGCAGCCCAACAACTCTAACATGGAGCGTTTTCAGGGCCGAAACGACATTCCGGTCAACGGCTGGGAATTAATACGGCGGGATTTGGGCTACGATGAAGCCGGCAACCCCACATCCACGGTAAATCCGCACGTCATCCTTTACAACAAATACCAGGGAATTCTTCGGGTTTTCGTGGCAGTCGGTCGCCAATTTGGGGGTTATCAGCACGCTGAAATCAGGCTCATATTCAGCACTGCTGGAACCCATAAATCGGCAGCTTTAAATAGGCAATCGGCACTTGGTGTCGCATTGGAAGATACTGAACCAGGGACAGCAACCGAGTTTTCCTCCATTGCTCGCTACCTGAACGATGGCTCCAAGTGGTTCGTCGGCGATTTCCCAATCGATTATGACCCTTGCACTTGCCAGTTTGATTCGCGTCTTCGCCTTGAAGTCAATCTCATCAGCGAAATGAAGGTGGACCTGACGGGCGACACGAACGGCACCATCGTTACGACTGCCAACGGCAGCACCACGGGAGGCTTCAGCGACGGCATTCCATTCATTCAGAAGACGAACAAGCCTCTCAAGGCGGCGGGCACGGGCTACGACAACATCGACAAGCTCAGCAGCAAAATCATCAAATCGGGGGGTAACTCGGCGGCGGCGGCTTCGCTGGCAAGCGCTGCCAAGAGTGGCAGCTTTCTGAAGGATGGATTGAAAAACCTGCCCTGGGTCGGGGCGGCGATGGGCGTACTCGATTTCTTCGTTGGCGGGGGCCAGGACAGCGCCCCGCAGCCGCTGGCGCTGCAGCCGCTAAGTATTTCGATGACCACCAAAACGACGGGCACTATCACGACCAATAACCTCTACGCGACGGTCCCCTTCAATAACCCCGGCAACCGGCTGGCCACGGCAATCCCTGAAAATACGCCCTATTACAACGAGGCATTGGGCGTGTTTAGCCTGCTCAAGCGGCCGGTGGTAGATGTGATAGAGGATGAAGTGGTAACCGGGACCACCCGGGATAATATGATTTTCACCAGCACCCAAACTTATCGGCTGACGCAGGATTTAGAATACGTCATCAATCCGGCTTCCAAGATGGAAGTGGTGGATTTTGAGGTCGCATTGGTGGCCCATGGCTCCAGCTCGACGCTCACTGGCCAGCCAGGCGGGCGGTTCACCATCGCTGAGGGCTATTCTATTCAAGACGATGGGTCGCGTCGCACCATGTACCGGACTCCTTATTTTGATGCGGCTTGCATTAAAAATCAGCGACCAGCTTGGGTTAGCACGGTGCGTGGTGGTCAGCAGCGCACTACCACCCCCGCTCAACAGGTGTTCATCAAGGTCATGCTCAATCTACGACCCATCGGTGCTTCAGCAACCCAGCAAAACGTGCTGCTGGTGGCGCGCTACCCCGTAACAATCAATGGCGTGCCCAGCCACACGCCGCTGCCCGCCGCCGCGTGCGGCGTGTTGCCCCAGGCCAGCAACAGCGCCATCCAGGCCGTTTGTGGCAGCTCCCGCTACGTGACGGCGGTTACGCTAATCAAAAAGAATGACGGGGGCAGCGCTTCGCTGTCGGCTGGCCAGGGTGCCGCCAACCAGGCCGCCACCGGCGTTAGCACCCTGGTGGCCTACCCCAACCCGGCCCAGGATGTCGTGCGCTTCGCGTATTCGCTGGCCCAGCCCGGTCCCGTGCACCTGCTCATCCGTGATGCGCTGGGGCGCGAGGCGTTACGCGTAGCCGAGCGCGGTGCCGCGCAGGCTGGCCCCGCCGAAGTCAGCGCCTCCGTCGCGGCCTTACAGCCCGGCATTTACTACTGCACCCTGGAAACCGCCAGTGGGCGCGTCGTGCAAAAGCTCGTCGTGACGCGTTAGCGGCCGAAGAGGTATAGCTTCCAATCAAACGCCCCGACCTGGCAACAGGTCAGGGCGTTTGTCGTTTCCCCGCTCCTACTCGCCGCGCATCACCCGCTCCTGCCGCTGGATGGACTCCAGGTGCACGGCCTCCAAATAGCGCTGCACGAACTCCTCGGTCAGGCCCAGGGCCGCGCCCTGGCGCTGGGCGCGGGCGAGCACCTCGTTCCAGCGGCCGGTTTGCAGGATGGTGATGTCGTTGTCCTTCTTGTACTGCCCGATTTGCTCGGCGACGGCCATGCGGCGGCCCAGAATCTGGAGCAGTTCCGCGTCGAGGTTATTGATTTGCTGACGCAGGCCGGCCAGCGCGGTCAGAAATTCAGCCTTGTCGGTCGTTTCGTGCCGCCACACCAGCTCGTGAATGAGTTGACCGAGCACTGCCGGGGTGATTTGCTGCTTGGCATCGCTCCAGGCGTTGTCGGGGTCGCGGTGGCTCTCTATCATCGTGCCGTCGAAGTCGAGGTCGAGTGCCTTTTGCGCCACGGCGAAGAGCGTGTCGCGGCGGCCGCAGATGTGGCTCGGGTCGTTGAGGATGGGCAGCTCGGGCAGGCGGCGCTTCATCTCGATGGGCAAATGCCACATCGGCGCGTTGCGAAAATCGGGGTTGCCGTAGCTCGAAAACCCGCGGTGAATCAGTCCCACTTGCTGCAAACCGGCCTTTTGCAACCGCTCGACGGCTCCTATCCACAATTCCAGCTCGGGGTGAATCGGGTTTTTGACCAGCACCGGAATCTCGACTCCGCGCAGGGCCGAGGCGATTTCCTGCACCGAAAACGGGTTGCCCGTCGTGCGCGCGCCCACCCAAAGCAGGTCCACGCCGAAGGTGAGGCAGTCTTCCACGTGCTTGGCCGTGGCCACTTCCACGGCCGTGGGCAGGCCCGTCGCCTCGCTGGCCCGCTTCAGCCAGGGCAAGCCCTTCGCGCCCACGCCCTCGAAACCGCCGGGCTTGGTGCGCGGCTTCCAGATACCGGCCCGCAGCGCCTGCACCTTGCCCGTGGCGGCCAGCGCCTGGCACGTTTCAAGCACTTGGTCTTCCGTTTCAGCGGAGCACGGCCCGGCAATGAGAAACGGTTTGTCGTTGGGTTGGCGGTTGAAAAGGTCGCGGAACATAGTGTTTTGATGTGCTGATGTGATGAATGTGAAAATGTGCTGATTGATGCGTTCTGCTCGTCGATTGGAGCGGGCTGCCGGCTTTTCGCCAGCTGTCCGTTTCCCGTTGTTTGATTCAGGCCGGAGACCGGAGACCTGAGACGTTAGACCTGAGACATGAGACTGCTCTTTCGGAGTCTCAGGTCTAACATCTCAGGTCTTAGTAAACTCAACAACACCTAAGCGGACAGCCGGCGAAAAGCTGGCAGCCCGCCGCGACGCGTCCGGGCGTTGCATGATGGAGTAATTCATGGGATAATCTTCTGAATCTCATTGGCCTGATGTAACGCGTCGGTTAGCCCTTCGTAGTCCTCATCGGCGAGCAGCGCTCGCAACGTGTGCAGCTGGTGCAGGTGCTCATCGAGGACGTCGAGCAGGTTGTCGCGGTTTTGCCGAAAGATGGGCACCCAGGTGGTCGGTGCGCTTTTGGCCAGGCGCACGGCCGAGGCGAAGCCGCCGCCGGCCAAATCGAAGATGCGCGGCTCGCCGCCCCGCTCTTTCTTCAATACCGTCAGGGCCAGCGCGAACGAAGTCAGGTGGGCCAGGTGCGAGACGTAGGCGACGTGCAAGTCGTGCTCGGCCGCGCCCAGGCGCAGCACCCGCATGGGCAGGGCGCGTAGCAGGTCTTCGACCAGCGCCAGCGCGTCGGCATCGCTGGCCTCGGTTTCGCAGAGCACCACGTTTTTGCCTTCAAACAAGCCCCGCACGGCCGCATCAGGACCGGAAAATTCGGTGCCGGCCATCGGGTGGGCGGCCACGAAGCGGCCCCGGCGCGGGTGCGTGGCCACGGCCGCCAGCAGCTGGGCTTTGGTCGAGCCGACATCCAGCACCACTTGTCGGCCAGTCAGCAAATCGAGCACCTGGGGCAGCACGGTCAGTAGCGCGTCCATCGGCACGGCCACGACGATGAGGTCGGCTCCGGCCACGGCGGCGGGCAGGTCGGGGGCTATTTCGTCCACCAAACCCAGCGCCAGCGCCCGCCGCCCATAGTCGGCGTTGGCTTCGAGGCCCACCAGCCGCCGGGCCAGCCCGTGTTGGCGCAGGCTCAGGGCCAGCGAACCGCCAATGAGACCCAGGCCGATAATAGCGATGGTCATTTTTTAATTAAAAATTGGCAATTAAAATTTAAGAATTGGGCGGGATTTGTGGAACGTCGCCCAACGCGCGCTACGGCTTTTTAAAAGCCAAAACTTATAACTCATCAGCCTCCACCAGCGGCAAATTTTTAATTTCTACTTGCCAATTTTTAATTCTAAACACCGCTTCTTCTAGCCGCTCTACCGGCTGACACAAACTGGCGCGCACGTAGCCATTTCCATTCGAGCCAAACACGCCGCCCGGCGTGAGAAACACGCGCGCTCCAGCCAGCACGGCATCGCTGAACGCGTAGCCGTCGGCAAAAGCGGGCGGCACGGCGGCCCATACGAACAGGCCCGTTTGGCCGGGCGCGACCGCGCAGCCCAGCGTTGCGAGCAGCTTCAGCACCAGCGCGCGGCGGGCGCGGTAGGTCGCGTTCAGCCCATTGAACCAGTCCTCGCCCAGCGCCAGCGCCGCCACGGCCGCCTGCTGCACGCCCAGAAACATGCCCGAATCCATCTGGCTTTTGAAGCGCAGCACTTCGGTCAGCCAGTCGGCCCGGCCCACGAGCATGCCCACGCGCCAGCCGGCCAGGTTATGGCTCTTGCTGAGCGAGTTCAGCTCCAGGGCCACCGCCCGCGCGCCCGGCACGGCCAGCAAACTCAGCGGGGGCGCGTCGTTCAGCGTAAATCCGTACGGATTATCGTGGACCAGCATGATGCCGTGGGCGGTGGCGAAGGCCACCAGCTCGGCCAGAAAAGCCGGGCTGGCGGCCGTGCCGGTGGGCATGTGCGGGTAGTTCACGAACATCATTTTCACCCGGCGCAGGTCGGTGGCGGCCAGCGCGGACAAATCAGGCAGCCAGCCGACGGCGGCCGTCAGGTCGTAGGGGCGCGGCGTAGCGCCGCACACCTCGGCCACGGCCTGGTAAGTCGGGTAGCCGGGGTTGGGCAGCAGCACCTCGTCGCCGGGGTCCAGAAAGGCCATACCCAGGTGCATCAGCCCTTCTTTCGAGCCGAGCAGCGGCAGGATTTCGCTGGCCGGGTCGAGGGCCACGCCGTAGCTGCGCTCGTAAAACCCGGCCATCGCCTGGCGCAGCGCGGGCGTGCCCTGGTAGCTCTGGTAGCCGTGGGCCGTGGGCAGCGCGGCCGTGTCGGCGAGGGCGGCCACCACGCTGGGGTGGGGCGGCAAATCGGGCGAGCCGATGCCGAGGCTGACAATGTCGGCCCCCGCCGCGTTGAGCGCGGCCAACTCGCGCAGCTTGCGCGAAAAATAGTATTCGCCGGTGTGGGCCAGGCGGCGGGCGGGGACTAAGTGCATGTTTCTTATTTCTTGTTTCTTGTTTCTTGTTGGAGCCTTCAGCTTCTGCGCCTTCCGCGAGGCCCTCCGCGACCTCTGCGGGCAAAAAATTATCCGGGCCGAAAACGAAAGCGGGTAAATCAACTCACTGCCAACGCTGCCACCAGTACCTGGCCGCGCCGGTACGCGCCCAGCACCCGCAGCGACTCCGTGACGGCGGGTAGCTCTCGCAGCAGGGCTTCGAGCTGGGCAGGGTCAGCAAACTCGACATCGGCGTGGAAGCCGTAGTGCCAGGGCTGAGCGGGCAGCGGGGCCGACTGCAACTTGCTCAAGTTCAAACCTAAACCAGCCACCAGCGTGAGCACCCGCGCCAGGCTGCCCGGCTCGTGCGGTGCCAGAAAGTAGAGCGACGCTTTGTCGGGATGAGCCACGGGCGGGGCCAGCGCGGCCGGCGCCAGGGCCAGAAACCGGGTGTAATTATTTGGGTCGTCGTTGATGACCGGCACCAGGATGTCCAGCCCGAACGCGGCGGCAGCTTGCGCGCCGGCCACCACGGCTATCGTATGCGCGTCGGACGCGGGGCTTTCGGCCAGCAGCTGAGCGCTGAGGCCAGTGTCTTCGGTTTCGACGAGCTGCCAGGTGGGGTGTTGGCTCAGAAAATCACCGCACTGGCGCAGGGCCATCGGGTGCGAGTGCACGGCCCGCACGTCGGCGAGCCGGGTGCCGGGCCGCGCCAGCAGGTGCTGAGCGATGGGCAAATACACTTCGCCCGTGATGACGAGCGCGGCGCGCTCCAGCAGCAAATAATTGGGCAGGATGCTGCCGGCCAGCGAGTTCTCGACCGCCATCAGCCCGGCCTCGGCGCGGCCGTCTTCGACGCGCGCCACCAGCTCGCCGAACGTGGCGCAGCCGCTCAGCGCCGGCCCGGAGCCAAAATACTGGCGGGCCGCCACCTCGTGGAAACTGCCGCGAAAACCCTGAATGGCCACTTGGTACCTGGTGCTTAGGGCTTGGGGCTTGGTAGAATCTGACATAAAAAAAGCGCCACTCGCTGGAACGAGTGGCGCGGCTGGTTTCTAGATTTCTAGGGAAATTCAGCTACAGAACGACTCGTTTCACGCGGGAGGCGTAAAGTAATAGTAGCTGAAAAAGTAGCGGGCGGCGAACATATGCTTTTTGAATCGGCCGGCAAGGTAAGCAGAAAACGGACTTGCGCAAACCTGGAGTCGTTTCGCGGTCAGTGTCCAGCAAGCATACGGGCGACGCGGGCGGTCGGCGAGAAGAGGGACGCAGCCGCCTACTTCCCCCGCATCACCAATTCGCAGCCCGCGCCTGGCCCGGCGCGCTGGGTCAGCTCGCCGCCGAGCTGCTCGCTGAGCACGCCGATGAGCCGCCGCCCGAACGAGCGCGGGGCGGGCGCGCTGGCATCAAAGCCGGGGCCGTTGTCCTCCACGCGCAGCGTGAGGCCGGCCCGCTCGCGGCGCAGGCTAATGCGCAGGCGCGGCCGTGCCACCTGGGCGTAGGCGTGCTTGAGCGAATTGGTGGTCAGCTCGTTCACAATCAAGCCCAGCGGAATAGCCACATCGACATCCACGGCCGGCTCGGGCACGTCCAGCTCCAGGTCCACGGCCTCGGCCGAGTGGCCGTAGGCGCGCAGCAGGCCGTCGGCCAAATCGTGCAGGTAGGCCCGCATGTCCACCGTCGTCACCTCGTCGGTCTGGTAGAGACGCTGGTGGATGAGCGACATGGCATCTACCCGCTGGCGGCTTTCCCGCACGGCTTGCAGGGCGGCCGAGTCGGTGAGGCGGTTGGTTTGCAGCCGCAGCAGGCTCGACACGGTGGCCAGGTTGTTCTTCACCCGGTGGTGCAGCTCGCGCAGCAGCGTGGCCAGGCGCGCGGCCTGCTCGCGGCTGCGCGCGTCGGCCCGCCGAATTACCCGGTATTGCCACACGGCCACGCCCAACAAGCTCAGCACCAGCGCCAGGCCACCCACCAGGCCCCAGAGCTGGCGCTGCTGACGGGCGTTATCCTGGCCCAGCTGCTCGATGCGGGCCTGCTTGGCTTGGGTCTGGTAGCGGGCTTCGGTGGTGAGCAGCTGCTGATTTTTTTGCTGGTTGAAGAGCGAGTCCCGCACCTGCCGGGTTTGGCACTCCAGGGCCAGCGCCCGGCGGAAGTCACCGCCCTGCTCGGCCAGGCTCGTGAGCAGGTCCAGCACATCGGCCCGCACGTCGAGGTTGCGGGTGCGGATGGCCCAGGCCAGGGCCAGGGACGCATTTTGGCGGGCCGGGGCGGGCAGCCCCAGCAGCAGCTGGGTGCGGGCCAGGTTGGCGCGGGTAAAGGCTACGCCGAACGCATCGTGCTGCCGCCCGAAATACGCCAGCGCCCGCGTTTGGCTGAGAACCGCGGCCCCGGGCTGGCCCAGATTTTTATAGATAATGCCCTGGTTGAGCAAGTCGGCGTAGTAGCTGGCCGAGTCGCCGGCCGCCAGCCCGGCCGCCAGCGCCCGTCGGATAAATCCCAGCGCCTGCGCCGGCTGGCCGCGCTTGCCGGCCAGCGTCGAGAGCTGCTCGTAGGTAGTGCCGGTCAGGTCGGCGAGCGGCCGCGATTGCACCAGCCGCAGGGCCTGGTCGAGCTGCCGCTCGGCTTCGGGGTAGTTCTGGGTGGCTTCGTAGAGCTGCGCCAGCTTGACCAGGGCGCGGTGCTCGAGGCGATAGTTGGCGGCGGCGCGGGCCAGGTCGAGCACCCGGTGGTAGTGGCCGAGCGCGGCCGCGTAGTCAGTAATGCTCATCGCCACGTACCCGCGCGACAGCTCCACGCCCGCGATGAGCCGCACCCGGCCGCTGACCTGGGCCACGGTCGCCGCCCGGTCCAGGGCCGCCGTGGCCTCGTCGAAGCGCCCGGCCTCGACCATCACGTCCGAAAACTCGCGCAGCTGGTCCACCTGGCTGCTGTCAGGCCGCGCCGCGATGGCGGGCAGCAGCTCCGTCAGGCTCTTGGCCGTGTGGGCCGGCTCACCAGCCGGGCGCGGGGCCTGGGCACGAGCGGGGTTGAGGCCGCCGGCGGCTGTCAGCAAGCAGCCCAGAATCAGTAAAATAATCGGACGCATGGCTTGGGTTAAACCCAAAAGTAGCGCCAGGCTGAGGTTTCTTGTTTCTTGTTTCTGTGTTTTCAGGGCGTAGGTTCTCGCAGGGTTCCGCAGAGGTTTACGCGGAGGTTCGCGGAGCACAAACTACGCTACCTTGTTCGGCCTTAGTTTGAAACAAGAAACAAGAAACAAGAAACAAGAAACCTCACGGCCGAAACCGCTTGAGAAACTCGTCCTCATAGGCGCGGCCCAGCGGCACGGACTGCCCGCCGACGGTCAGCTCGTGGTCGGAGAACGCCTCGACCTGCCCGATATTGACGGCGAACGAACGATGCACCCGCACGAGCTGCGGGGCGCGCAGGCGGTCGAGCACCGCACTCAGGGGCAGGCGCAGGGCGTATTTGCGGCCCGAGGCCGTGGCCAGCGTAGTATGGCTGCCGCCAGCTTCGAGCAGCAGCACGTCGGCCAGTGCCACGCGCACGAACCGCTGGGCGTAGCGCACGAACAGGTTTTCGCCCAGGCGCAGCACCACCTCGCGGCCCCCCGACGACTCGGCGACGCTGACCTCGGGCGTTTCGGCGACGGGGGCCACCGCCGCCGCCACCGGCTCGGCCGCCTGCTGCGCCAGGGCGAACTGGTGCAACGCCACCTCGATGGCCGAGCGCAGGCCACCGAGGCTGGCCGGCTTGGGCAGATACGCGGCCGGAGCCGTGGCCAGGGCGCGGGCCAGCGTGGCGCGGTCGGCAAACGAGGTGAGGTAGATGAGCGGCACCGGGCGCTCAGCCAGCAGCCGGGCCGCGGTCTGAATACCGTCTTCCGGCCCGTCGATGTGGATGTCGGCCAGCACGAGGTCCACCTGGTGCCGGGCAAACAGCTCCTGGGCGCGCGCCCCGCTGCGGGCCGGCCCCACCACGGCGTAGCCTTCAGCTTCGAGCAGCTCCATCAGGTCAAGGGCCAGGATGGCTTCGTCTTCAATAAGTAGGATTTGAATCCGGGGGTCGTCCATAATAATTCGGGCCGGGCGGCCACCGCGCAAGATAGCGCCGCCGTAGCGGGCCACGCGCGAACTTCAATTTTAAGTCGTTCGACCAGCCGTTTGCTGACGTTCGGGCACAATCCTACCCCAAGAGTCGCCCTGGCCCCGACCTTTCCAATCGCTTTCGCTCCCTTGCTCACGAGTCAGCAGCTTCTACCTTCTCATGGTTTTAGGTTTCACCACGGCTCAGGTCGCGCCCATCATGGCTGGCACCCGGAGGCACTGCCTGCGCGAGGGCCACCGCTACCAGGTCGGGATGCGGGTCGAGTTCTACGCTTACCTGCGCCGGGTGGGCATGTACCCCTTTCGCGCGCCGGCCCCCGTCGTGAGCCTGCGCCTGGTCGAGCTGTCGGCCGACGGCACCCTGCTCTTCGACGGCCAGCCCCTGCCCGAAGCCGACGTACAAACCCTGGCCCAGTTTGAAGGCTTTGCCTGCACCACCGACCTGCTGGCGTTTCTGGCCAGCCGTCCCCGCCCGTTTCGCGGCCAACTCATTTGCTGGGGCGGGTAAGTGAGGAGGTGGGCGGGTATTAGGTGTCCCTTTTTACTCTGATACCCAATACCCAACACCCCGCGAGCTAAAGCTCGCGCCACTCACCTGCTTCCCGAAACCACCCGCCCCGTTACCAACAGCTGGCCTACGTGGCGCATAGTGTGCTCGGCGGCGTGCGTGAGCAAACCCAGCACGGTGCTCGGCAACCAGGCCCGGCCTACGCCGCGCCAGTCGGTCAGGGTGCTTTCCGGGGTGGTTTTTAACTGGTCGAGGGCGCTTTCGACCTGCTGCTGAAAGGCGACTACCAGCTCGGCTACCGCGCCGGGGTGGGTGGGCGGGTCGGCTTCGGCGGCCAGGTAGGCGAGTTGGGCAGCCCTGAGCGCTTCGCTCCGGGCGTAGGTGAAGGTGCGGTCGAGCACGCCCGTGAGGTGACGTAGGTGAAAGCCCACCGAGGCCAGCCCCAACGGCCGCTCGGCGAGCTTTTCAGCCGGGAAATCAGTCAGCAGCGCGGCTACTTCCTCGGCGGCCTGGAGCAGGGCGTGGGCCACGGGTTGGAGCAGCGGCGGGATGTCGGGCACGGGGCCGCGCAGCCAGGTTTCGGGAGGGGACATGGATATTGAGTATTGAGTATTGAGTATTGGGTGTTGGGGGCATCTGTCATGCTGAGCGCAGCGAAGCATCTCGCGTGGGGCAGTAAACTCAAACGTAAGCAACAAGGCGGGCAAGATGCTTCGCTGCGCTCAGCATGACAACGCTACCCAATACCCAATACCCATTAAAAGAGCCGTAATTTCGTCCCCGAATGAACCCGCTCCCTACCCCGGCCCTGCTGGCCGCCGCCGCCGAGTTCGGCACCCCGCTCTACGTGTATCAGGCCGACGTTATCCGGGCGCAATACCGCAAGCTGACTACGGCGTTTGCTGGGCACCCGACCCGGTTTTTTTACGCCTGCAAGTCGCTCACCAACGTGGCCATCCTGCGGCTCATGCGCGAGCTGGGCGCGGGCCTCGACTGCGTAAGCATCAACGAGGTGCGCCTGGGCCTGTACGCCGGCTTCCGGCCCCAGGATTTGCTCTACACCCCCAACAGCGTCACGTTCGAGGAACTGGTGGCGGCCAAAGACCTGGGCGTGAACCTCAACATCGACAACCTGTCCTTGCTCGAACGCTTCGGGGCCACGTTCGGCGGTTCCTACCCGGTCTGCGTGCGGCTCAATCCGCACATCGCGGCGGGCGGCAACTACAAAATCTCGACCGGCCACATCGACTCCAAGTTCGGCATCAGCATCCACCAATTGCGGCATCTGGAGCGCGTGGTGCAGGGCACGGGCCTCGACGTGCGGGGCCTGCACATGCACACCGGCTCCGAAATCAAGGACGTGAGCGTGTATCTGCGGGCGCTGGAAGTGCTTTTTGAAGCCGCCCGCCACTTCCCCGGCCTCGACTACCTCGACCTCGGCTCGGGCTTCAAAGTGCCCTACCAGCCGGGCGACTCCGAAACCGACATGCCGGAGCTGGGCCAGCAGATTCTGGCCGCGTTCGGCGCGTTCGAGGCCGAGTACGGCCGCCCGCTCGAAGCCCGCTTCGAGCCGGGCAAGTACCTGGTGAGCGAAGCGGGCTGGCTGCTGGCCGAGGTGGCCACCGTCAAGCACACCACGGCCACCGTCTTCGCCGGCCTCAACACGGGCTTCAACCACCTGATTCGGCCCATGATGTACGAGGCGTACCACCACATTTCCAACCTGAGCCACCCCCACGGGCCGGAGCGGCTCTACACCGTGGTGGGCAACATCTGCGAGACGGACACCTTCGCCTGGGACCGCCGCCTGCCCGAAGTGCGCGAGGGCGACATCCTGGCCCTGCACAACGCCGGGGCCTACGGCTTCGAGATGAGCAGCTCGTTCAATTCGCGCCCCCGCCCCGCCGAGGTGCTGCTCGACGGCGAGGCCCCGCCCCGCCTCATCCGCCGCCGCCAAACGTTCGAGGATTTGCTCGAAGGGCAGCTGGATGGGTAGCAACGGGCGGCGCGGGCTGTCGGCTTTTCGCCGGCTGTCCGCTCGTCGTTGCTGATGGATTGATTTTACTGAGACAGGAGACGTTAGACAGGGGACCTGAGACTTCTCGTCAGGCAGGAAAAAAGTCTTCTGTCTAACGTCTCATGTCTTGGTAAACTCCACAACGCCCAAGCGGGCGGGCGGCGAAAAGCCGCCCGCCCCGTACCCCGACTCCGAAACCGCGCCCACACCAGCTGTTGGTCCAGCAGCTCCGGTCGCACCCTCGCCCCCGACGAGCGTAGGCCCCGCCCCGGCGGGCGTAAGCCCGGCAACGCTTGGTGTAAGTCCGGCAACGCCTGGTGTAAGCTCAGAAACTCCTGTCGTAAGGTCAGAAACAGCAATTTTTGGGGAAACACCCGCTGAGGCTGGTACTTTTGCCGGACGGGTTGCCGGGGCGCTCACCAAACCCGCGGCTCAGTGGTTGCTTGCGCTGGCCTCTACTTTAGCCTTTTTTACTTTGATAACCCTGCTCGTCGGTACCAACCGGCCCGATTCCCGCGCCCGGCGCGTGGCCAATTTCTACGCCACCCAGCTCGCCGAGCTGGGCGCGCCCTACCAGTTTCTGGATTTGGTGGACTTGCCGGCCGATTTTCTCAACGCCGCGCTCTACGAAAACGCCGGCCGCCACGCGGATTTCAACCGCTTCATCGCCCCGCTCGACCAGTCCGACAAACTCGTCGTCTTCGTCTCGGAGTATAACTGCTCCATCCCCGGCGCGCTTAAAGCCTTTATCGACGCGCTGCCCTACCCCGGCGGCATCCGCGGCAAAACGGCCGCCCTGGTCAGCCTGAGCAGCGGCGACCAGGGCGGCGCGCTGGCCCTGAGCCACCTCACCGACATTCTTTTTTATCTGGGCACGAGCGTCCTGCCCCAGCGGGTGCGCCTGCCGCTCATCAGCCGTCATTTGTCGGCCGAAGGCGAGATAACCACGCCGCTGCTGCGGCAATTGTTGCGCGAGCAGGCTGAGACGCTGGTGGGGTGGTAGTTTCTTGAGTGGTAAGAGTCGTTGTCATGCTTCGCTGCGCTCTGCATGACAACGACTCTTACCACTCAAATCGAAAGCGTCAGGGCCACCGACACGCGGTCGTTGAGCTTGGTCAGGCCGTTGAACAGGTTCTGGCTCAGCGGCCGGAAGCCATTGACGAGCAGGCCCACTTTGCCGGTTTGCAGGTTCAAGCCCACCGTGCCGTTGAGCACGTAGCCGTTGCTGTCGGCGATGGGCTGGTCCTCGAAGCGGTTGCGGCCGTTCACCACGAAGTTGAGGCCGGCCGTGGGGCGCACGTCGAGCTTGCCCACTTTCCAGCCGTAGAAGTAGGCCGAGTTGGCGTAGAAGCGGTTGCCGTAGCGGTAGTTCTGGCCGCTGGCCGTGTTGAGGCGGTAGGCCAGGTTTGTTACCAGCCCGTGCTTATTGACCAGCAGCGTGTGGTTGAGGTTGAAGAGCACGTCGGTGCTGCCCGTGCCGGGCGTACCGCTGAATTCGCCCACCGTGAAGGCGGGGTCGCTCACGTCCACCGTGCTCCGGCCCGTGCCGAGCTTGACCCCGCCGCCCGCCCAGAGCTGATTGCGCACGATGACGGCCTTATCGGTCAGCGGCCCCGAGCTGGTGTTGAGCACCTCGTATAAACCCAGCACGGTGATGTCGCCCAGGCCCCGCGCCTGGCGCGGCCCGTCGTCGCCGAGCTTGTCGATGGCCACGTAGGGCACGAAAGCCATCACCTGCACCTTGCCGAAATTGTAGCCACCCCACAGCTCGGTCACGTGGAAGCGGTCGCGGCTGAACTGGCTGCCGCTGTCGGTTTTGAAGGACGAGTACGTGTAGCGAACCCCCACGAAGCCCTTGTTGAAATTCGGCACCAGCCCGATTTGGAAGTTGCTGTTGCCACAGCCGCAAAACGGGCACGCGCGGGCCGCGAAGCTGGCCAGGGCGCAAAAAACGAGTATTAGCAGTGATTTTTTCATGTGAATTCAAGCCGAAAAGAACGTAAAAACCAAACGCGGGCGGACGCCCCGGCCGGCGGCCCCTGGTGCCGCCGCCGACGCGACGCTTTCATCCCGCAAAACAGAGGTTACTCTACGTCTGGGGCGGCTGAAAAACGGCCCGCTCGCGCCCCCACGACACGGCCGGACCCGGCACCCGCGGGAAGCAGCTGGCCGAGGCCGGATAAGCCGCCGGCCGGGCCGGCACGAGCCAACCCAGCGCGGCCGGCAGCATCTCCAGCCGCTCCTTGAGCGGGTTGGGCGCCTGGCTCTCCCGCTGCTGCTGCTTTTTAAGCTGCTTGGCGAAGTAGCACTGCCCGTCGCAATGCAGCGCGGGCCGGGCTTTGTTCACGCAGAAGCGCGCCGTAATGGTGGTCCGGTTCAGGGCAAAGTCCACCACGAGCAGTTCCCGACTAAACGTCTGGAGCAGCACTAAGCTCAGGCACAGGTAGGCAAAAGCGGACTTCATGCGGGTAGAAAAGCCAGGGGCGGCGCAAATGTTACGGGCCGCCCCGCCCGCCCGTTGCCCGAACGCCAGCGGCGTTCAGCTGGCTTCAGCCGCCAAACAGGCCGCCGACGTAACTTAGCGCCTGGCCAAAGCCGCACTTAATCGTTCGCGGTGCGGTGACCCAACCTCGCGGGTAGCCCGGCCCTGTTCTCCCTCACTTTTACTCGCTTTGCGATGCGCGCGCGTTTCCCATTCCGCCTGGTGCCCGGCCTGCTGGCCGTCGTCGTGCTGGCCCTGACCGGCTGCCGCAAAGATGCCGACGTGGCCGCCGCCACCGGCGCGCTCAATTTTACGGTCAGCCACGTGGCCGGCACCCAGCCGCTCGTGCTCAACGGCCCAGCCTACGCCACGGCCGCCGGCGAAACGTTTACCGTCAGCACGTTCGAGTATTACCTGTCCAATTTCCGGCTGACTCGCGCCGATGGCAGCGTGTACGCCGCGCCCAACACGTATTTTCTGGTCAATCAGGCCAAGCCGGGCAGCCTGAGCTTCCGCATCCAGGACATTCCGGCCGGCAGCTACACCGCCCTGAGCTGCCTCATCGGCATCGATGCGCCCACCACCGGCCTCACCGACCCGAATACGTTCGTCGGCGACCTCAACCAGGCCAACGGCATGTACTGGACCTGGAACAGCGGCCACATCTTCCTCAAGCTCGAAGGCAGCGTCACCTCGGTCAATCCCGCCCGGCCGCTCGTCTGCCACATCGGCGGCTACACCGACCCGTTCAACGCCATCGTCACGGCCACGCCCACCCTGCCCGGCCCGCTGACCGTGAGCGAGACGCGCACGCCCACCGTGTCCTTGCAAGCCGACGTGCTCAAGTGCTTCGACGGCGTGAGCCGGGTGCAGCTCAGCACGTTTTCCAACGGCATGATGCCGGGAGCGGAAGCTCTGCGCGTGGCCCGCGACTACGGCGCGGGGATGCTGTCGGTGACAAAGGTGCAAGGGGATTGATTGGTAAGCATTGGACAAGCTTTGGATTCGTCAGTTGCTTAGGTATTAGACCTGTTCCCCAATAAGAAACAGCTGAAATTCTTGACCAATTTCGGCAACTGAATGGGCTTTTTAGCTTGACTAAATTGGTATCCTTCGGTTTTCTGGGCAGCTATCGTTTCTAGCTCCAAATACAGGTTGGAAAAATGCCCGATTTTTTATTGAGGAACAAGTCTATTGGGTATTGGGGGACGTTGTCATGCAGAGCGCAGCGAAGCATCTCGCGTGGCGCAGTATTTTCAATCACTCGCCCCGTTGCTAACAAATGATTTTACTGCGGCACGCGAGATGCTTCGCTGCGCTCTGCATGACAACGTCCCCCAATACCCAACACCCAGAGCTTAACGACTCTCAGATTAAAGGGCCTATTGCAGGTAAACCAGTACACATCTCTCCTTCAACCCACTCACAACGTGCGAACGCGGCGGCCTCTTCTGACTCTCGGCGCGGCGCTGGGCCTGCTCGGGCTGGTGGGCGGCACGGGCGGGACAGGCTCTATCCGGCTCGACCACCAACCGCTGACGGCCGCCGCCCCCGACCCGCTGCCGCGCCCACTCAACTTTCCCGTGCCGGTGACGGTGCTGCGGCCGGTGGCCGACGAGCCGGCGGCTTTCGAGCTGGGCCGGGCGCTGTTTTACGACCAGATTTTATCGGGCGACGGCACCGTGAGCTGCGGCTCGTGCCACGAGCAAAGCAAGGCGTTCACCGACGGGCGCGCCCTGGCGGTGGGCGTGGGTGGGCAGCGCGGCCCGCGCAACGCGCCCGCCCTGCAAAACCTGCGCTGGCGACGCGGCTTCATGGCCGACGGCGGCGCGCGCGGGTTGGAGCTGCAAGCCCTGGCCCCGCTCAGCAGCCCGCTCGAAATGCACCTGCCGCTGGCCGAAGCCCTGGCCCGGCTCAACGCCAACGCGGCCTACCGCCGCCGGTTCGCGGCGGTGTTCGGGCCGGGCACGATTGACACGCCCCAGCTGCTGCGGGCGCTGGCCGCTTTCACGGCCGCGCTCACCAGCGCCCGCTCGCCCTACGACCGCTGGGCGCGCCACGAGCCGGGCGCGCGGCTCAGCCCGGCCGCGCTGCGGGGCCGGGTGCTGTTCGCGGGCCAGTGCGCCGGTTGCCACGCGGGCGAGCTGTTCACCGACGAATCGTTCCGCAACAACGGCCTCGACCGGCGCTGGCCCACCGACTCGGGCCGGGCGCGCATCAGCCTGCGCCCCGCCGACGCGGGCCGCTTCAAGGTGCCGAGCCTGCGCAACGTAGCCCGCACCGCGCCCTACATGCACGACGGTCGCTTTCGGAGCCTGCCCGCCGTGCTGGCCCACTACGCCCACGGCGTGCGCCCCTCCCCTACCCTCGACCCGCTGCTGCGCCCGCCCGGCCGTCGCCTGGGCCTGACGCTGAGCGCGAAACAACAAGCCGACCTGCTGGCTTTTCTACACACGCTTACCGACGAGGAATTTCTGCGCGACCCGCGCCTGGGGCCGCCGGAAACCGAGCCGGACAAGGCGTTTGTTCGCTCCCGCGTCGTGGCCGTTCGATAGTAACTTTCGGTGCGTTTTCACCGCTGACTTTTTTATTGAGTTTACCAAGACATGAGACGTTAGACAAGAGACATGAGACTTTTTCTGGGTTTAGACAGCGCTAAAAGACAAAAAGAATGTCTCATGTCTCCTGTCTAACGTCTCATGTCTTAGTAAACTCAACCAACTCCCCCATGCCGTCCGCCCCTCGTTCCCGCTTGCTACCCCTGGCGCTGGTCAGCCTGTTGAGCCTGAGCGCCTGCGGCTCGAAAGACGGGGGCGGCGGCAACGGCCCCGACCCGGCACCGGCCGCGCCCACGGCCTATGCGCTGGCCGTGCCGACGGGCTTTCCGGCCCCGCTGCTGCCGGCCGACAACCCGCTCACCAACGAGGGCGTGGCGCTGGGGCGGCAGCTGTTTTATGAAAAGCAGCTTTCGCGGGATGGCTCGATGAGCTGCGGCTCGTGTCATCAGCAGAGCAAGGCGTTCACCGACGGGCGCGCCCTGGCCGTGGGCATCGACGGCAAGGCCAATCCGCGCGGCGCGATGTCGCTCGTGAACCTGGCCTGGAGCACGCAGCTGACCTGGGACGGCGCGTTTACGGCCCTCGAAAAACAAGCGCAGCAACCCATCGAAAACCCGATTGAGCTGCACCAGCCGCTGCCCGTAGGCGTGGCCCGCTTGCAAGCCGACAGCCGCTACCCGTCCCTGTTTCAGGCCGCGTTCGGCACGCGCGTCATCACGCCTGAGCTGACTTTGCGGGCGCTGGCCCAGTTCGAGCGCACGTTCGTGTCGGCCGGCTCGCGCTACGACCAGTACCGCGTCACGCGCCAGGGCTTTACGGCCGACGAGGTGGCGGGCTTGCAGCTCTACACGACGCACATCGCGCCGGGCGTGGTGCGCGGGGCCGAGTGCTTCCACTGCCACACCCAGCCGCTGCTGTCATCCAATTACGAAGGGCGCTTTTTCAATAATGGGCTGGATTTGACCTTCGCCGATGCCGGCCGTGGCAGCGTGACGGGCGCGGCCGCCGACCGGGGCAAGTTCATCGCCCCGACGCTGCGCAACATCGAGCTGACGGCCCCTTACATGCACGATGGCCGCTTCAAAACCCTCGAAGAGGTGCTCGACCATTACTCCGACCACGTGCAGATGGCCAGCCCCGGCCTCGACCCCAACCTCATTCAGGGCCTCAACAACCCGCCCTTCGGCACCCACATGGGCCTGACCGCCACCGAGAAAAAACAGGTCATCGCGTTTCTCAAAACGCTGACCGACCAGCAGTTCGTAGCCGACAAGCGGTTTTCGGACCCCAACTAGCGATGCCATTTCACGGTCGGTATATGTGGCGCACGCAACGACCCGGGCGGGCGGCTTTTAACTAGGCTGACCTTCGGTTCGCCGCCCGCCCGGTTTGGTTTGAACAGCCCGCCTGAATAGCTTTGGAAACCAACGCCCCATCCAACGCCAAGCGGGCGGGCGGCAAAAAGCCGCCCGCCCGCGCTACGCTGACCTTGAAACCGCTGTTGCCTTCGGGTGGCTCGGTGCCCTGCTACCGGGTCGAGGTGGTAGCGGTGGCCGTGCGCGGCGCGGCGCTGGCCGGCGCGGCCGCCACGCCCGGCTGCCGCACGATGCTCAGCTGGCGCGTCGCGCCGGCTACGGCCACGCTGATGCCCACGTTGTCGAGCAGGATGCTGCCTTCGCTGTAGCCGAAAACCGGCGTGCCGTACACCGCTTTGCCAAAATTGCCCCGGAACGCTTCCGCCTCGCGGGGGCTGATTTTGACGCGGTAGCTGACGGTGGGGAACGCGGCCGAGGCCACGGCGAACGTCTCGGTGTCGGCGTTGTAGCTCTTCAGCGTGAAGCCCATCCACTCGGCCGTGTTGGCGTAGGCACCCAGCATCTGGCCCAGGCCCTGCTGCTGGAACAAGGCCACTTGGTCGAGCTTGCGGGCGGTGCGGGCCTCGAAGTCCACGGTTTTCTCGAACTCGCCCTTGCGCGCCCACTTCTCGTAATTGTAGCGGGCATAGGCCCCAATGCGGTCCACGGTGGCGGGAATGCGCCACACCTTGAGGTGCGCGTCGCGGCTGACGCTGGCCAGGTACTTGCCGTCGGGGCTGAACGCCAGGTTTTCGATTTCGGCCGTGTGCAGCTCACCCGACAAGTCGGCCACGAGCAGGCCCGTGACGGCATCCCAGATTTTAACCTTGCGGTCGCCGCCGCCCGTGGCCACGAGCTGCCCGTCGGGGCTGAAGGCCGTGGCCCACACGTCGGAGACGTGGGCCGGCAGCACCAGGCTCTCCTTCTGCGTGCGCACCTCCCACACGCGGGCCGTGTTGTCCCAGGCCCCGCTCACCACGTAGCGGCCGTTGGGCGAGTAGCGCGCGTCCCACACTTCGTCGGTGTGGCCCCGGAGCACGTTTTTCTCGCTCCAGTCGCGCGTGTTCCACACCCGCACGCTGTGGTCGCCGCTGGCCGTGAGCAGCTCCGTGCCGTCGGGGCTGAAAGCCACCGAGGTAATGGCGTTTGAGCGGCCCTGGACCGTTTTCTGAGGGTTGTAACCCACGGCCGGCGCGGTGTTTTCGGCTAGCTTGGGTTCTTTGATGGCCGCCACGCGCGCCCCGCTGAACGTGTCGAAAATGAGCGACTGCCCGTCCCAGCCGGCCGTGGCCAGCAGCTTCGAGTCGGGGCTGAAAGCCACGTCGCGCACGTAGTCGGTATGGTCGGTATTCTTGCGCAGCAGCTCGCCCGTGAGCGCGTCCCACAAAATCAGGGCGCGGTCCACGCCGCCCGAGGCGATGAAGCGGCTGTTGGGGCTGTACTTGACGGCCACCACGTCGTCGGTGTGGCCCTTGAGCGTGAGCACCACCGCGCGGGTGGCCAGGTCATACACGCTGATGTCGCGGCCCAGGCCGCAGACCACCACCCGCTTGCCGTCGGGGCTGTAGTCGAGGCCCAGCAGCGGGGCCTTCGTGTCGATGTCGAACTGCAAGTTAGCCCCCGGCACGGCAGTGGGGTTATTCGGGTTCTGGCCCTGCGCCTGGGCGGGCCGATTGCTCAGGCCCGCGAGTATTAAGCCCGTGAGCAAAAAAGTAAAAAGATTTTTCATGGAGAATAAAGGCGGAAATTAGAAAAAGGGTAAGCGTTGATTTAGTTATTATTAGTGTTAATCACGCGGCGCATTCCGCGCATCAAGCAGCATGTGCCGCATGACCAGCGCGCGCCAATTCCGCTGCGCGCTGCCTGCCTGACGAACGCAGGCAGGCAGGCTAATACAGGCCGCCTACCTGCCGTTCGGGCAGGGCGGGCACGTCGGGCAGCCGCGTGGGCGGGCGATGCTCGGCCGAAGCCGTGTCGGTGAGCGCGGCCAGAAAGGCCAGCAGTTGGGTTTGTTCGGTGGGCCGCAGCGGGCGTGGCAGCCGGGCGCGGTGAAAGGGCGTTTCCAGCACGTCGGGCAGCGTGGCGGCCTGCCCGTCGGCGTTGTAGGGCGGCGTGAGGGCGACGTTGCGCAGGGTGGGCGTTTTCACCCAATCGCCGGGCCGCACCTCGTAGCGGCGGCCGTCGCGGAAGGCCGGCCCGGCGTGGCAGCCGGCACAGCCCAAGCCGCGCGGCGCGGCCTGGGCAAACAGCTGTTCGCCGGCGCGGGCTTCGGCCGGCAGCACGGCCCGGCCGCGCCGGGCGCGGTCGTAGGGCGCGTCGCGGCTGCCGAGGCTACCCACGTAGGCCGTCAGCGCCGCGTCGAGGCCCGCCGCCGACACCGGCGCGCCCAGAGCCCGCCGGAAAAGCTGCTGATATTCGGCGCTCTGGCCCAGGCGGTCCGTAATCTGGGCGTAGGAGTTGCCCAGCTCTTCGGGGTTTTCGACCACCTGCCGCACCACGTCGGCCAGGCTGCCGGCGCGGCCGTCGTGGAAAAACGCCCGCTGCCCGGCCGCTTCGAGCAGCGTGGGCGAGTTGCGGCGCAGGTTGGCCGTGAAGCGCGTGGCCCGCGCCGTGATGCGGTGGTCGGTGAACGCCTTTTCGGGCCGGTGACACGAGGCACAGCTGCGGCGGCCGTTGCCGGAGAGCGCCGGCTCAAAAAATAGCATTTTGCCCAGTGCTCGTAGCTCACCAGCCCGTGGGGTCGGGGTCAGGATAAGGGCTGCTGCTGGCTGGCCGGCGCGCGCGCAACTCAGCAGCGCTGAACAAACCACGACCAGCACAGTGAAAATTCGAGCCGACATCTAGAAAGCAGGTTCTTACTTCGGGTACTTACTTTTAGGTAGGAACACGACAAAACTACTGACCGCACCGGCCAGCCAGACGGGTATTTCGCCGAATAGCGTCAGAATCAAGCTGAACGACACCGCCGGTTGGGTGAGCGGGTGGCTCGCCGCTTCAAACGCGAAAAAGCCCAACCAACCGGCCGGGCTTCTTGTCAGCGAGCAAAACGCATTACATAATAGTAAGATAAGTATTATTTGCTTTCTATTGAATGTAACAATAATTATAAAACGCCGCGACATGAACAAGACCCGTAGCGTCGGTCTCTCGCGCGGCCAGCCGTGGTCAGCCGCAGTCAGGTCACGGGTACCGCTGGCGCGGGGCTGGTTCGGGGCGCGGGCCGCCGCCGCCGCTGGGTGGGTTCCTCGTCGCCGAGCAGCAAGCCCCAGGGCTTGAGGTCCTCGATGCGGTCGCACACGATTTTGAGGATGGCGATGATGGGCAGGGCCAGAAACATGCCCGCCACCCCGCCGATGGCGTTGCCCACGAGCACGCCCACGATGGCCACCAGCGCATTAACCTTGATTTTAGAAGCCACGATGCGCGGAATAAGGAAGTGATTGTCGATGAACTGAATGGCTACATAGACCCCCACCACGCCCAGCGGGTAGCCGTAGCCGTCCTTGGTCACAAAAGCCATGAGCACGGGCAGGGCGATGGCCACGAGGCCACCCACGTAAGGAATGAAATTGAGCAGCGCGCCGAGTACGCCCAGCAGCAGCGCGTACGGCACGCCCAGCACCAGCAGGCCAGCCACGTTGAGCACGGCCACGATGCTGCCCTCGATGAGCAGGCCAATCATGTAGCTCTGAATGGCGGCCTTGCTTTCGCGCAGCACTTCGCCCACCCGCCCATCGCGCCGCTTGCTGGCGAACACCAGGGTCAGAAACTCGACCAGCCGCTGCTGATACAAAAACAGCAGAAAAATATACACCGGGATGAGCGTCGCCATCACGACCAGGCCCGACACGGCGCTGAGCGTGCCGCCGAGCAGGCCGGCGGCCCGGCTGCTGGCCTCATTGGCGTAGCTGAGCAGCTTCTGATTGGTGAGGCCAAAGCGCTCGTTGAGCCACTGCGTGAGCTGGCCCGTGGTGGCCAGCAGCTTGGTTTTGAACACCGGCAGCTCGCTGCTCAGCGAGAGGGCCTGGTGGTAGATAAAATAGAAAAGCCCCAGCAGCCCCACCACGCCCAGCACCACCGTCAGGCCAATGGCCAGCAGCGGCGGCACCCGGTGGCGCAGCAGCCAGCGCTCGACGGGATGCAGCATGATGGCGAAGATGGCGGCGAACAGCAGCGGAAAAATCAGGTCGGCGGCCACGTGCAGCGTAAGCACGAGCAGGGCCAGGCCGAGCAGAATAACCGGCGCTTTGATGGTCAGCGGCAGGCGCAGCTCGGTGGTTGGGGTGGGGTCAGGGGGCAGGGTCGTCATGTAAAAAAGGATAAAGTCGGCGGGGCAACCGCAGAAAACAGCGCGCGGGGCCACGCGAAGTGCGTTGAACGTAAGAAGCCGCGTCGCCGCCGTCAGCGGGGCGGCGGCTGTTACGTGGTCGCTACTGAGGTTTGGTTACTTGCTTTCAGGGCGTGGGTTCGCGCGAAGTTTCGCGGGGAGCAGACGATACCACCCTATTTGGTTTTGGTTTGAAACCAGCAACCAGCAAAAACCGGCTACCCCCGACATCAGCTAATGGCTCACGTGAGAGCAGCTCCCAACTAAGCCCGGCAGTTTGCCGTTATGGCCCGGTTGCGGCACGATGCTTGGCTACGGACCGTTGGTACACTACCTTTTCACTTTATTTCCCTCAGACCATGAAAATTTTTCGTTCAATTCTGCCGCTCCTGTTGCTGAGCGCCGTGCTGACCAGCACCTTCAGTGCCCAGGCGCAAGAGCACAAGCCCCTGAGTCCGCAAGCCAAAGGGGCCATCATCGGCGGGGGCAGCGGGGCCATTCTCGGGGCCGTCATCAACAAGCGCAACCGGGGCGTGGGCGGGGTCATCGGCGGCGTAGTCGGGGCCGGAGCGGGCTACGCCGTGGGCAAGAGA
>Ga0209511_1001219_pt1 | contig 23495 bp, 21 predicted proteins | sample SSSSmetaG_FD_184141 | JGI IMG/M metagenome (GOLD analysis project Ga0209511, IMG submission 184141) | Glacier valley bacterial and archeal communities from Borup Fiord, Nunavut, Canada, to study Microbial Dark Matter (Phase II) - ​SSSS... | ecosystem: Environmental > Aquatic > Freshwater > Ice >... | reverse complement strand
AGTGGCTATGGCATTGGCAGAATTAATTAAAACAAAATACCCAAAAGATACTCTGGATATTGTTGTGTTTGGTAATGATGCATGGCCAATTGAAGTAAAAGATCTACCATATTTAAAGGTTGGTCCTTATCATACAAATACTGTTGCAGGTTTGGAGCTGGCAATGGATATTCTTCGCCGCAGGCGCAACCCCAACAAACAGATTTTTATGATTACCGATGGTAAGCCTACCTGCTTAAAAATTGGTAAGCAATATTATAAAAACAGTTTTGGTGTGGATAGAAAAATTCTTACCCGTTGTCTGAGTCTTGCCACCCAATGTAAAAAGGCAAAAATTCCCATTACAACTTTTATGATCGCAAGCGATCCTTATCTGCAGCAGTTTGTGCAGGAGTTTACAGAAACAAATAACGGCAAAGCATTTTTTGCATCACTGGGTAAACTGGGTGCTTTCATTTTTAAAGATTTCGAAAGCGGGAAAAGAAAAACAGTTTATTAAATTAAAAAATTTTCATCACACAAAATAATTTTCAATAAACAATATACTAGAAAAAATATAATGAGCATTACAAATACAATTGAATTAACAGCAATAAAAACGCTGGGAGAATTAAAAAAAATCGGGTATAAATCAAAGTCCATAAAAGATGAAATAAGAGAAAATCTTATTTTAAAAATTAAAGCAAAAGAAAACCCATTCCCGGGGATCTTGGGTTATGAAGATACTGTTATACCAGATACGGAAAGAGCTTTATTAAGCAGACATAACATGCTTTTTCTTGGTTTACGTGGTCAGGCAAAAACCCGTATGGCCCGTCAAATGGTGCAGTTATTAAATGAATATATACCTATTGTAAGTGGAAGTGAAATTAACGATGATCCATTGCAACCAATATCCCGTTATGCCTTGGATTTAATTGACGAAATGGGAGATGATACGCCAATATCCTGGTTACACAGAAGCAAGCGTTATGGAGAAAAACTGGCAACACCAGATGTAAGTGTGGCTGATTTGATTGGAGATATTGATCCAATAAAAGCGGCTAATTTAAAATTAAATTTTGCAGATGAACGTGTGCTTCATTATGGCATTATTCCACGGAGTAACCGTTGCATATTTGTAATAAATGAATTGCCCGATTTGCAGGCAAGAATACAGGTTTCCCTTTTTAATATATTGGAAGAAGGAGATTTGCAGATTCGTGGTTTTAAACTTCGTTTGCCGCTTGATGTGTTGTTTGTTTTTACAGCAAACCCTGAGGATTATACAAACAGAGGAAGTATTGTAACGCCATTAAAAGATAGAATAGAAAGCCAGATTCTTACGCATTACCCTAAAACTTTAGAAACTGCTTTACAGATTACTGAGCAGGAAGCAGCCATAAACGATGCACAAAAAGAAAGAGTGGAAGTCAGTGATCTTGTAAAAAGATTGATTGAGCAGGTAGCTTTTGAAGCCAGAGATAGTGAATTTGTTGATAAGAAAAGTGGAGTGAGCGCAAGGCTTACTATTGCAGCTTACGAAAATGCTGTGAGCGCTGCAGAACGAAGAGCGATTATAAATGGTGAGACAAAAACGGTTGTATGGCTGAGCGATCTTACAGGTATTATTCCTTCTATAACCGGTAAAATTGAACTGGTTTACGAAGGTGAGCAGGAAGGCCCTTTTCAGGTTTCGTACAATTTGTTGGAGAAGGCAATTCGTACCCAATTCAAACAATATTTTCCTGACCCTGATACTTTAAAAAAGAAAAAAAGTACTAAGATACCGGCTCCTGAAAATCCTTACAAAGCAATAACAGGTTGGTTTGACAGTGGAAACTCTCTTGATCTTTTTCTAGAAACAAAAGATGATGACAAGATATTAAAATTGTATAAAGTAAATGGTTTACACGCACTCGTAAACAAACATTACAACAACTTAGGTGAAAAAGAAACTGCCCTTTTAATGGAACTTGTTTTACATGGCCTGGCTGCACATTCATTAATAAGCAAAAAAGTTATTGACGGCAAAATAGAATTTAAAGATTTGATGGGAAGTATGCTGAATATGGGCAGCAGCGAACATTTTACAGAAGATGATTTTAATGAAGATGATTTTAACTAATTTTCTACAAATGAAAAAAGCGCAAAGAAATTAATTTTTTGCGCTTTTTTTTAATCAATTATTTTATCAGCACACCGATTTTTACTCCAAAACTTACTGATATAGATGGGCTGTTTCCTAATCTTGAATTTGCATAATTGTAAGCAGCATTTTCACTGTAATATTGGTAGTTACTATTAGTATTTTCGTATTGATAGGTATCTTTTTTATTGTCGATACCATAACCAATCCCAAAATAAGTATCCAATAAAAACTTTTCTCCAAATACCCGTTGTTTACCCAATTCTAATTGCAATGCACCAAACGTTACATTTTGTTTGCTTACCAAAGAAGAATTGTTCGCTTTTGAAATGATAATATTTTCTTTGTAATGGCCAACATATACTGCAGGCTTAAAATAAGTACCCTGCATTAAATGTGACATTTTGGTTCTCCCAAAAAATATAAAATCAGGCAGTTTATTAAATTTATATCCTGCTGAAATAAAAGCGCCGGCCTGACCTTTTTTTACATTTCTGGTAGAGTAATTGTTGTTGTCATATATATTAAGCTGTTCAGACTTTCCAAGTCCAATAAATCCGACACTTACTTCGTAACTTTTTCCCACTCCAACACTTTGTTCATAACCAATTTCAGTATATCCATACAAGGGAGAAAAAAAGTTGATTTTAATTGCTTTGGTCAATTGCCCTTCATAAGATTCTTTGTCTTTAAGGTTATCAGAAAAAACCTGCACTTTTCCGTCAGCAGTAATAATCTTTTTTACCCTGTCAGTTTCCAAAACATAAATGGGTCCATCGGCATCATTTAAATTTTTATACTTAATATCCGTGGCTCCTATTTCAATAATTTTTACTTCTAAAACTTTACCGTTTTTGCGATAGATTTTATCCTGAGCTTTTACTGAAATTGATGTAATTGCTACTAAGATTAATAATAAAAATGTTGATTTTATAAAAAGAGTTTAATTGGTTAAAATGTAAATCTAAACGTACTTATAATAAAAATGTGTTGACAAAAGTCAATAAATACTGAAATACAGATCAGTATTAATTGAAAAATGCTGCTTCAATCATAAAAGTCATACAATGTTTACTTCTCTTTGTAGCGTTACATTAAACATCAACTTTACTGCATTAATTATTTTTTCACTTACATGTAAAATATCTTCACCGGTAGAATTTCCATAATTTACCAATACCAATGCCTGTTTGTCGTGGCAGCCCGCATCGTTTAATCTGTAACCTTTAAAACCCGCTTTTTCTATTAACCAACCAGCGGCAAGTTTTGTTTTTTCTAAGCCTACAGCATAACCAACAATTGCAGGATATTCTTTTTTTAAATTTTCAAAGTCGATATTTTTTATTGTAGGGTTTTTAAAAAAACTACCTGCATTGCCAATAACTTTTGGGTCAGGCAATTTGCTTTGCCGTATCCTTATAACTGCATCTGAAATGGATTTTATGCTTGGAGATTGCACTCCCATTTTTTGTAATTCAATTTCTATTGCGCCATAACTTGTATTATATACAGGAAATTTATTTAGTCTGAAAGTAACGGATGTTATTACAAATTGTCCTTTTAATTTATTTTTAAAAATACTTTCTCTGTAACCAAACTCGCAATCTTTATTTGTAAACGTGACAAGCTTTTTTTCATTGATGTGATATGCTTCGAGTTCATAAAATATGTCTTTTGTTTCCACACCATAAGCGCCAATATTTTGCATGGGCGAAGCACCCACACTGCCGGGAATTAAGGAAAGGTTTTCTGCACCTGCTAAATTATTTTCTATACAATACAAAACAAATGGATGCCAACCTACACCTGCACCCGCTTTTACATAAACATGTTGTTCATCTTCATTAATAATTTCAATACCTTCTATTTCGTTCTTTAAAACGAGTCCATCAAAATCTTTTGTAAATAAAATATTGCTCCCGCCACCAAGTATTAATTTGTTTTCGTTTGCTTCCGCTAAAATTTCTGCAAGTGTGTTTGTGTTTTTAAAAACAGAAAAATATTTAGCGCTGACATTTATGCCAAAGCTGTTTAAATTTTTTAATGAATAATTTTCGTGAAAATGCATATTGCAAATTATAAAAACAATTTTAAAATATATTTTATCTGGTGCACAATTACAGCTGAACAAAGGTATAACCTACAAGTCCCGACTAAATGTAAGGTCGGGATGCCGATGTTACACATAATCGGCAAGTGACACAACGATGATGCCCATAGCTGCTTCTTAGTTTGGACAACAATGCCTTTAATTTTACAAAGGATCTACATCCGTTACTACAACAACAGATCTATAATTTTTTTCACCCTGCAATAAATTTATATGGTTGCGAATTACTTTTCTGTAGATTAAACTCATGCCTGCTTCTTTGGGAAGTTTAATCATTAACTCCATCAGGTACATGTTGCGAAGTCGCCCTACAACAGGCGCTGCGGGGCCATTTATAAATTCTTTTAAATCCTGCGAGAGTAATGCTGCAAGTTTATATGCAGCTGCTTCTACGGTTTCTTTGTCCCGGTGCTTTAATGTTACCATTACCATTCTGCTAAATGGCGGATAAAAAAATTCTTTTCTTTTTTCAATTTCAAAATGATAAAACTTTTCATAATCATGTTGCTGCACCAACAACAGAATGGGATGTTTTACATTCATAGCCTGTATCATTACTTTGCCTTGCTCATGCTTTCTGCCCGCTCTGCCACTCACTTGTTCCATTAACTGAAATGCTCTTTCATTGGCCCTAAAATCTGCAAAACTTAGCAACCCATCAGCATCCAATACACCTACCAGACTTACTTTTTCAAAATCCAAACCCTTTACAACCATTTGTGTACCCACCAAAATATCCAGCCGCTGCTGCTCAAAAAGATGAATCAAATTGTCGTGTGCCGTTTTGCCCCGCACACTGTCCACATCCATTCTTGCAATTTTAAAATTTGCAAAATCATTTTCGAGTTGCTCTTCAATTTTTTCTGTTCCAAAATTTTTCTCCAGCCAATTGTTGCTTCCGCAAGCTGGGCAGGTAATGAGTTTTGGGTAAGTGCTGCCGCAATAATGGCAATGTAATTTATTGCTGTATTTGTGTAAAGTTAGCGATACATCGCAGTGAACGCATTGTGGTAAATAGCCGCAGGTGCCACAAATTAAATATGGATTGTAACCCCGCCGGTTTTGAAAAAGAATAACCTGCCTGTCAGCTTCTACTGCTTTTTGTATAGCTTCTTTTAATTGCGGACTGATCATTACTTTGCCCTTTTGCACAACCTGGGTCGTATTTATAATTTCTATCTCTGGTAATTTTATGCCGCCAAATCGCTCAGCTAATTCCACCAAACCATATTTATTTTGTTTGGCATTGTAGTAAGTTTCCAGCGATGGGGTAGCACTGCCCAATAATATTTTTGCTTTAAAAAGCGAACCGTAAAAAATTGCTGCATCTCTTGCATTGTATCGTGGTGCAGGGTCCTGTTGTTTGTAAGATGGATCATGCTCTTCGTCTACGATTACCAGTCCCAATTCTTTAAATGGCAGAAATAACGAACTCCTTGCACCAAGAACAATTTTTATTTCGCCGGTTCTTATTTTATTCCAGAGTTCTATGCGCTCCTGGTTATTAAATTTAGAATGATAAATATTAATGTTACCACCAAAATGTTTTTGAAGCCGCCTGATAATCTGTGCCGTTAAAGCAATTTCAGGTAACAGATATAATACCTGTTTGCCCTGCATAAAATATTCTTCAATAAGCTTTATATAAATCTGTGTTTTACCGCTGCTGGTAACACCATGTAACAGACAGACATTTTTCTCTGTAAAAACATTTCTTACTTTTTGCCATGCAATATTTTGTGCATTACTCAGGGTAAAATCTATTTGTATATTTTTCGGCAAAGCCTTTACTCTGTCTATACTTCGTTTTTCAACAAACAAAATATTTTTATCTGAAAGTGCTTTTAACTGCGCAGCCGTGGCACCGGCTTTTTTAAGCAAAGCGGTTTGTGTAACTTCTCCCTCACTTTTACTTACATGTAAAAAAGCCAGCAGCAATTCCATTTGTTTCTGTGCTCCTTTCCAATCATTTAGCAAAGGTGCAAGCGCTTCTTCATTTGCAAAAGTTGGATTTAATATTACATAATTTTCTTTTTTTACTTTGTATTTTTCATTTAAATCTTCCCTTATAAAACATACATTTTTTTCAATCAGTTTTTTTATGGTAGGGTACACATGTGTAGCATCCATCACCTGTTGAACTTCTGTAATGGTTAATTCTTTTTTTAGTAAAAGCGCTTCTCCCACTACAAATTCTTCATTGCCAAGGGCAGAAAAATCATCGCCATATTCTTCATTAAAAATTAAAACGGTTTCGCTGCTTAGTTTAAAATTTGCAGGTAATGCTGCAGCCATAACTTCACCTTCAGTACACATGTAATACTCACTCATCCATTGCCACAGTTTTAATTGTTGCGGGTAAATAAGTGGCGTATCGTCCAATATATTTAAAATGGATTTTGTTTTGTAGGGAGGTTCTTCGGTAATTAGTTTTTTTATAATTCCGGCATATTTTTTATTTTTTCCAAACAAAACTTCTGCACGGCAACCAGGTTGTGCAGCGGCAACCATATTCACTGGAACGCTGTATGTATATACATTTGGCAGGGCAAGCGGCAAAATAATTTCTGCCCAGTAACCGGAAGTTAGTTCATTAAAATTTAATTCGTTTTCCTCCACATCGTATTTTTTTATTGCCCGTCTGTAATGGTTATTCGTAATTCTAAATTCGTAATTCGTAATTGATTCAGGTTTCTATCCAGCTCGCTTTATACCGCAACAAAGCTGTTTCCATTTCATTGTAAATCCGTTGTTTTAAAATTGTCATATCATTGCCCGGTAGTATTTCCTTTAAAAAAACTGCTCTTGATTTTCCGGGTGTTAGGCTAAAAATACTGTGGTAATTTAAGCGGTCATAAGCATCTAAAAATAGAACGGGCTGTATGGGTGTTTTTGTTTCTACTGCAATCTTAAATGCACCATTGTAAAATTCTTTTAATGGTTTATCCGTCATGTTAAATGTGCCTTCCGGTGCCATAACAACCGATATATTTTTAGCCAAAACCTTTTTTAATTGCTGTACACTTCTTATTCTTCCACCATCACTTTCCCTGTCAACCATCACAGTAGCTTTTTTATAAATGTAACCAAACACGGGCACTTTACTCATCTCTGCTTTGCCAAGAATTCGGATAGGGTCTTTTCTAAAAGTTTTCAAAATAAAAGGAATATCCATGTAAGAAATATGGTTAAAAACAAAAATTACTGCGTGGCTGTTTGATTTTTGTGCTTCAAAAATATTAGTATGCCTAATTCCCCATAAAAGCAGCACAACATCTGCCCAAAATCTGCAAATGCTGTATATCATATTGGCTCCTTTTACTTTCCCAAAAAATGAAGCAATTACAATAAACGGAAACAGCAAAAACATCATTATAATAAACGTGAGCAGCGCATAAATACTGTAAATGTAACCGACTATTTTTCTCATAATATTTCTTGCATCACGAATATACAATTTCATTTTACAGAAAAGTTTGGGGCTTTAAGCTGCATACAATAATTAAACTTTTGTCCGGGCTATTCGCTATACCTCCGCTTTGCTCCGGTGCCGCTGCTATCCCGCAGCCTTTTTACATTTTTGCTATGCCAAACAATGCCACAGGTCTTTCATTCTATGCTTTCAATCAAATAAGAATGTGTGTTTATTGTTACTGTATCATGTATGCAACACCCGATTAATTTTGCGCCAAGCGGCGACTGTGGTGAAATTGCCATAACCGTTTCTCCACTAATATTTATTTTACCTAAAGCAACACTTATATAAAAATTGCCTTTGTTTGTTTTTACATAACTGCCCGGCAAAATTTTGGCTGTAATTACATCATGATTAATATTTACTAATACCGACCTTTGCTCCTGCACATCCTGCAATTGCGCTCGGATATTTGCCTGTTCTATCTGCAACATGGCCAGTGCTGTCTCATGTTTGTCTCCGGCAGTACTTTTAGTTTCATTGCTGCCACTTTCCTTGAGGTCTGCAAGAGTTTGCTGCAGCATTAAAATTTTACTGTTTATCGTATCAGTATAATGGGCATGTATCTGTTGTTTAATGTGCATTAATATATAAGTTCAATTATCGTTTTTACAAGTATTTAATTCTACATTTAATTTCTAAATTAAACAGTATGCCCACAAAAGAAATATGGATCAATCTTCCGGTAAAAGATGTTGTAAAATCAAAAGAATTTTATAAAGCTATAGGTTTTGTGCACAATACAACACATGGTGACACAAATGATTCAGCATCCTTTTTAGTAGGCGAAAAAAATATGGTTTTAATGCTTTTTCAGGAAGATGTTTTTAAAAATTTTACAAAAAACAACCTTACAGATACAATTCAATCATCAGAAGTTCTTTTTTCTTTAGATGCAGAAACAAGGGCAGAAGTAGATGTTATGGCAGTTAAAGCACAAACTGCCGGCGGTAAACTTTTTAGCAAACCAGAAGAAATACAGGAGTGGATGTATGGCTGTGGCTTTAGTGATATTGATGGCCACCGCTGGAATATGCTGCATATGGATACTAATAAAATGCCTCAACCCGATAACAGCAATCAAGAATGCTTTATTATAAACACAACTATAAACGCAACAGCCAAAAAAGTGTGGGATTATTTCACACTGCCCGAGCATATTCTTAATTGGAACCATGCTTCTGATGACTGGCATACGCTCCATGCAATAAATGATTTAAAAGTTGGCGGAAAATTTCATTTTCGAATGGAAGCAAAAGACGGAAGTAGTGGTTTTGATTTTGAGGGGCATTATACACACGTTAAAACAGAAGAAGATATTGCATTTACTTTGGTGGATAGCAGTAAAGTAAACATACATTTTGAGAAGGTGGAGGAAGGAATGAAAATTACACAAAGCTTTGAGACTGGTACTGAAGATTCAACAGAACTACAAAAGCAAGGTTGGCAGGCAATTTTAAACAATTTTAAAAAATACACTGAAAATAATTAATTGATTGTTATTGTAACAACGGTAAAATTTTTGGAGCAAGCATATCTGCCCATTTTAAATATTCTTTCCCTGACGGATGTAAACTGTCAGCGGAAATAAGTGTTTTGTCTGTAGCTGCCATTCGAAAAGATTGAGTAATATCTGTATAATTAATCCCCATCTGAAGTGTAATCTGTTTGTTAATGGCATTAAGCCAATCTATTTCCATCGCAATCTGTGCGGCATTGCCTGCTCCAAATGGTGTTACGCTATAATCCGGAATGCTCAAAACAAAAACCCTATCCTTTTTTGCTCCTGCATATTCAATCGCCCTGTTCAAACATTGCAAAAATCTTACTCTGTACAAACCAGTATCTATTCGTAAAAATTGATCATTCACGCCTATCAGAAGAGTTACAATATCATAAGGGGGTGATAGAAGGTTTCCTGTTACGGCTAATTCATTTAAAAGATTTTGCGTTGTCCATCCAGTTCTGGCTATAATTTGAGAAGGATATTTTAGGTTAATGCCGGATGCAGTTAGGATAGATATGGTTTTATTCGCAAATCTTTCAGGCTCAGTTACAGATTCTCCAATGGTATAACTGTCACCTAGGGCAAGAATTTTTTTTTGTGAATTGGGTGCAGGATTGCTTGTAGTGCCAACTGTTGGCAAAGTATCTTTTTTACAGGATTGTAGAGGGATATACATCAAGCTTAACAAGCAGAGAGCAGAAATTGAAAAAAAATTTGAAGCCGGGCATTTGTAAATCATAAATCTATTACGTTGAAGCGTACTTTGATGTAGTAATATAAATTTTTTTTATAAAATTTACTGAATTTTATTGTGCCAATAAGTTAAGAGTACATTTATGTAATTTCCGATTAAAATAAATATAAGTTGTTGATATTGAACGATAACAGTCAGTAATAAATCCGGTTTTTTAGTCAGAAAACATCATTATAACAAAAGTTAGATTTTTTTATATAAATTTCCTACTTTTGCAGTCCTAAATTTGGATTCGATATGTTAGCAATTGTAAAAATAGCCGGTCAGCAATTTAAAGTAAAAGCAGGAGATAGTTTTTACGTTCCTCATATTGAGGGTAAGACAGGAGATTCTGTTGAATTTTCTGAAGTTTTGTTCACACAGAGCGGCAATGACGTTTTAAGTGGAGCAGGCGTAAAAGCCATAGTAACTGCAGAAATTATTAGCGACCTCGTTAAAGGTCAAAAGGTAATTGCCTTTAAAATGAAAAGAAGAAAAGGTTTCCGTAAAAAGCACGGTCACCGTACACAGTATACTCATTTAAAAGTTACTGCAATAGCTTAGTTGTTTGTCCTAATATTTTGTTGAATAATCTTCACAAAACAACCGGCAATAAACAACAAAACTTTAATTTAATAAATAATAAAAAATGGCACATAAAAAAGGTGAAGGTTCCGTAAAAAACGGTCGTGATTCACAGAGCAAAAGATTAGGCGTAAAAATATTTGGTGGCCAGGCAGCCATTGCAGGCAACATAATTATTCGCCAGCGTGGTACTCAATATCATCCGGGAAAAAACGTTGGTGTTGGAAGAGACTTTACCATTTTTGCAATGACCGATGGCATGGTTGAATTTAGAAAAACGAAAGGTGATAAAACCTTTGTATCTGTAAATGCCGCAGTAGCAACTGCATAATTTTTTTATTTTTTTTTGGTAGTATCAAAATAGTATTTATTTTTAAGTATTATTTACTAACCATAATTAAATTCAAAAAAATGGCAACAGCAAAAAAAGCAGCTCCTAAAAAAGCAGCACCAAAGAAAGCAGTACCTGCTAAGAAGGCAGCACCTGTAAAAAAAGCAGCTCCTGCAAAGAAAGCAGCGCCTGTAAAAAAAGCAGCTCCTGCAAAGAAAGCAGCACCGGTTAAAAAAGCAGCTCCTGCAAAGAAAGCGGCTCCAGCTAAAAAAGCAGCACCTGCAAAAAAAGCAGCTCCTGTAAAAAAAGCAGCCCCTAAAAAGGCGATGACCAAAAAGTAAAAAAACCTGCTTTAAAAATCCTACATTTCATGGGTTCCGATTTTCATCGGAACCTTTTTTATGCCCTGTAAGTCAATACTGCGTTGTTTTTATAAGATAAATATTAAATAAATAATTTAATTCTTTTTAAAATTTATTTATTTAATTATAATTTTTTACAGAGCCGTTTTCATTTACTTTATGCTAATTTTCATTGTAATTTTTTACAGAAAATAAATAGAAATATCAAGCAATAAATTTTAAACTTTACATTTTTAAAAAAGTATTTTTTCTGTATGAGAAACTCAGATATAGCAAATTCATTTTCTTTACTGGCGAAACTTATTGAGATAAATGGGGAGAACAGTTTTAAAGCAAAATCATATTCTTCAACTGCATTTGCAATCGAAAAATTACCCGTTCAATTATCTGAAATTGAAGTAAATGAAATTCAATATTTAAAAGGAATCGGATCATCTTCTGCAAAAAAAATAGAAGAATTACTTAAAACAGGCACATTAATTCAACTCGAAGAAATAATCTTTTCAACACCTCCGGGTGTTTTAGAGATGATAAAAATTAAAGGACTGGGGCCTAAAAAAATTAATACAATCTGGAAAGAGATGGAGCTTGAAAGCGTTGGTGAATTATTGTATGCATGTAAAGAAAATAGACTTAAACTTTACAAAGGATTTGGAGAAAAAACCCAGGAAGCTGTTTCAGATTGTATAGAATTTTATTTAAAAAACAAAGGCAGTTACCTCTATTCACAAACCATAAATATTGCAGAACAATTCAAACAATTATTCCAAAATATATTTGTTAAAAAAGACGTTTTTATTACCGGAGATTTTGCAAGGCAAATGGAGATAATTTCGCAACTGGAATTTATCATAAATGAAGATGCAAATATTGTAGAAAATACCATTTTAAAAATAGAAGAATTTCAATTATTAATTAAAGACCAAAATGAACTTCTGTACAAAACCGGAACCGGAATAAACATAAAAATTTATGCTATTAAGGAGAACGTTATTGAAAAACTAATACAGACTTCTTCATCTGTTTCTTTTTACGAAGCCTTAAACAGCAATGTTGAAACTGCAAATAGCGAAGAACATTATTTTCAGCTAAGAGGTTTACCTTATTTGCCCGCTTTTGTAAGAGAAGATCCAGCCATATTAAGCCAAAAGGATTATTTATATGAGCATCTGCATGAAAATGATATTAAAGGGCTGATACATTGCCACAGCAAGTGGAGCGATGGCAACAATACTATTGAAGAAATGGCGAATGCATGCATTGAAAAAGGTCTGGAATACATGGCCATCAGCGATCATAGTAAAAGTGCATTTTATGCACAGGGCTTAAACGAAACGCAGATTAAAACGCAGCAAATAGAAATTGATGAAATTAATTCAAGGCTAGCACCTTTTAAAATATTTAAAAGTATAGAGAGTGATATTTTAAATGATGGAAGCCTCGATTATACAAACAGTATTTTAAGCACTTTTGATTTGGTAATAGCATCTGTGCACAGTAATTTAAAAATGACGGAAGAAAAGGCAATGAACAGACTGCTAACTGCAATTGAAAATCCTCACACTACTATTTTAGGGCACTTAACAGGCAGATTATTGTTGAGTAGACCAAGTTATCCTTTAAACTTTAAAAAAATAATTGATGCCTGCGCAGCTAACAGTGTGGTGATTGAATTAAATGCAAACCCAAACAGACTGGATATTGACTGGAGAGAAATAAAATATGCATTGGATAAAAACGTACTGATCTCTGTAAATCCTGATGCACACAGTTTAAAAGGAATTGATGATATAAAGTATGGGGTGTTCTCAGCCCAAAAGGCCATGCTGCCAAAAGAAAAAAACTTAAGCAGTTTTTCTTTACAAAATTTTAATCATTTTGTAGACAACAGAAAAAGAATAAAGGGAATTCAGTAATTCTTTTTATTGAGCTAAGGATAAAGTTAAAAAGAAAGAAGTGCCATATGCTGATGTTTCGTACTGCAGATCTCCCCCGGCCTGTTCTGCCATTCTTTTACACATGGCCAACCCTAGACCTGTTCCTGAAGATTTAGTGGTAAAATTTGGCATAAATAATTTTGGTTTTATTTCCTTACTTATGCCGGTGCCGTTGTCGGTAATTTTAATTTGTACATTATTATTGATGAGCGTTTCGTTAATAATAATATGTGGTTTTACATTTTCATTTACTGCCTGAATTCCATTTAAAATTAAATTGGTCAATATCCTGTTTACATGGGTTTTATCAGCTTTAATCAAAACTGGTTCATCAATAAAATTCCAGGTAAAATTATTATTCACATCATTGCTGTATAATTGCTGTAGTGAGAGCAGTGCATCATTAATATTAAAAATTTCGGGGGAAGCTTTTTCTATAGTTGCAAAACGGCTGAATTCCCCGGCTATTTGGCTTAAATGATCAATCTGTTCAACCAGTGTTGCAGAAACTCTGGCGCCAAGTTCTTTAATATTTGGTGCATCATTTTCAATAGATTTTTGCAGAAACTGCATACTCAGTTTCATAGGTGTGAGTGGATTTTTTATTTCATGCGCAACCTGTTTTGCCATTTCCTGCCAGGCACTTTCTCTTTCACTTTTTGCAAGTGCAGCAGCACTCTCATCCAACTTTAAAAGCATTTTATTGTATTCTTTTACCAGTGCACCTATTTCATCATTTCTATTCCATACCATGCGCTCATTTGTTTTACCAAGATTAATTTTTTTCATTTTATGGCTTATAAACGAAAATGAATTTGTTATTCTGTTGGTAATAATGAGCGCAACTATTCCTGCAATTAAAAAAATAAAAGCATTAAGATTAATAATCGTAATTAAAAAATTAGATATCTCTTCTTTAATTTTTGTTTGAGAAATATAGTTTGGAATATTCAGGTAAGCAATATCTCTACCGATGCTGTCTGTAACAGGAATATAACCACTCATAAAATCCAACGTACCAATTTTTTCTTTTTGAAAATATTGAATTTCTTTGCCGTTATTTAAATGATAGTATGCAATGGGATTCATCTTTGTACTAATAATCCCTTTTAAATAGGGTAGAGGCAAGGAAGAGTTTTGTAAATTGCCTGAAAGGCTGTAAAGATTTATATCAAGCCCATAAATCTTTGCAAGATTGTTGACGAAAATTTCACGGGGAGAAGCAGAGTTTAAATAATTGCAATCTAAAATATTTTCCTGTATTTTTTCGTTCGCTAGATTTGCTGTAAGTTCTTCCTCCACATTTTTTATAGTTCTGCTCAGCGTCTCCTTATTATTACTTTCGTATCTGTTTATAAAAAATAAAATGGTTGCAATACCTATTATTAGAAAGGAAAAAATACTAAAAAATATAATGGTTCCATGCACTTGTTGCTTGATGGTTAATTGAAATTTTCTTCTTAAAGTACTTATTTTAAGCTTTGATTTTATAAGTGTCGCTACTAACCATGATAAAGAACTTAAAATTAAAAAAGAACAAAAAAGGTATGAAAACAATGTAATTAATTCTATAAGAATTCTGTTTTCTTTTACAAGAACAACATATTTTTCTGAACCTGCATTGTACCAAAGTTCGTTGTAATCATTTTTTGTATCCATTAAAAAAGATCTTCCCGCAAAATATTTTTCCTGGTAAAGGGATGAAAATGCATAATTATTATGACTGCTTATGAGTTTTCCTTTTTCGTATACGGCAAATGAATAGTCATTTGAATTTTCTATTGAATTATTGATATTTCTGTTAAAAAGTTCAGGCGAGAGATTTTGTGCTGCTGAATTTCGTGCTTTTATTACAACAAATACATAACCTAGTAATGCATTATTAAAATCTCTTACAACTATTCTTGAAACATAATTTATTTCGTCGTAGCTGGAATAATAATACTTTAACCCATTTACTGCAGTTGGTTTTGCCTGGGTTAATAATATACCCGTAATTGAATTATAGGAAACCGGATCCTGATTGTAAAGTGGATTTTCCTGGCTATCATAAACCAAAACTTTGGTTTCATACTTATCAGAATAGCTGCTGAAATTATTATTAATTAAGCTGTCTCTAAGTAGCGAAGCAGTCTTCTCTTTATAAAATAAATTAAATTTCGTAGCAAGTAGAGTAGGGTTAAAATCAGTTAAAGTTGTATTTAATAAAATGTTGTTTATAGGATTGGATCTCGCTGCAATCAGCTCAGCATAATGCTGCCTGTTTTTTATTTCTTTTCTGCCGTTTTCAGAAATGATGATCAAAGAAATGGATGCAGAAAAAAAGAAAAGCCAGAAAATTAACCTAGAAATAATTATGCTGCGGGAGAAGATTCCTGAAAGTTCATTTTTAATTAAATAGAAAAACAGCAGTAGCCATAAAAGTCCATAGAGTTCAAAACCTCCGTTTATATTTCCTACTTTAAAGGAAAGTAAAAATAAACCCAATACAGTAATTAGTAAAAAAAATGGAATAGTAAAAGAGTTAAATAAAGTTTGTAAAAGAAAAAAGACTGTTCTGCAAAAATAATAATAGCTTACAGCAATGCAACAAAGCACAACGAAACCAATTATACTGTAAATATTGAGTGTAAAAAAGTTAAGTACATCAAAAGAAATTTGAGAATCGGCCACCATTGATTTTATTATTTCAGTTGTAGCATAGGTTATAAATAATACTGCAAATACAGAAATATTTAAAACAATCCATTTTTTAAATCCGCTTGAATCTTTGTCATAAAAAGATTCCTGCTCAATATTATTTTTAATAAAACTGATAATCCAGAAAAAAAGTAGCGAATTTATTAACAAATCTCCCAATGACCTAAGAATAAGCCCTGATCCATAAATACTGGGATCAAACAATTCAAAGCTGCGGAGTTGTAGAATGTTAAAAAAATAATAACTTAGGAACCGTAATAACAAAAGAGATATAGATAAAAATGTAACAGCATATATAAAGCCCCGTTTTGCATAAAGTTGTAGGGAGGTAAAATGTAAAAAAAGTAGCAGAGGAATTAGAGAGCATATTCTTAGCCATATTGTAATTCTGGAATTTAATTTTTCACCCGGATTAATATTCTTTAAAGAAAATAAAAATGTTCCTTCACGGCTAAGCACCTCATTTTGACTTTTTTTAAAATTAATTTCGAAATTTAATCCCATCAAAGGATCTGTAATAAAATTGTTTTCCAAGTAATTACTTTCCATGCTGTATTGCCATTTTATTGGCGTTAAGCTTACAATAATATTATCAACGGTATTTTTTTTCTGTATAAAAAAATATCCATTTACCAATTTTTTAAAGAAGTAATTTTCTTTACTGTTTGCGATTGAACTATCGGGAATAATATTTTGTGTACTCCAAAATATTAATTGGTTAATGCCTTTTACATTCTTATAAACAAAAATGTATTGTTTGTGTTTATTTTCTTCATCAAATAAAGAAATGTCTTTTTGTGAAGCAATCAGTTTGTCTATGTCAACTTCATTTTGAGTAATTTTTTTAAACTCATTTTCGGATCGATCAATTTGAGACTGCAGCTTTTGAGTATATGTTTTTGTTAAGCTTTCGGCAGAAGGTTCTTTACCTGTAAAGATTGATATAGCAAGCAGCAACAAAGAAATCAGCAAAAGATAAATATTATCTTTTAAAAAACGATTTGGTATGCCTGGTATTTGCAAATTTAAAATTGCTAATTAAATGATTTACTAAATTTCTTTCTGCTTTATTTCATTCCATATCGCATCCATTTCTGTAAGACTTAAATCCTGCAATGATTTATTTTGAGCCGTAGCTACAGCTTCTATTGCCATAAATCTTCGTATAAATTTCTTATTAGTCCGCTCTAATGCGCTGTCTGCGTCTACTTGCAAAAACCTTGCAAAGTTTACAAGCGAAAAAAACACATCTCCCATTTCATCTTCAATTTTATCCTGCACTCCTTTTTTTACGGCCTCTTTTAACTCTGTCAATTCTTCTTCAACCTTTGCATATACCTGCTCAATATTTTCCCATTCAAAACCTACTGTTTTAGATTTTTCCTGCAAACGTATTGCCTTCACCATAGAAGGAAGAGATTTGGGAACACCTTGTAATATAGATTTTTTACCTTCCTTTAATTTCAATTTTTCCCAGTTTTGTTTTACATCTTCCTCTGTTGCTACGGTTTTCAATCCTTCCATATTACCGTCTCCATAAATATGAGGATGACGTGAAATCAGTTTATCGCATATTCCGTTTATAACATCCTCCAGCAAAAATTCATTTCTTTCTTTTCCAATTCTTGCATAAAAAACAATGTGCAACAAAAGATCACCAAGTTCTTCTTTTATTCCACTCCAATCTTCTGCATCAATTGCATCTGCCAGTTCATAAGTTTCTTCAATGGTAAGCTGGCGAAGTGTTTGAATGGTTTGCTTTTTATCCCAGGGACATTTTTCCCTGAGTTCATCCATAATATTTACAAGGCGCAAAAAAGAGTCGTTCATAATTACATTTTATAGATGGATAGACCAAATAACAGTATTAAAAAAAAGATAAATAGAAACAGAACAGCGATAGAAAAAATAAATAGTTTTAGTAAAGTCTTCATTCTACTTTGCTCATAAAAATTTATCATTGCTTTATATAAGTAATAAATTGGGCTTACAGCAAGGAGAAAAGCCACTACATTTAACCAATGTAAATATTTAAAATCAGAAAGGCGATTAGCAAATCTTGATAAAAGAATTATTATGTACACAAAAATGTAAAAGTGCAGTGTGAAAATTACATGTGCTACGTAATAATATTTATCTCTACGTATGTATAATAATTTTAGAAAAAGAGCAAAAAAAGGAAGTGAAAGAAATAATATCTGCGGAGTCACCGATATTACTTTTTCTTTGAGAACGGCAGCAATTCTTTTTTTATCTTTTCCGTATTTTTCTTGCAAATCAAATTGTTTATCTATCAAAAGTTTTTTAAACCATTTTTTTGTTGTCTTACCTATTTTTTTAAGAGAGTCGTATTCCGCCCTATTTTTGTAATCAACAATTTTTAGAACTTGCGGATCATTCCCCGTTGTATCTCTAAATTCGTCAGGTGTAAAATCAAAATTACCGACTCTTTTTAGTCGAGACATTTCAACGGAATCTTTAAAAGATATTTTGGGTTGACTTGTATTTTTTATTTCTACAAAATTAATTTCTGAAAAAGTAAACAATATCAAAAAAAATAAAAACGAAGTAAACACATAAAACCTAACAGGATTAAGGTATGTCGTTCTTCTGCCTCTCACATATTCTAAAGTAAGAAACCCTGGTTTTGTAACAACATATTTTACAGAACTAAAAAATTTACCGTCAAAGTGTGTTATGTCATTAAAAAAATGAAGGATCAAATGCCACAAAGATTCCTGCGGATGAACGTTTTCCTGACCACAAAACGAACAATACTTGCCATGTACAACAGCATTACAGTTAAGACAATTTTTTTCCTTTCTTTTTTTTGAATGACTCACAGGTTAATTTTGTTAAAAATAATAAACTTTAGGTTGATGTTGTGAACAATCAAATGAAAGGATTGTATTTTTACTTCATACAAATATATAATTGATGAAAATTAAAAAATTTTTTTTTGCATTTTTTATTTTAGCCGGTTTTAATAGTGTGAAGGCACAATATTATTATAAAGATTTAATTAGCAATGGGCAGGTTGTAGCTGATATGAAGGCTTATAAAGAGAATAAAATAAAAAAAATTGTTTTAAAAAGCTTTGAAGATAATGGCTCGGAAAGCAATGGTTTTTTTTGTGAAAAAAAATTAAATAAAGATTATACTAAAGCAGAACTATATACCCGTGCAGATATTTCTGCAGCCTCATTGTTTACATCAACATTTGACAAAGATGGTAAGCTGTTAAACACTTATGATAGTTCATTGCTATCTGCGACCCAAATTATTTACTCTTATAATTCCGATAATCTAATCAGCCGTATTAACTCAACAGTTCGGTCTTCCGACGAAGATTTTGGAAATGAAATAAAAGAAGATCACTTTTATAAATATGAAAACGGTAAACCTTCAAAAATAACGAGGGTAAAAAACGGTCGAGATACAACAGATATTTTATTGGCATTGGATGATAAAGGAAATGTTGCTATTGAAAAAGATACTAAAAACGGCACAAAGTTTTTTTATTATTACGATGCAAAAAACAGACTTACAGATATTGTACAAGCCAATGAATACAGTCAAAATGCTAAGCCTAATTATATTTTTGAATATAATACTGCAGGATTAATTACACAAATGACGGCAGTAGAGGAAGGTAGTAAGAGCTACTATGTTTGGAAGTACAGTTACGATAATAATTTAAGAATTAAAGAGCGTTGCTTTACTGACGAACGTAAATTAATGGGTAGTATCGAGTATGTATACAAGTAAAGAAAGAAAACAATGGACTATACTATACACGACAGATCATTGACAAAGTGAAACATAAGGTCGATTAAAGGCCACTTTTATTTTCGTCCTTAACTATTCAACCCTCAACCCTCAACTGTTAACCCTTAACCATCAACCATCCATTCCTCACAATCAGCTTAAATATTTTATCAGCAGAATAACAACGCCATACAATACAGTCGTTACAAACAAACCTTTTCCTGTTTCGTCTCTTCTTGCATTCACATACATAGTAAAAAAGAATGCATTCATCATAAGCGATACGCTCAGCCCTGCAGTTAATATGCCATGACCGGGTTGTGTGTAAATAAACTGCAAAACCTCTTTAAGGCTAAGCATCCCAAATTTATAATACTTCAGCAGCAACAAACCTACAATAGGAGCAAGCAAACCTAAAATACAACCGTAAATAAAATTATCCTTTCTAAACATTTTAAAACAGTTTGCTTTTTTCCAGCAGCGCTTTTAATTTATAATTAGTAAGATCAAACTGCACCGGCACAACACTTACATAATTATTTTCCAGAGCCCATACATCTGTTTCTTTTGATTTGTCAAAGTTTTTAAACTCGCCGGTAAGCCAATAATATTTTTTTTTGTGAGGATCTAATCTTTCAGAAAATTCTTCCTCATATTTTGCATAAGCCTGCTTGCAAATTTTTATTCCTTTTATTTTATCTCCTGCCGGAATGTTCACATTTAAAAGTAAATGTTTGTCTATTTTCTTCTTCATTACACCTTGTACAATCTTAGCCACAATTTGTTTAGCTGAAGAAAGGTCGGCCTCATAATTATAATCCATCATTGAAAAACCAATACTGGGAATACCTTCTATACTTGCCTCCATAGCTGCAGACATAGTACCGCTGTAAATTACATTTATGGAATGATTGGCACCGTGGTTTATACCGCTTAAACAGATATCGGGCTTGCGGTGAAGTATTTTGTCCACAGCTAGTTTTACACAATCAACAGGAGTACCGCTTGTAGTCCAGCTTTCAATTCCATCAAACATATCGAGTTTGCGCATGCGCAATGGAAAACCAATTGTTATTGCATGCCCCATTCCGCTTTGCGGCTTATCTGGCGCAACAACCACAACACGGCCAAAATCTTTTACAGCTTCTACCAATGCACGAATACCCGGCGATGTAATATCATCATCATTTGTAATGAGGATAATGGGCTTTTCTTTTACTTTTTTTTCCGTCGCCTTTTTAGCTATTGCTTTCTTAACCATTACTTATTTTTCTGTTTTTTCTTGCTTCAATAAAACTGCCGATAAATGCTATTAGCGCTACTGCATTGCTTATAACACAGGCAAGAAAAACATATTTTTTATCAACCCAGTCCTGCACTTTTACAAAACGCATAATGCACATTACAAGCAACAAAAGTGTTAGTACTACCACCACATGAGAAATTATTTTATTTTGGTTTACCACCCCTTTTTGCATGGCTAAAAATAAAATACCAAAGGCTGCAGGTATAAGAGCAGTAAGAGAATGTGTGCCATCAGATGCCGCTATACCAAAGTATCCGTAAAGGCCTGCGGCTATTAATACAATTGCATTTAAAATATTTGCTGTTGCTGCTTTCATTTTTATTTATTTTGATTGCAAATATAAATGTAAATAGTAAATAAGTGCGGGTGAAAAAATGCTGCTGATTTGTTTGCCAATAGTAGTCAGCATATCTTAAAATTGTTTTGTTGAACCCTTGTTTTTAAACTACTTTCATTTTTCAAACCTAACAAACATGAAAGAACAAAACCTAGCAAACCATTCCCAGATTGTGCCTGCATTTCATTTTGGTATTTTGATACCTGTTCTTGTATTAATTGTATGTTCCGCATTAAGTTTTTATAGGCATTACAGTGCAGGATTGGGTTTAATGTTGCCTTCAATCGCTTTACTTGGTAGTGTGATGCTTTTTTTAGTTGCATTTTTTGCAAGAGGCTTTGCCCTAAAAGCACAGGACAGAGCAATACGAGCAGAAGAAAATCTTCGCTATTTCGCCATTACAGGAAAGTTACTTGACAGCAAATTAAGTTTGGGGCAAGTAATTGCTCTGCGTTTTGCACCCAATAACGAGTTTGTAGATCTTGCACATAAAGCTGTTGAAAAAAACTTTTCTCCAAAAGAAATTAAGCAGGCAATAAAAAACTGGAAAGGAGATTACAACAGAGTTTAGTTTTTGGGGCTATTAACTATTTAGTTTTTATCATCAGTTGTTCGGGCTGTCTGTAGTAATGCCGCAATATTGTTTCTGAAAAAGTAAAAAAATTATTTGCGGCAGCTACTACTGCCCATCCCGCAGCCTTTCAGCATTATTACCATTTTCAACAATTCGTTCTTAATTTAAAAATATCCCTTTAATTTTTCTTCTAATTCTGTTGGCATCTTAGCCCGTTTCATTGTAACGGCTTCCATAAAGTACAGAACAACATTACCTGCATTCAACAGTTTATCTTCTTCATTAAAAATTTCAAAAAAGAAATTTATTGCATGTCCTGTTGGCAATTCTCTAAGGGTAGTTTTTACAGTAATTAAGTCATCGTATTTTGCAGGTCGTAAAAATTTGCTGTTCATTTCCACCACCGGCATAATGATTCCCATGGCTTCAATATCTTTATAAGTAAAGCCAAGTTGCCTGATAGCTTCTGTTCTGCCTATTTCATAAAACTGTGCGTAATTGCCGTAATACACTACACCCATTTGATCTGTAAGTGCATAATGCATCCGTATCTGTGTTTCCGTAATAAACAATTTTCTAAGTTTTAAATATTCTATTAATTATTTTCCAGAATAAATTTTCGCAACATATTTAAAGCATTTAATGCTGTAAGGCGAATGTTCCTTTCTCTGTCAAACCTAAAAGTAAATTTATCTGTAACAAGTTTATTTACGCTGCCTACACAAACCCAGACTGTTCCAACAGGTTTATCAGTTGTACCGCCATCTGGGCCCATAATACCTGATACTGCAATGGTGTAATCTGTAACAATTTTTTTAAAAGCGCCCGCTGCCATTTCCTTTACTACTTCTTCACTTACCGCACCAACTGTATCAATTGTCTGTTTTTTTACTCCAAGTAAATTTTCTTTTACTTCATTAGAATAACTAACAATGCTGCCATTATAAAATGCTGATGAACCCGCCATTGCTGTGAGTAAATGCGCAATATAACCACCGGTGCAGCTTTCGGCAGTACTCATTGTCTTACCTTTTTGTATTAATAATTTACCTACAGTTTTCTCCATCGTTTCATCAACATCTGTCACCAAATGTTCGGCCGTCAGCTTTTTTAGTTGAGCGAATTGTTCATCAATACTTACTTCAACTGCAATTGTGTTTTCTCCTGTTGCCGTTAGTCTTAGCCGTACCATTCCATAACTTGGCAGGTAAGCAAGTTTAATATTTTTTGGTAAATTATTTTCAAAATCAATAATCATATCGGCTAACATACTTTCTCCAACCCCTGCGGTTAATAATGTCCGGTGAACAATATGGGTGGATGTAAATTTTTGTTTTAAATATGGTATAACATCGTCTGTCATCATAGCCATCATTTCAAACGGTACACCGGGCATGCTTATAAATATTTTTTCCCGTCCACCTATTTTTTCACTAAACAACATACCAGGCGCTGTGCCTTTTTTATTTTGAATGACGGTGCATACATCAGGTACTTCTGCCTGTTTTCTGTTACGTTCAGTAAAAGGTCTTTTAAAAATATTTTCAAAAAGATGCCGTACGTTGGCATGTGTAGTTTCATCAACAATCATTTTACCTCCAAAATATTCGCAAAGCAATGGTTTGGTTATATCGTCTGCTGT
>Ga0209511_1001217_pt1 | contig 23518 bp, 22 predicted proteins | sample SSSSmetaG_FD_184141 | JGI IMG/M metagenome (GOLD analysis project Ga0209511, IMG submission 184141) | Glacier valley bacterial and archeal communities from Borup Fiord, Nunavut, Canada, to study Microbial Dark Matter (Phase II) - ​SSSS... | ecosystem: Environmental > Aquatic > Freshwater > Ice >... | reverse complement strand
CTTCGGGCAACTTTCATTCCCTGCAAACCTGCAGAAGCGTCCTCATTTTTCCATGTATTATCTTGCTTAATAGCCATGCGTTGAGATGCATTAAATGCAATGCCCCATGGAGAATGTTTTGCATTTGTTGCAATAGGAATTATTACATCAAAAAGCTCAGGTTCAATAATTGCCCACTCCAACAATTGTTGTCCACCCATACTTCCGCCCATACCTATGGCAATTTTTTGTATGCCTAAATTATCTTTTAATAATTTATAAGTATTTGCCATATCCCTCGTTGTAAAAAAAGGAAATTGATGATAGTGAGATTTTGAATTCGGATCAACACTTATCGGTCCGGTGCTACCATAACAACTACCGGGCATATTTACGCAAATAATAAAATATTTTTCAGGATCAGCAATTTTATTTTTCCCTACTAACTGCGGCCACCACTCAATCACATTGCTGTTAGCGGTAAGCGCATGAAATACCCAAAGCACATTTGTTTTCTCTGCATTCAACACGCCCATTGTTGTATACGCAAGTTGAAATCCGGGTATTACTGTTCCGGATTCCAACTCGAATACATCTTTATAAACAAAAGTGTGCTGTTCAAATATATCTTCCATAAACCTTATCCAAATACATTTGAAACCGTATAATTAATTTGCGTAACGCCGGATATATTATCACTAATAGGGCATCGTGCTTTTGCTTTATTTATTATACCATTAATAATTTCTTCTGTTGCATCAGCTTCCAGAATAATATTAATATTTATATGCTGAAAACCTGAGCGGTTAAAACCCGGAAGTCCTACAAACTTTGCTGGGTCAAGATCTCCATCAATATCAATTTTTAATTTATTGATGATGACATTGTGCTCTTTCGCTTCTAAGTGCAACACAATATTTAAACAACCTGCCAGGCTTCCCAATAGATATTCAACCGGATTTGGGGCTTCATTTGTTCCTCCCAAAGAACCGGGCTCGTCTATTACAAAGGAAAAGTTCCTGGCTTTTGCCTCAAATTTTGTAGCTGTTTTACTTTCGCCTTTTATAGCAAATTTTACGACTGACATATTTTTTCTTAATTTTTTTTTAAACAATTTTTATTTATTACCTGCTTCAAGCGCCTGCGTTATATCTGCAATAATATCATCGATATGTTCAATTCCTGTTGATAAACGAACCATACCCGGAGTAACTCCACCACGTTTTTGCTCTTCTTCACTCAGCTGCTCATGTGTAGTAGATGCAGGATGAATTGCAAGGGTTTTTGAATCGCCAACATTGGCAACATGACTTACTAATTGCAATGCATTAATAAATTTAGCTGCTGCATCTTTACCGCCTTTTATTTCAATAGTTAACATACCACCAATACCATTCTTCATATATTTTTGACCAAGCTCATAATATTTGCTGGTAGGCAATCCTGCATAATTTACATGCTCTACCAATGGATGCTGTACTAAGTATTCAGCCAGTTTCTGCCCATTGCTGTTTACTCTTTCCATTCTCAAAGAAAGTGTTTCTATACCCTGTAATAAAAGGAATGAATTAAATGGGCTTTGGCTGGAACCAAAATCCCTTAACCCCTCAACCCTTGCACGAATGATAAATGCAATATTTGGTAAACCAAGGGGATTGTTTACACCAAAAACTTCAGCAAATTTTAAACCATGGTAGCTTTCGCTTGGCTCACTAAATTGTAAAAATTTTCCGTTGCCCCAGTCGTATGTTCCGCCGTCTACAATAACACCGCCAATACTTGTGCCGTGGCCACCAATCCACTTTGTGGTAGATTCAACCACGATATTTGCGCCATGCTGCAAAGGCTTAAATAAATATCCGCCTGCACCAAATGTATTATCTACAATTACAGGAATATTGTGTTTTTTTGCAACTGCCGCTATGGCTTCAAAATCAGGAATATTTAATTCAGGATTACCGATTGTTTCAAGATAAATAGCTTTTGTTTTCTCATCAATCAATTTTTCAAAAGCTTCGGGCGAATCACCATCTGCAAAGCGGGCTTCTATTCCAAGTCTTTTAAACTGTACTTTAAACTGGTTAAATGTACCCCCATATAAAAAGGAAGTTGAAACAAAATTATCACCCAACGAAAGAATATTGTTTAAGGCAATAAACTGTGCCGCCTGACCTGAACCTGTAGCCAATGCTGCTACACCACCTTCTAATGCAGCAATTCTTTTTTCAAATACATCAGTTGTTGGGTTCATCAAACGGGTGTAAATGTTTCCGAATTCTTTTAATCCAAATAAACTTGCAGCGTGTGCAGTATCATTGAATACATATGAAGTTGTTTGGTAAATGGGCACTGCTCTTGATCCTGTTAAAGGATCTACATCCTGGCCAGCATGAAGTTGTAGGGTTTCAAATTTGTAATTACTCATTGTTTTGCTTTTAAATGTTGAAAATAATTTTGATAAAATAAAAAGCCCTGCTTTTTAAGGCAAGGCTTTGAAAATTGTAAAGTATAGTTTAGATATTATTTACAATGCAAAAGCCTTGTCGTGTTGTTACACATACACATGCATTGCATCATTATATTTTTGTTTTGTGTTATCATTTTTTTTAGATTGTAAAAGTATTATGGCTTTTCTTATTAACCAAATGTTTTTTGATGTTTCAACAACAATAAATAAAAATTCGCCCCACATTATGTAAAATTATTAAATTAATCTAATTTTAGTCTATTATATTTATAGACTTTAAAAAAAACTAAAATGAGTTCAACATTATTGCAAAAAGAAAACAGTAAAGTACACGCAGAGGTGCTAAGTGCAAACGATAATTATGCGACAGACTTTGGCGAAAAAGCAAATTTGCCTTTACCTCCCGGTAGAAAATTTGCAATTTTAACTTGTATGGATGCAAGGCTTGATCCTGCAAAGTATGCAGGTCTAGCAGAAGGAGATGCCCACGTAATAAGAAATGCAGGAGGCAGAGCAAGTGATGATGCAATACGTTCACTTATTATATCTCACAAGTTACTTGGAACAGCAGAGTGGTTTGTAATTCACCACACAGACTGTGGTATGGAGTATTTTACCGATGAAATTATCAGAGACCTATTTTCAAAAAGTCTTGCAACAGCAAGTGTAGATGAAAATGGTTGGAAAAATGTTACTGAGGAAGGTGGTTCAGATGAGGCAAAGCACATATCTTTTCTTACTATTAATAACCAAGCGGAAAGTATTTTACAGGATGTCAAAAGAATTAAAGCTCATCCGTTGGTGCCCTCTTACATCCCGGTTTATGGCTACATATACAACGTAAAAACGGGAAAACTGACAGAAATAACTGAGGCAACCACTGCTGGTAAAGCGAGTTAAACTATTAAACTTTGATATTTGAAGTGCTTCAGACAATATTTTTGGAGCATTTTTTTTATGAAATATGACAACAAAATACCGTTTTATTGTACGGTGTAAACACATTAAAACGCCTATATTTGCCTATATGATGAACGTGGATAACATGGAATATAACACTACTCGTAATCACCTTATAATGAAGGAATACGGTAGGCACATTCAAAAAATGGTAGAGTACTTACTTACTTTGGAAGACAGGCAGGAGAGGCAAAAAAATGCTTTCGCTGTTATTGAATTGATGGGTTTTTTAAATCCTCACTTAAAAAATGTAGAAGATTTCCGCCATAAATTATGGGATCATTTGTTTTTAATAAGTGATTTTACCCTCGATGTTGATAGTCCTTATCCCATCCCAACAAGAGAAACTTTAAAGGCAAAGCCTGAAGTATTACCTTACCCAAGAAGATATCCGAAATTTAATCATTTAGGTAAAAATATTGAGGTCGTTATTGACAAGGCTTTAAAAGAAGAAAATCCTGAAAAGAAACAGGGTTTTGCAAATGCCATTGCATATTACATGAAACTTACTTACAGCAACTGGCACAAAGAACTCGTTCATGATGACAGTATTCAAAATGAGTTAAGTGATATGACTGATGGTGAACTTGCTTTTAACAGCAGACCATTTGTAAAACACCAGGCGCCACGTATTGAGAGAGATGAATATCCCGCAGGAAGAAACCAGTATCGCAAAAATTTTGGAGGTAGAGATAACCGACCTAACAATAATAGTAATAACAGCAACAATAACAATAACAATAACAATAACAGAAACAACGGGCCTGGTAATAACAACAGAAATAATCCACAAGGCGGCGGTGGCGGTAACAGAGATGCAAGCGGCAGCAGAGACTCACGAACCAATAATAACAACAACAGAAATTTTAAAAAAAGGTTTTAAAATTTTAAAATTAAAATACTGCCGGCGGGTTTTCTCTGCCGGTTTTTTTATACCGTATTTTTTAAAGAAGTTTGAAATTTATAAATTTTTCATTTTAAAACAACGTTTTATCAATGGCCATATTTGAAGTTAGAGGAGGCAACAAACTACAGGGTGAAATAACTCCCCAAGGCGCAAAAAATGAAGCACTCCAAATTTTAAGTGCTGTTTTACTTACCGCGGAACCGGTAATTGTAAATAATGTTCCTGATATTATAGATGTAAATCTTTTAATAGAATTATTAAATGAAATGAACGTGAAGATTGAGAAATTGGGTGCCAACAGTTATCGTTTTCAGGCTGATGAAGTAGATGTTGAATATTTACAAAGCGAAGCCTATTTTAAAAAAAGCGGAAGGTTAAGAGGATCTGTAATGCTTGCAGGACCGTTGCTTGCAAGATTTAAAAAAGCATACTTGCCAAAACCCGGTGGCGATAAAATTGGCAGACGCAGATTAGATACGCACATCATTGGGTTTGAAAGACTGGGCGCGGAATTTTCTTACAACAGCGATACAGGTTTTTTTGCCCTTCGGGCTGATGAATTGAAAGGATGTTACATGTTGCTGGATGAGCCTAGTGTTACGGGCACAGCCAATATTTTGATGGCTGCAGTGCTGGCAAAAGGTACAACCACAATTTACAATGCAGCCTGCGAACCTTACATACAGCAGCTTTGTAAAATGCTCATTCGCATGGGTGCAAAAATTGAAGGAACGGGTAGCAATATGCTCACCATAAATGGTGTTAAAAGTTTAAACGGTACTAATCATACCATGCTGCCCGATATGATTGAAATAGGTAGTTTTATTGGTCTTGCTGCAATGACGCAGGGAGATGTTACCATAAAAAATGTAGCAGTAGCTGAGCTTGGCATTATCCCTGAAAAATTTAGACAGCTTGGTATTAAACTGGACATAATTGGCGATGATATTCATGTGCCATATCAGGATAAATATGAAATAAATAAATTTTTAGATGGTGGTATTATGACCATTTACGATAACCCATGGCCGGGTTTTACACCAGATTTATTAAGCATTGTTTTAGTAACCGCTATTCAGGCGCATGGCAGTGTACTCATTCACCAAAAAATGTTTGAAAGCCGTTTGTTTTTTACAGATAAACTCATTGAAATGGGTGCGCAAATTATTTTGTGCGATCCTCACCGTGCTGTAGTTATAGGGTTGGAGAGAGAAAAACAATTGCGGGGAATAACCATGAGCAGTCCGGATATTAGGGCAGGCGTGGCGTTGCTGATAGCCGCATTAAGTGCTACAGGAAAAAGTACGATACAAAATATTGAACAGATAGATCGTGGCTACGAAAATATTGATGGTAGGCTCAGAGCGCTGGGAGCAGATATTGTGAGATTAATATAATGCACGCTTGAAAATGAAGTCCAAGCAAAACATAAAAAAAGCTCAAAGTAATTAAACTATGAGCTTTTTTGTTGCAACCAATTTTTTTTAGTAAGGAAAATTCCTAGAAACTTTACGCATCATTCTATCCATAATTTCATTTGCATTGCTCATAATATTTTCATTCATCTCTTTGTAAAATCTCCAAAGTAAATTACCTTTTTTGCCGTCATATAATTGCATAGTAAGTCCACCACTTCCTGTTTTACTAGCCCCGCCAAACAATATTGCTTTAGCAATGGCACCACCTTCGCTACCTCCTACAACTTCATGGTCGTAAATGCACTTTATTACAGCATCTACACCTAAAATTTTTGCAATAGAGTCAGGCAATGTTTCTCCAAGTTTATTATATATACCAGCTTTTTTTAAAAGAATATTTGTTCTGTCTACTTCCTGAAAAGTAACTGAGTATTTCCCACCCTTTTTTAAAAGATAAGTATACATACCCTGCTGCATATTATTACTGAGTTTTTGTTCGTCTGCTTTAATTGCTTCTGCGTTAAAATCTTTTGGTTTTTTCTTGTACGTAATGTTTGCAATAAATGGTAAAATTGCAACAGTTTTGTGTGCTTCAATAGTCTCTTTAAAGTCGGGTGATTTGTAAACCTGTTTAGAAGACTCTCCGCCCAAAATTTGTGAAAACGCCGCTTGGTACAAGCAAATTAAAAGAAGTGTAGAAATAATTTTTAAATTTTTCATAGAGTTATTTTTAGTTTTGGCAAATATATGGTTAGAAGAAAGTCAAGTTTCATTGCTAAAAAAATTCTTTTCTTTGTGTATGCTTTTTAACATTTGTAAACATTATAATTACGCAGCTTATAGGTCAAATAAAATAACTCATAATTTATTACATAATTAAAGATGAATAAGGGTATGCCGTACAAGTGAGTGACACAACGATGTTGATTGTAGCTGTTTCTTTGTTTGGACAATAAAAATATTTAAACCAAAAAATTAATTAAAAATTAAGATCAATCCCAAATCTTATATCTCAATACCTAATACTAGTTCATGAATAAAATTTTGATTATAACAGCGCCATCAGGAGCAGGAAAAACTTCTATTACAAAATATTTAATGCAGAAATTTCCGGTGCTTACATTTTCTGTTTCAGCAGCTACAAGACAGGCAAGGGGAACAGAAAAAAATGGTGTGGATTATTATTTTATAAGCGGAGAAGAATTTAAACATAAAATACAAAACAATGAATTTGTTGAATGGGAAATGGTGTACGAGGGCAAATATTACGGTACGCTAAAAGCTGAACTGCAGCGTATTTGGGAACAGGGTAAAATACCGGTGCTCGATATTGACGTTAAAGGTGCCATACATGTACAACAACAATTTAACGAAGGCACGTTAAGTCTTTTTATTGAACCGCCATCAGTTGGTGATCTTAAAACTCGCCTGGAAAGCAGAGGTACAGAATCTAAAGAATCCCTGGCAGCAAGGCTTAACAAAGCTTCCTACGAATTATCATTTAAGGAACAGTTTGATAAAACGGTTGTAAACGCAGATTTACAAACTGCATGCAGCGATGCTGAAAAAATTGTAACTGATTTTTTAAACAGATAATTTTCAAATACTTAATTTTATATTATGGAAGTATCTATCTCCGCATTAGTTGCCATATTGGTTTCTTTGCTTTTAATCGGATTTTTTGCGGGTGTAGAAATAGCTTTTGTATCTGCCAATAAGTTATCGTTAGAGCTAAATAAAAAACAAGGTAGTTATACAGGAAAAATATGGGGGAGTTATGCAGAACAACCTGCAAAATTTATAGGTATAATATTGGTTGTTGTAAATATTTTGCTGGTTGTATATGGTTTGCTTATTGGTGTTATTCTTAAACCTTTCTGGAACTTTATTTTTCCAAATGCAACATTTAAATATGCAAGTTTTGTTCAATTATTTTTTGAAACAATTGTAGCAACAACATTAATTATTTTTATAGAATTTACAAGTAAAGCATTTTTTCGTGCACGCAACAACAGTATTCTTTCCAGCGGCTTCATCACATACATTGTTCAGTTTATTTATTCATTGTTTGCTTCAGTAGCTTCCATATTTGTAAGCATGGCAGGATGGATATTAAAATACATTTTTAATGTAAAAATAAACGAGCGAAAAGAAGTATTCAGTAAAGTTGATCTGGAGCATTATTTACTGCAAAATAAAATGCACAACGAAGAAGAATCTTCTGACATTAATAAAGAACTATTTGAAAATGCATTGTCTATAGGCGATGTAAAAATACGAGAGTGCCTGGTGCCCCGCAAAGAAATTGTGGGTGTAAGCAACCAAACTTCTGTTGCAGAAATTAAAAATGTTTTTATAGAATCAATGTTGAGCAAGCTTGTTATTTATGATAAAAATATTGATAATATAATCGGTTATGTACACCAGTTAGATCTTTTTAAAAGCCCTGCAACATTGCAGGAAATAATGTTACCAATACCAACCGTGCCTGAAACAATGAGCGCTACAGATTTAATGGCAAAGTTTAGCAGAGAAAGAAAATCTATTGCATGGGTAATTGATGAATTTGGTGGCACTGCAGGTATCGTAACAATGGAAGATTTGCTGGAAGAAATTTTTGGGGAAATAAAAGATGAATACGATGATGTGGAAGAATTCGTTGACAAACAACTGACCGATAACGAATATCTTTTCAGCGGCAGAATAGAACTTGATTTTATTGCTGAAAAATATGGCCTTGAATTTCCGGAAGATGAAACTGCTGAAACACTTTCGGGCTTTATTATACAGCGCAATGCAGATATTCCGAAAGCCAATGAACAGATCATTATTGGTAATTACGAATTTAATATCCAGACCATAAGCGATACCCGAATAGAAACTGTAAAACTAAAAGTGCTGAAATAAACCTAATAAATAATCGGGGTTATAATAAATACAATTGCTCATTAATCTGTTTTTACCTTTGCAAAATGATTATAGGTGCTCATGTTTGGGGAGAAGATATTGAACAAAGCAAACTTTTGGTTGCATTAAAAAAAGCTGCTTTATCAAAGCCGGCCAATAAAATAATTTTGTTTACAGATTTTATTATAAATGCACTTCCGCAAAATTGTTTGCAGGTAAACATCTACCCAAAACCAAAAAACAAATTTCTTTTGTATTATTGGTACAAATACAAATTACCCAAACTGCTTTTAAAATATAATATCAGTTTATTTATAAGCAATGCAGGAATGTTATCTTCCGTTAATGCAGTAAGACAGTTTTTGTTTATTGAGAATAAAAATTTGTTGGAAGAGCGAAATAATTTTTTTAAAAAAAAGTTTGCTGCCTCAGTATCAGCTGCACAAAATGTTTTTGTAACTGATGATATTTTAGCGGATAGCTTTAATAAAAAATTTCCTGATTTTACAGGTAAAATACAAAAACTTTATTTTGATTTAAATGAAAACAATGCAGTGTTTACTTTAAATGATATTGAAGCTGTAAAAGAAAAATATACTGCAGGGTTTGAATACTATTTATTTCGGGTAAATGCTTTTTCACAAACGCAACTCCTAACTGTCTTAAAATCTTTTTCTCAACTAAAAAAATGGCAAAAAACTTCCTTAAGATTAATGTTACTTTTTGAAAATGAAATAGATGAAAAGCTGTTGCCTGATTTTAAAAATTACAAGTATAAAAATGAAGTTGTGTTGTTAAAAGAAACCAATGAAAACACATTATCATTAACGGCGGCAGCTTTCGCTTACATATTTTTTGGGGATTATAAAAGCAGTAAAAATGTGTACAATGCATTTTATTATAATATTCCTGTAATAGCTGCAGATACTATCCCTAATAATTTACTTTTTAAGTTGGCAGTAACTTACGTAGCAATTAATGTAGATAGTTTGGCGCTTCAACTTCAACTGATTTATAAAAATGAAAGCTACAAACTTCAGCTTCTTCAAAAAGCAACTATGTTCCTGACGAGATTTAACAGTAACACAGCTTCACAAAAATTTGTTGAAATAATTTCAAATTAATAAACGGTCATACCTTTAAAATAAAATACAACAAATGGACTTTTTAACGCCGGTAAATATAGCAGAGATTGCAAGTTTAATAAATGCAAAAATTGTTGGCGGCAACCGTGGTGAAGTAAAAGGCATTAACGAATTAAACAGGGTGGAAGTAGGGGATTTGGCTTTTGTAGACCATCCAAAATATTACGACAAAAGTATTAACAGCAAAGCTACTTTTATCATCATCAACAAAGAAGTAAAAGTACCTGAAGGAAAAACTTTGCTCATTACAGAAAATCCTTTTGAAGCTTATTGTAAAATTGTAGCGCATTACCAACCATTTACAAAAGCATTAAAGGCGATTAATTCTGATGACATTGGCGACAATACTTTTATTTTTCCAACAGCATTTATTGGTAATAATGTAACCATCGGCAGTAATTGCATCATCCATCCACACGTTACTATTATGGATCATTGCGTAATTGGTAATAATGTTGTAATACAGGCTGGCACAGTCATTGGCAGCGATGCTTTTTATTATAACACAAAAAAAGAAAGAGAAGTATGGTATAAAAAAATGCCGAGTTGTGGCAGAGTCGTAATAGAAGATGATGTGGAAATTGGTGCAGGTTGTACTATTGACAGAGGCGTAACGCACGATACCCGAATTGGAAAAGGAACCCGTTTTGATAACCTCATACATATAGGGCACGATACCGTTTTTGGAAAAAATTGTTTGGTTGCTGCTAATGTCGTTATTGCCGGTTATGTAAATATTAAAGACGCTGTTACTATTTGGGGCGGTTGTATAATAAACAAAACGCTTACGATCGGCGAAAATGCAGTGCTGCTTGGGCGCACCGGTGTGGGCGGTAATTTAGAAGGGAACAAAACTTATTGGGGCGCACCTGCACAGGAAGCCAGTGCTGTAAAAAGAGATTTAATCTGGATGAAAAGAATTCCGCAGTTGTGGGAAAAAGTAATGAAGAAATCTTAGCCTTCTTGTATCTTCCAACTTGTGTCTAAAATCTTACTTTCAATCTACTCTATAATTATACGGTAATTGATCTGCTACTTTTTCCCATGCCCAATACCCACTTATAGATAAATTATTTTGATCGTAAAAATATCCGTTCTGTTCAATGGTTAAAGACTCAGTAGGTTTAAAAATAAGCATTGAAAATTTAAAATCTTTTGGCTCTGTTGGGTGAGCTAAAGTATAAGTCTCCACAGGTTTTTCACCCATAAATAAAATACCTACATTTTTTTGATTGGGCATTATTTCTACTGTTTGTGTGCTGTCATCTTTTATATAATTTATAGCGCCGTAAGTATCCTTCAATTTTATGGCATTTTCAATTCCATTTTGTTGAACAATAAACTGTATTTCAAACTCCTGCTCTTTTAAATTTTTATTATAAACGCTTCTCATAAAGTGCAACAATGATCCTTTGAAAGCAGCCTTTCTGTTTGCCTGCCACAAAAGTTTTTGTGTACTGTCACCCTGCATTTCTTCATAAAGTGGAGAGCCTGAATAAATGCTTACACCGGTATTGTATTCGTGTGTAAACGAATCTATAGTATATTTTATATTGTAACCCAGTGCATTGTTTTTTATAATTACAGGTTCTGTAGCGGTTATTTTTAGACGGTTTCTTTTCTTTGAAAAAAAGAAATGCAATGCTTCTGCATTTTGAATATTACAAACTTTACTGTTGCTTGTTTTACCAATAAATTCTTCATAAAAAAATTGACCGTATTTTTCAAGTCCGTCTTTTACTTCGTTGGTAGATGTGATGGCTACTGTTTCCAGTTCTTTCTCTTTTTCTTTTAAACCTACATTTACGGCCTCGCCAGCATCAGCAGTTGTTATGCGCCTGATTTCGGTTTTAAAACCGGTAAAAGTAAATACAAGTTCATAACCACCGGGCGGCAATTGTAATTTAAAATGTCCGTTTTCATCAGTAATTGTTCCAATAGTTGTATTTTGCGCAAATACAGATGCAGCAGCCATTGGCGAGCCCGTTACTTCATTAAGCACTTTACCTGAAACAGAAAAATTGTTTTGTGCGTGTAAAGCGTTTAAAAAAAATAAACTTAGTAGAGTGGCAAAAAATATTTTCATAGTAGTTATAAATATTTTTCGAAAATAAAGGATATGATGTTAATTATTTGTTGCAGGAATAATATTGAACTAATACACAGTGTCGGCTATGTTTTATTGGCAGCAATTAATTTATTACAGGTATAAGTGATTGTGTCCTGCATATTGCGATATTTAAAACCGCTTAATTGGGTTATTAATTTTCTGTTATCATATTCAACTTTTGTAAGTGCAGTGTTGGCAGTTTCTCTTGTAAGTAAAGGAGATGTGCCCATAAACATACTTTTAATATTTTCCATTCGCCAGGTTAATGCTGCAATAAACGGCGTTACTTTTTTTGATGGCGCTTTCTTGCCAAATGCTTTTGCCATCATTGTAAACATATCCCGGTAAGAAATATTTTCGGCACTTATTATAAATTTTTCGGCAGTTATATTGCTTTCCATTAGTTGTATCATAGCAACTGCCACATCTTTTACATCCACAAAGCCTGAGGTGCCTTCGGTATACCACGGAAACTCATCGTAGACTGATTTAAATATTTTTGTAGAGCCTTCGTTCCAGTTGCCTGCACCCAGTATAATGGAAGGATTTATTATTACTGCATTGAGCCCTTCGGCCACGCCACGCCACACTTCCATTTCGCCCAGGTACTTACTGTGGCCGTATTTACTGTTGCTTGTATCTTCAGTCCACAACATGGTTTCATCAATCATTTCTCCGGGACGAATTCTGCCCAGGGCTGCTACAGAACTTACGTGAACGAATTTTCGTGTACCTGCATTTAATGCAGCATTTACAACATTAGCCGTTCCTTCTACATTAATGCTGTAGAGCTTTTTTTCATCTTTTGGGTTGAAGGAAACCAGGCCGGCACAGTGATATATTTCAGTTACATCCTGCAGCGCATCTTCCAATGCAAACACATCAAGTATATCGCATTTTACTGTCTCAAAATTTGTAAATGTATTTAAAGCAAGTGGTGTACTGTTATAAGTCGCTCTTACATTTTCTCCTTTTTGGAGCAGCATTTCTATCAACGTATTACCCAATAAGCCTGCACCACCTGTTACTAAAATCATTGAGCAGCATTTTTAGTATAGTCATAAAAACCTCTTCCTGTTTTTTTACCTAAGTCACCTGCGGCAACTTTTTGCTCCTGCATGGGCGATGGTTTAAAACGGGGATTATTGTTAAATGCTTTATATACAGATTGAGATACGGCAAGGTTTATATCCATCCCAATAAGATCCATCAGTTTAAAAGGTCCCATTTTAAAACCCGCATTTTCCATTAATACATCTATATCTTTAAATTTTATTTTCTTTTCATAAGCAAGGTTCATAGCTTCTAAATAAAAATGCCTTGCAACCCTGTTTACTATAAACCCCGGTGCATCTTTACAAATAACCGGTTGCTTTTTTAAGGCAACACATACATCGTAAACAGTTTGCATGGTTTCCTGTGAAGTTTCTTTACCTGCCACCACTTCTACCAGTTTCATTACATGTGCAGGGTTAAAAAAATGCATACCACAAATCCTTTCAGGATGTAAAATGTTTTTTTGAATAGCAGTAATGGAAAGCGATGATGTATTGCTTGCTAAAATTGTTTGAGGGCTGTTTATTGCTGCCAGCGATTTGTAAAGTGTTTCTTTAATTTGAAGATCTTCAATAATTGCTTCAATAATTAAATTTCCAGCACACTCATTAATGTCTGTTGTAAAAAATATACTGTTGTAAATTTCTTCTTTTTGCTCAGCAGAAATCTTATCCTTACTCAACAAAAAATTCAGGTTTTTAAGTATAGATTTTTTAGCTGTTTCAATACCTTTTTCATTGGTATCAAACAATACTGTTTTAAAATTATTCTGTGCAGCTGCCAAAGCAATTCCACTTCCCATTGTACCGGCACCTGCAACACAAATCTTCTTTATCATGCTGCAAAAATAAAAAACTGTATTGCTATTTACTTTTTTATTTTATAATGTTTTACAATAAAATATGTTTTAAATGCAGCAGTAACTTGTAAATAAAAACCGCAGCAACTATTTAAAATAATTACTGCGGTCAGTCTTTTAAAAAAATTATTTATAATTTATCTGCTTCTCTCTTTGCATCTGCTTTCATTTTCTCATTAGCTGTAATAGAAAACTCAACTCTTCTGTTAGATGCTTTTCCTTCCATTGTAGTATTATCACCCTTAGGCTGACTTTCACCATACCATTTAATTGTAAGTCTTGTGGCAGCCAAACCATCTTTTTTTAACTCATTTCCAACAGCCATCGCTCTTCTTTCAGAAAGTGTCATATTAGATGCATTGCTGCCAACGTTGTCGGTGTGCCCTTCTACCAAAATATTTGTTTCAGGATATTCTGTAAAAATTTTAACCAGCTTATCTATTGCTAATTGCGAGTTAGCTGTAATATTATATTTTCCGGTAGCAAAATACACACCTGCTTTTGTTCCGTCAGGATTATTCTCATCAAATGTTACATTAATACCTTCTCCAACTCTTTCTACTTTTGCACCGGGTATTTCCGTTTTAATTTTCTCAGCCTGCTTATCCATTTTATTACCTATTATTCCACCTGCTGCGCCGCCTATAGCTGCGCCAAGTATTGCACCCAGTGCAGTATTGCCTTTCTTTCCTACATTATTACCAATTATACCTCCAAGTATTGCCCCTGTAGCCCCACCAATTGCTACTCCTTTATTTTGATTACTTGCCCTTCTTGTGGTATCGCATCCTGCTGCAATTATTGAAATGCTTAAAATGCCGTAAAATGTTTTTGTTATAATACTTTTCATATTGTGTTTTTTAATTAAAGTTTTACAAAATTGTAAATAAATGATGCCGGTCTTCCTTCAAAAGTTATATCACTTTTTAACTGCATGCCGTTATCGTTAAGTTGTAGAATAGTAAACCGAAAGCCTGCTTTTGCTTCATCCATATCTTTGTATTTAGCATCTACTCTTTTATATTGAAGCATTTTTGGTGCGCCCCCTTCTTCAAAAATTGACCAGCGAATATTTCTTTTTACAGCAACACATTCTGCACCATTCTTACTTATTGTATAAAAACCCAGATTGTTGTATTTATCAAATCTCCAGGTACTTCCTATGAAACAATTAAAATCGGCCTCATCTAAAACCTGTGCCTTTATTTTACCGGTAATACCTTCTGTGGTAATACTTTTAAGCTGCCAGTTACCGACAACAGTCTTCTTTAGCGTTCGTGCTTGTTTTGAAGTGGAACAGGAAGTAACAAAAAACACAATCAACAGCGTGCTCATTATTAAGCTTAATTTTTTCATGTAGTTAATTTAGTGGTGATGGTTAAAAAGATTATTGTTATACCAATAACTTGAATAGTATTTTCAATTTTAATGCCAAACAGTACTTTGCTTTTGCAGCGCCAACTGCTAAAGCAAAATTTATTTATGTTTAAAAAACAATGGGTTGCAGTGAAAAAAAGCTGTTAAAGTTAAAAACCTATGCAGATTCAAATTGTTTTAAAAACCGCAAATCGTTTTCGCTAAAGAACCGTAAATCTTTTATTTGATACGTAAGCATGGTAATTCTTTCAATGCCCATTCCAAAAGCAAAGCCTGTATATTTATTGCTGTCAATGCCACAGTTTCCCAAAACCTTAGGGTGAACCATTCCACAACCTAAAATTTCTACCCAACCCGTTTTTTTACAAACACTGCAACCCTCACCGCCACAAATAAGGCAGCTGATATCCATTTCTGCACTTGGCTCCGTAAACGGAAAGTAAGAAGGACGAAACCGCACTTTTACATCTGCACCAAACATTTCGGTAACAAAAAAATAAAGTGTCTGTTTAAGGTCTGCAAACGAAACATTTTCTGCTATGTACAATCCTTCCACCTGGTTAAAAAAACAATGTGCTCTTGCGCTTATGGTTTCATTTCTAAAAACACGCCCCGGGCAAATTATTCGCAAAGGAAGTTTTCCTTTTTGCATTTCCCGTATTTGTACGCTGCTTGTATGGGTACGCAATAACCAGTCTGGGTTTTGGTTTATGTAAAATGTATCCTGCATATCTCTTGCAGGGTGGTTTTCAGGTAGATTAAGCGCAGAAAAGTTATGAAAATCATCTTCAATTTCAGGTCCTTCAGCAACGGAAAATCCAAGTTTATTAAAAATGGATATGATTTTATTTTTTACAATACTTATGGGGTGTCTTGTGCCTAATGGCGCAGGTGTGCCGGGTAAAGTAAGATCCATATCCGGAACTGTTTTTTTTGCATCTTCGTTTTCCAACACAGTAAAAGAAGCAAATTTGTCTTCCGTAAAAACTTTAAACTCGTTTAATAACTGACCTGCTTCTTTTTTATTTTCCACAGCCACATTCCTCATTTCGCCCATAATGGTTTTTAAAAGTCCTTTTGTGCCAAGATATTTAATACGAAATACTTCTTTTTCTTCTGCTGTTGCAGGATGTTGGTTATTTATTTCAGCCTTGTAGTTATCAATTAACGCCCGCAAATTTTCCATATGGCAAAGATAACGGTTTGCATATTTCAATAATTTGTAAAGCCGGGATAAGATGCCTAGTGGTAAATCAAAGTAATAATTTTACGTTTAAGTAAATATCCGGGTTTGGTAAAAAAATACGTTAAACAGTAGATAATATAGTAATGCAGCGATATTCAAAATACGCAGATGTTGTATCTTTATCATCTAAAACTGATTATAAAATGGCATTATTTCAATCGAGCAATCCGGCTCTGTCAGAAAAGAAATTTACAAGCACTGTTATTCATTTACAAGCACTGTTATTCCCGATGTATTAAACATGGAAAATGCAATGACGGTAAGAGGTGCTTTGCAGAAATTTGGTTTTCTTTTAATTATGGTATTGGCAAGTTCCTTTTATTCGTGGAAACAGTTTGCAGAAGGCGGCTCAGTAAATGGAATGATTTGGACAGGTGCGCTTGGCGGCCTGGCTTTAGCAATTACGATTACATTTAAAAAAGAATGGTCTCCGTTTCTTGCTCCAATTTATGCCTTGCTGGAAGGTTTATTCTTAGGTGCAATATCTGCTATGTACAACAATGCTTTTGCTGAAAGAGCTCCTAACCTGGTTATAAATGCTGTCGGCCTTACAATGGGCGTAGCAGTTGCCATGTATTTGCTTTACAGCTTTAGAATTATTAAAGCAACTGAAAAATTTAAATCAGTAATTATTACTGCTACCGTTGGTATCGGTATATTTTATTTGGTTGTAATGGTGTTGCGCATGTTTGGGTTTGAAAATATGCCTTTTCTGCATGAGGGTAGCACATTCGGAATTATATTTTCGTTGGTAGTAACAGCTGTGGCTGCGCTAAACCTTATTCTTGATTTTGATATGATAGAACGTGGCAGCGAAATGGGTGCACCAAAATACATGGAATGGTATGGCGCATTTGGCTTAATGGTTACCATTGTTTGGTTGTATCTGGAAATATTAAGACTACTTTCTAAAATAAGCAAAAGATAAAATAGCTATTATTTAAAATGCCCTGTCTTTTAAAAGTTGGGGCATTTTTATTTCTGTTTAAGAGTTTAATTTTTTTTAAATAAAATGTATCCGGTAGTTGCGGGCAGTAAAATTTCTCCGCTAAGTTGCATTAAACCTTTTTCATTTATCATATTTCCGTCAGCCACCAATGTCCATTTTCCTGCCGGCAATGTCAAATTTTTACTTTTAGCTTCGCCATTTAGCAACACAATAATATCTTTCCAGCTATCATCGTTTGCGTGGTTGTTTAATTGGTAAGTTACAAGAAGCGGATCTGCGGTTTCAATAAATTGTAGATGCTGCTGAATCATTTTGGTTGATGTCATTCTAAATGCAGGATGATTCTTTCGCAAAGCAATTAATCCTTTGTAATAATTAAAAACATTGTTGTATTTAAATTTTCTGCTCCAGTCAATCTCATTAATGGAGTCAGGTAAATTATATGAGTTGGCAATGCCTTTTTTTGTACGTAACATTTCTGCGCCCGAGTGTATAAATGGTACTCCCTGCGATGTGAGCACAATGGTATGACTCAGCTTATCCATCTTTATAATGTCTGATTCTGTTGCGTTTGGGTTGCCTAATTTTAAACGGTCAAACAAAGTATTATCATCATGGCACGAAACATAACTGATGGTTTGAGAAGGCCCGGCAGCCCATGGTTCTTTTGAATAATTTACAAGGCTGTAATTTATTTGTGGGTGTTGGGTAGCTGCTACAATTCCAAATTTTATACTTTCCTTTAACCCTGTTGCACCACTTACAAATCCTTTCTCATTTATATTATTGTATGGCCCATGTAAGCCATCTCTTAAATCATCACTAAATGCTGCAATTTTGTGCAGTTTATTTACATTCTTTTTTACGGCACGCAATGCTTCCGGTAAAGGGCTTGTTCCTGCCGTCCACCCCTCACCATAAATAAAAATGTGCTCATCAATTTTATGTAGTGCGTCACTCAAATTATTCATCGTTTCAATATCATGCACACCCATCAGGTCAAACCTAAAACCGTCTATATGATATTCGTTTACCCAATGCGTTACCGACTCAATCATAAACTTTCGCATCATTGCTTTTTCGGAGGCTGTTTCGTTGCCGCAACCTGTAGCATCTGAATATGTACCGTCTGCTTTTTTACGATAAAAATAATCCGGTACAAACCGGTTAAAAGGCGTTTCTCTGTTTGATGTGTGGTTGTAAACAACATCCATTATTACCCCAATGCCATTGGCGTGCAGGGTTTGCACCATTTTCTTAAATTCTTTTATGCGTACTTTCCCATCATAGGCATCCGTTGCATAACTTCCTTCGGGCACATTATAATTTAGCGGATCGTAACCCCAGTTGTATTTTAAATCAGGCACCGTTTCATCAACAGAATTAAAATCGAAAGAAGGTAATAAATGTAAATGTGTTATACCAAGTTCTTTTAAATGATCAAGGCCTGTAGCAAGGCCATCAATACTTTTTGTGCCGGTTTCTGCAAGCCCTAAAAATTTCCCTTTGTTTTTTATACCCGAATTTTTGCTGATGGAAAAATCCCTTACATGCGACTCATACAAAACAATATCTGTAAAGTTTTTTAGTGCAGGTCTTTTATCATTTTGCCAGTTAGTTGGGTTTGTTTCTGCCATATTTACTACCATTCCCCGCTGCCCATTTACACCTACTGCTTTTGCATAAATATCAGGCGTCTCCTGTAATAACTTACCATCAGCCTCTACCTGAAATGTGTAGTAAATGTTTTTTATATTTTTCTTGATGTTGGCTTTCCAAACCCCCTGTGAAGCCTTTTGCATAGCAATTTCAAATAAAGCGCTGCCGCCGGATCCTTCACTGTAAAGCCTCAGTTTAACTGAAGTAGCAGTTGGCGCCCATACTTTAAATATTGTTGATGTAGTACTGTAAAAAACACCTAAATCTTTTCCGGTATAAATTGGATAATCTTCTTTGATTATCTGCGAAAAAGAGACAAATGGAAAAAAAGTAAATATCATTATTTTTATCACTTATATAATTTTTTATAACCTTTTTTAATATGAGATATTTACTTAAGGGTTGCTTCAAAAAAGGTTGCATCGATTTCTAAAAAAAATTAAAATCTTTATTTTTTTTAAACATTCTCCACTTGCAAATGCTCTGTCTGTTCTGTAGTATTTGATAATTATTCTATTCAATAATTCTATGCATTTATTTCATCATCATTAGCACACCCATAGTTTCTATGCCATCAAATAAATTACCGATGCGAATATTTTCATTTTCTGCATGTTGGTTATTATCATGATTTGCTATTGGCACGGTAACAGTTATTGCATTCAGGTATTTTTCAAATAAATAAAGAGGAAGACTCCCACCCATTGTGGGCTGCAACACTATTAGATCTGGAGTAGTAGTTTTAACTGCTGCAATAACTTTTTGTATAATTGGCAAATCCATAGATGTACGTTGCGCATTCATACCGTCTTGTTCGGGTAATACTTTTATAATTTTTGCGTACTGATTTCTCTCTTCATCAGTAGGTTCTTTTTCTGTTACATAATAACCTTTTGCTTTTATATGACTGATAACTTTTTGTTGCTGCCTCTTCCAGTCGTTACCCAATACCAACCGTAAATCAAGCACAGCAGTTGCAGTGGTAGGTATTTGGTTGGAAGCCATTTTGCCTACATTACCGCTTTGCATGCCATTTATATTTAACGATGGTTGGTTGATGGCTTCACTCAGTGAAAGTCCCTGCATTTCAATATTCGATATACCCAGTTCTTTTTTCATTTGATCATCAACTCGTGGCACTTGATTGAGTGCTTTTTTTTCTGATGGGTTTAATGGCGTAACATCATCATAAAATCCTTTAATAATTACCCTGCCATTTTCGTCCTTCATAGAGGCCAATAATTTTACCAGCATCATTGCCGGGTTAGGTGCCCAGTTGCCATAATGCCCGCTGTGTAAGGGTCTTTTGGAAGCGTAAACCGTTAGGTCAATATGGGTATCGCCACGAACTCCAAACACAATTTGTTTTTTGCCGGACTGGTGCACAGGCCCGTCGCATATAATCCACAAGTCAGATTGAAGTAAAGTTTTGTACTTTTCCAGCACTTCATTTAGATGGGTAGAACCGGCTTCTTCTTCACCTTCAAAGAAAAATTTAATATTACAGCCGGGTATTAAGCCGCTTTTACTGATAGCGGCATAAGCATTTAAAATAGCATCTATTCCTGCTTTGTCGTCAGATGCGCTGCGGGCATATATTCGCCAGTCTTGTTTGTATTTTTCATCTGCAGGAAAAGCAATATTGCTACCGTTATTATCTATTGCATCGGAAAATAATTTTGGTTGAAAAGGCTGCAGTTCCTTTGCCCATTGAGCAGGGTTTACAGGCTGCCCATCATAATGCGCATAAAAAATAAGGGTTTGTTTTGCGCCGGGTACTATTACTTCGCCATAAACAACCGGTGGCACTCCCGCTGTGTTTGCAGTTAAAAGCTGTACTTTATCAATACCTCTTTTGTTCATCATTGTCATTATAAACGCTGCATTCTTTTGTAGGCCTGCAGCATCTGCTGCAACATTTGGTATGGAAAGAAATTCAGAAAATTCATTAATTATATTGCCCCCATTTTTTATTCCGTAGTTTCTTATCATTAATACCTCCGGTGATTGACCCGAAACAAATTCACCTATACAAAAAACAAACAGAAAAAGGAAAGCATATTTTTTCATAAAATTATTTTAGCGTAAAAATTATCTTTCATTGCAGCCTAATACTGAAGCATTTAAAGGTTCTTAAAAAAGTAGGTTGAAGAATATCTTTTGATTTTAAATCTACTTACCTCATGATTAAAGATAAAATAAAAAGTAGAATTTTTCGACTGTTATTTTAATAAAAAAAACTGCTTGTGCAACTCATATCATTGTGCAACAAATATCAGCGGTGGAAGATGTACTAAGAACAAAATTTAATTCTATTAATTTTAGCTGACATAATTTATACTACAATTGTTGAAGATTGCAAAAGAGCTATTAATTCTGTAAAAATAAGTTTTGAAAAACTGTCGCACAAATGAATTTAAATTTTATAGAATTAATTGTTCATGGAGCAGAAGAAGCTAAAAGAAATATTATCGGCTCCAATAATTCCCGGATAAAAATGATATCGTAATGTTTTATTTTAAAAAACATGGACAAAAAAAATTATTGAGTTAAATCAATAATTACAATTTTTACATTTAATTAAATACCTCTTCAAAAGGTTCATATTACACTGAACAGATGATTTTACATGAATCAAAATTTGTAAACCTTAATCCGGTATAAAGTCTTTAAGTTATTAAATTCCATAAAAGATATTCAAAAAAAATCTCCTCAACTTATACCGAACTTATAGGGAAGTTATAGGGAACTTGTGCCGTAGTAAGACCTGTTATTCCCCATCGATACTTCTACTAAACTATACCATTATCTTCCGCACATGTTATGTCAAGCATATTCAGTCTAAAGAATGCTTAGTTTAAAACACTCGCATCTTTTTCTATAATGGCTTTTTCTTCTTCTTTAATTTTTGCCCAGCCTCCTAATATATTACGCACATTGTTTATGCCTTCCCTCTTTAAAATAGAGAGTGCAATTACACTGCGGTATCCGCCTGCGCAATGAACATATAAATTTTCATCCTCTTCAAATTGTGCAAGCAGCGCCACATCTGTCATGTCACTTAGTGGTAAATTTACAGATCCTTTTAAATGCCCATCGGCATGTTCTACTGCTCTACGCACATCAACAATAACTAAGTTTGGGTCATGTGGTATATCCATCATCAGTTCATCAGGCTCTACATCAATAATCATATCAGTTTTTTGTGCTGCATTGCGCCAAGTTTCAAAGCCTCCGCTTAATACACCACTCATTTTATCAAAGCCAACCCTTGCAAGCCTTATTACGGTTTCTTCTTCTTTGCCCGTGGGAGTTATTAAAATAATTTTTTTATCAAAAGGTAACAGACTGCCCGCCCATTCTGCAAAGCGCCCTTCGAGCCCAATAAACAGAGAGCCGGGTATAAAACTTTCGGTAAATTCTGTGGCAGGGCGTGTATCTAAAATTACTGCATCTTCTTTTGCAAGTTGTTTAAACTGTTCAATGCTCAGAGGTTGTATACCTCTAGTTTTTACAACATCAATGGCTTCGTAACCTTTTTGATTTATGCTTGCATTTACAGCAAAATAAACAGGTGCTGTGCTTAGGCCCGTTGTTACAGAGGTAATAAAATCTTCTTTGGATTGCGGTTGCAGGGCAGGGTTATTTTTTCTTTCTTCTGCGATAGTACTAAACGTATTGGGACCAATGTTTTTGCCGCAACTGCTGCCGGGCCCATGTGCTGGGTACACAATTACATCATCTGGTAACGGTAATATTTTCTTAGTAAGTGTATCATACATTATACCTGCAAGTTCTTCGCTGCTCATATCGCCGCTGCTAAGGTCAGGTCTGCCCACATCACCCACAAACAAAGTATCTCCGGTAAATATTGCATGAGGTTTACTTTTTTTATCAATCAATAAATAGCAGGTACTTTCAAGTGTGTGCCCGGGCGTATGTATTGCTTTTACAGTTAAACTACCCAAACTGTATGTTTGTCCGTCTGCTGCATTTTCCATCTTAAAATTTGTTTTTGCGCCGGGACCGTAAATAATAGGTGCGCCGGTTGCATTGCTTAAATCAATATGCCCGCTTACAAAATCTGCATGAAAATGCGTTTCAAAAATATATTTTATTGTTGCCTTTCTCTCCTTTGCCATCAAAATGTATTCTTCGATATCTCTTAATGGATCAATAATGGCGGCTTCGCCATTACTTTCAATATAATAAGCAGCTTCGCTGAGGCAGTTGGTATAAAGTTGTTTTATATACATGATGTAGAGTATTAAAAATGTGCTGCAATTTACGAAATAAAAAAGCGGATGAGTTTATCATCCGCTTTAAAATACAGTTGTTTTATTACTAAGCAACCAAATCATCAACAAGGGTTGTTATTTCATCTATACGCTTATAATTAACCGTATAATAAATAAACTTACCGTCACGTTGTGTACTTACAATACCTGCTCTGCGTAATATAGCAAGATGTTGAGATGC
>Ga0209511_1001215_pt1 | contig 23531 bp, 22 predicted proteins | sample SSSSmetaG_FD_184141 | JGI IMG/M metagenome (GOLD analysis project Ga0209511, IMG submission 184141) | Glacier valley bacterial and archeal communities from Borup Fiord, Nunavut, Canada, to study Microbial Dark Matter (Phase II) - ​SSSS... | ecosystem: Environmental > Aquatic > Freshwater > Ice >... | reverse complement strand
AGCGCATCGCTGGGCAGTAATTGATGCACTTGAGGCGATTAATCTAGGAGCTTCTTGAGGAAGGATGGAAAATATAGAAGCAAGAATAATGAATTTGTAGGAGTAGGCTCTGTCTTGCGATATTCATCATTCCCCGTAGGAGCAGGCTCTGTCCTGCGATAAATCGGCTGACGGAGCAGCCTCCTACAAATACCCTTCTGACAACCTTCACTTCATCCTTTCAAAATGGGGAGTTTTCGCAAAGCAAAGGGCAACCAGGATAGACTTTCGACGGTTGTGCCAAGCGGGTTATATTCCAGACCTACAAAGCCACTATAGCCACATTCATCAATCGTCTGCAAAATATACTGGAAATTAAGCTCACCTGTGCCGGGTTGGTGGCGGTGGGGCGCGTCCGCAATCTGAATATGGCCTATTTGGGAAACATGACGGCGGATAGTATCGCTAATATTTCCTTCCATCCTCTGCATATGGTAAACATCGTACTGGTATTTGAGGTTAGGGGCGTTTATACTATCCAGAAAGCTCAATGTTTCGGCAGTAGTTGGCAGGATGTAGGACTCGTTATCAAAGGTATTAATCGCCTCTACCACCACTGTAACCCCGGCGGATTGGGCTTGTTCCGCCGCCCATCTCACGTTTTCCCGGACTCTTTCCAATTGAGCCGGATGCTCCTCGTCTGGCAACCATTTCCCTGCCAGGGCATTGATGGTTTTACAGCCAATCTGGTTAGCAAATTCAAGGGCAATTGGTACATTCTCCCGGAATTGTTGGGAACGCTCTGGGTCATTTAGCAACCCTCGTTCTCCATTAGATACGTCCCCGGCATAAAAGTTAAACAGGGCCACCTTGAGACCAACATCCTGAATACGTCCCGCTACTTTTCTAAGGTCTTCGCCGATGGGCCAGGAAAATTCCACCACCTCGAAATTAAGGCGGGCAGCCTGGTCAAAACGGTCAAGGAAGGAATGTTCCTTGAGTAAGATTGAAACGTTCAGGTCAAAACTCAACATTGTTCCACCGATTTTATAGTAAACCCTGTTTTATAAATGTAGGAGTATCGCAGGACATAGCCTACTCCTATTCTATTCTACCATTTATCCGCCCTCAGAGTATCGCAATTCCCCATCCATTACCTTATTCATCCTTCACAATACTTCAAAAACTGTTACTCAAGCCTGGGACAGTGGTGGGACACTATGAGACATATATAAGGTTATCCTCTTAATAGAGTGTTAGCGGCAACGACTAACCTGGATAAATAAGCGAATAGGAGCAAACAATAACCGTGCCAGAACTATTAAGTCAGGAAATCGGCTCGAAAATTATAACCATAGATAAAGAGCTAACCTTGCTTAAAATTAAAGCCAACCCGAATGACCCAATACTGTTCCAGATGTTTTTCTGTGTGAATTGCGGGACTTTCGTGGAGGGCGGTCAGATTCTACCGCCGCTTGAATCCCAACATCCGGGACATCGCCTGGCCTGGCTACCATCGGTAGACGAGCCAATTCCGGGAAGAAGCATCAAGCACATTAACCACTGGCTGGAAAGCACTCCGCTTTCAAGCGAGCGACGGCAATGGCTACAGGAAGTGGCTCAAACCACCAACACCATTAGCTGGGCCTGGGTGGTTAGTGGGGCGGAGTATGAAGACTGGACAAACTATCTGGACGGCTATCTGGATGAACTGGCGGAAAGCTGGCTAACGGCTCTCAACGGCCTTGATAGTCCGCTAATTCCGGTCGGGTCTATCTGGCAAACTATTCGCCCGGCTCATTATTTTTTCAAGTGGACTGAACTGAGTTCTACTTATTAACTTTAGTATAAAGGAGAGTTATCAATGCCTTCTATATTGGCGCAAACCAATGCAGACGTAACAATATTAAACGGTGCAATTGACCTTGAGCAACAGGCTCAGTGGACTTATGGCGCAGCCGCCGGCACAAAATTACTTAAAGATGATGTGTTAGCCGTCGCCCTCAAAATTTCCGGTCAGCACAAAGAACATGAAGCGGCCTTGACCGCAGCGGTCAAGAAGTTGGGTGGTACGCCCCCTACCGCTAAAACCAGCTATCCATTACCTGACCTGAAAACTCAGGAAGATATTCTTAAATATGCTTTGAAGCTCGAAATTACCGCCGCTAACGCCTATTACGATGCTTTCACCAAGTTGAGTGACAACACCCTCAAGTTGGCCGGGATTAGCATTATGGGCTCGGAAGTGCAGCACGTGGTTGTTCTTCGTAGTGCCCTGAACCTTGACCCAGTGGATACTTCGTTTATGCCACTCAAAAGCGCGTAGTCGGGATAGGCTAAGATAAATATAATATAAGGCTGAATTTCAAACAGCTATAAGGAGACATATATATCATGAACGGTAACGTATCGAGACGTGGTTTTATCAAGTCGAGTGCCCTGTTTGGTGGAGCAGTCGCGGTGGCCCTAAGCAGCCCCGCCGGACTTTTCGGTCAGCAGGTAGTGGCGGCTCAGACCGATGACCTGTCAATTATCACCTTTGAATACACCCTGGAAGGGGTGGCAATTGCAGCCTACACTGCGGCGGCTGGGCTGAACATTCTGCCCAAGCCCGTACTAGATGTTGCTCTGAAATTTGCTGGACAGCACAAAGAGCATCAGGCGGCTTTCGCGGCGGTAATCAAGCAGAAAACTGGCAAAGACCCGGTTCCCCCGGCAGGCCCCTTCAGCTTCCCGGAACTGAAAACCACCGAGGACATCTTGAAGTTTGCCAAGACTCTGGAAGAAGTGGCAGTTGGTTCGTACTACTCGGCGGTTGGCAAGCTGAAAGACCCCCAATTGGCGGCAACCTCAGCCAGCATTTTCGGAATTGAAGCCCAACACGTGGCAGTATTCGCGGCGGCTCTCCAGGGCGACCCCATTCCAGGGGCCTTCGTCACTGGCCCAACCGAAGATGTTGTTACCAAAACCGCTACCGCCATCCTGACCCCGCCTACTACTACCACTAGCTCGATGCCTACCTCTGCGCCTAGCACTGGTGCTGGTGGAGCGGCGAACAAGGGTGACGATTATACCGGCACGGTATTGGGTATCTTAGGTGCAGCCAGTGTTGCTGCCGCCGCTACCCTCGCTCTGCGTAACCACAAGGAGCAACCCGCCGAGGATACTAAGGAATAATAACCAGGCTTAACTCTTTCGCATTGTTATCTTCAATCATCAGGAGCGGCATGTCCGCTTCTGACTATTTTTGTGAGGAATTTTTGTTATGAATAAGAAAATTAAACAGGGACTTTTGTTTGGTTGGTTAATGGCAACGGTATTGATAGCGGTTTACGCTTTGGTTCCGTTGATTCCTACGGTGTCAGCCCAGAGCAATCAAACAGTTACAATTGAAATCAAGGATTTTAAGTTCACCCCCGACACGGTCACTGTTCCCGTTGGTGCAAAAGTAATCTGGACTAATAAAGATAGTGTGAGTCACACTGTCACTAGCGACGTGGCAGGAACATTCGGCTCGGAATTACTAAAACAAAACAGCACTTTTGAGGTTACTTTTACTAAAGCTGGGACTTTTGATTTTCATTGCGAGCCTCACCCCTTTATGAAGGGTAAAATTGTGGTACAGGCTGCGGCGGCCCCCGCTACTACGGCGGCTCCGGTCACTACGGCGGCGGTGGCAACTACTACCGTAGCTTCGGCAGCGACTACGGCCCCTGCCGCTAATACCACTACGGTTGCCGCTACCACTGCGGCGGTTGTCACGACTGTTGCCGCCGTTAAAACTACTGCGGCAGTTGCTGCTCCGGTTGCCACTACGGCCCCCGCGACAGTAGCCAGCACCCCAGCGACTACCAGCTCGAATGATAATGGGCAACTACCTTTCCTGATTGTGGGTGTGGTGCTGGTTCTGGCGGCTATTGGCGGAGGTTTTTATCTGTTCCAAACCCGACGCACCAAGTAGTTTTGAGTTTTGAGGGTTAAATTTTGAGTTGGTCAAACCTAACCCTCAGATTTTCTACCGCCCACCGACGACTGGCAACCGACAACTTTTTTAAGGAGCGTTTTATGTTGAATATTGATAGCCTGAAATTAGGGCCGATACCAAAAGTGTTCCTGATACTTGTGCCCTGGGGGGTGGCTTTGCTTATTGGTGGTCTTGTCCACCAGAATATGGGCGACCCTACCCCCTCCAAATTTCTGATGGTCTGGGCGGTAGTTACGGTAGTGGGGTTGGCGGGACATTCGTTGGGATTATGCCGGGGGTTGGAATGGAATTTTGTGGTCTGGGTAGTGGCAATTTCCCTGGCCTGGGCTTTTACCTTTTTCGTTTTCCAGGTTTACGAACCCAAAGGGCCCAACGACCCAATTTTGTATAGCGACCTGGGGGCGGTTTGGCTAGGTCTGATGGGCATCGCCTTTATTTTCACCGCCTTTCAGGTTAATCCTTTGTTCTGGTTGATAGCTATTCCTCATCTGGTTATCGCGCTAGGGATGGAGCTGAGTGCCAGAGGCATTGTTAAAATTGACTTTCTGGATGGCAATCAACCCTTGCTAGTAGCCTTGATTGATGGTGGTCTGACCCTGATTGCCGGGATTGTGGCTCTAGTCTTGTCCACTCGCCAGCCCGTAAAATAAGGGCGGTCAATTCTTTAGCTCCCGGTTTTTTTAAAAGTTTGGTTGACATACGTTTGGATTGCCGCCAGAGTGAGGGGGCTAGACCACTGTTTTGTAACTTCTTCGTCTACCCCCTCCGCATTTTCCTGCAAAAAGGCAAAGGCGGGCGCATGTACCTGGGCCTTAGTCAGCGCAAAAGCGTTGGAGGGTAGGCTTGCCATATTAGTCGCAATTTTAAGAGCATGTTCCAATAGTTCTTCGGGTTCAGCCAACGCATTTATCAAACCATAGCTGAGGGCTTTCTCAGGCTCAAGGGTAGCACCCGTGTAGAGTAGCTCACCAAAATATTGCTGTAAGCTAACAAAACGCATTACTTCCAGGGCCACTGCCGGGAACGGCACCCCCACCAATAATTCGGGCACGCCGATACGCCCCTTATTCTTGCTCATTACCCGATAATCCGCACAACAGGCCAACACGCAGCCCCCCGCGATAGCATGCCCGTTTACGGCTGATACTACTGGTTTAGGAAAGAAAAAAACTGTTTCAAACATTTTACTTAAAGCTGGTATCAATTCTTGCACATAATCCGGGCCATCTTTGGTTAGGCGTATCAAATCTACCCCTGCTGAGAAAATGCTTCCTTGCCCGGTCAGGACGATAGCACGGGTATCACTCTTTCGCAGCCCCTCAAAAACCCGCGTAACCTCCCGGCAAAGCTCTACATCCTGAGCATTTGACTTCCCAAACTTCATAGTTAGTACACTGACTTGACCCTTTTCGGTAATTTCGATCAACTTATATTCCTCCTTGCCTGGTCTTTTTGATTATTGGTTTTCTTTTTAAACAGTTTATCATTTTCTCTCAAATCTGTTTGAATTTCGACCTCAAAGCCGCGCGTATCGCTTTACAAATTTTTATTCCTAAAGTAGGATTACTCTCAGGGGGTTATTGTTTGCAAGCAACACCTGATAACTATCTGTGGCTACATTGGGCTATCCCAAACAACCTATTCAAAAAAGTACAAATATGATCGAACAACGCACCAATTGGGCCGGAAATTTTACCTTCAGTGCCTCTCAAATCCACTATCCCAGCACTATTAAAGAAGTACAAGAACTGGTGAGACGGGCCGGGAAGTTGAAAGTGCTAGGGGCGGGCCATTCCTTCAACGAAATCGCCGACTCGTCTGAAGAACAGATTTCCCTTGCTAACTTTCAGCCTGTGCTGGTGATTGACCGTGAGCGACAGACCGTGACGGTCAACGCCGGGGCTAAATATGGTCAAATCTGCGAGGAACTAAATCGCCAGGGTTATGCCCTGCCTAATTTGGCTTCGTTGCCCCATATTTCGGTGGCGGGGGCATGTGCGACGGCTACTCACGGCTCAGGTGACCACAATGGCAATTTAGCCACCGCCGTAGCGGCAATGGAGCTTGTGACTGGCGATGGTGAGGTGGTTGTTTTATCCCGCGACCAGCAGCCAGAACAATTTTCGGGGGCGGTAGTCGGTCTGGGTGGGGTTGGAGTAGTTACCCAAATTACCCTGGATATTGTTCCGACCTTTAATATGCGTCAGTATGTATATGAAGATTTGCCATTAGCCCAATTTGAAGAACATTTTGACGAAATAACCTCAAGTGCTTACAGTGTCAGTTTATTTACTGACTGGCACAAACAGGAGTTTCAACAGGTCTGGTTGAAGTACCAAGAGACGGGCGACACAACTTTTGAGCTAAAATCTGAGCTATATGGGGCGAAATTGGCGACCAGTAATCACACTCCTATCAGGGGAGGGTCTGTAGAGGCTTGTAATCCGCAACTGGGCATCGTTGGCCCCTGGTACGAACGCCTTCCACACTTCCAAATGGCTTTTACGCCTAGCAGTGGGGAGGAGTTACAGACCGAATACCTGGTTCCGCGCCAGCATGCCCTGGCCGCAATAAAAGTAATTGATCAATTACGGGATAAAATTGCTCCTTTGCTACAGGTCTGCGAGATACGAACTATCGCCGCCGACAATCTGTGGATGAGTCCCTGTTATCAACAGGCCAGGGTTGGGGTTCATTTTACCTGGATAAAGAATTGGGAAGCGGTCAGGCAACTCCTACCGCTAATTGAAGCTGAATTTGAAGCTCTAAAGGCTATACCTCATTGGGGCAAGTTGTTTACAATGTCAGGCAGCAAATTGCAGCCGCTTTATCCAAAGTTGGCGGATTTTCAAAACCTTCTACACTCCTTCGACCCACATGGCAAATTCCGTAACGCTTTCCTTGATAAATATATCTATGCTACAGAAATATTTGAGTAATCATTGCCACAATCAAACTAACTGGAAGAAGAAGTGTTTTTCCCACAAGTTTGGAATTTGAGTTAAAGTGAGAAGCGGGTTAGCACTTTTTCAAAGGAGACATCCCCCGTATCATCCCCCGTAACATAACGCCACAGTTTGGCCCGTTGAATGTGTTCCAAACGACCCTCGTTACCCTGCCAACTCTGATAGCCTCGATTGATTATAGTAGTTACTTCCGGGCTAGTGTAGCCATCCAGATTAAACAGACCCCGTTGCTCCTGACCAGGCCGCAGTCGCAGCTTGAATACATAGCGGGTCTGCTCGGTATAGTTCGGCTGGGCGCAGTGCCAGATACCATGATGCATAAAAACAATCGTGCCAGCTTTAGTCGCCAACTGACGCTGCCCAACGATATTCTTGTATCGTCCGATACTTTCGGTGTTAACCCGACGCAAGTGAGAGCCAGGTAATACCAGAGTTGGCCCCATCTCGCGGGGAGCATCGTGGGCGAAATAAAAAGCTTGAATATCAAAGGCCAGAGGGCGGGTATCTATAACCGAGTCGGCATGCCAATTTTGGGCTTGAAGATAATTACCCTTTACTATATGCAAAGCCGAATGGTCATAGACCGCGTTACGTCCAACCAGCCCTTGAACGATACCTTTGACCTGGGGCAACTCAAAGACCGCCCTGATATTTTCCGTCGCGCTCCAAAACTTATAGCCCCGCTCATTTATGGTGGTTTCGTCCTGATAGGCGGCTTGATTGTATTCGGCTGGAACCAGGTTTTCCACCATCAAAAAGCCATCGGTCACGAACTGAGCCATTTGGCTGGCGGTTAGCAAATGCTTCTTTTCAATTTCAGCCTCAGTTAGTTGATTTTCTGGATTAAGCGCAATCAAGGTCTACCTTCCTTTCCAATACATATTCATAAGGCAAATTCCCGTTTTCATGCTCGTGGCCTGTTACAAAGGTCGGTAGCACCGGGAGTTGGATAACGTTCCAGCCATCCCGCATTGCCGCTAATACCGAGCTATAGGGCGGTTCATCACTATCGCCCGATTGCATCTGGCGTTTGTCAGCACTAGCCGCCCCATCAAAGACAGCCCAGGCCACCGTGTTACTTTCTAAACTGGAAGTAGCCAGATGTAGAATTAAAATTTGCTGCCGCAGTTTGCTCATGCCTTATTCTCCAAATAAAGATTTATGTCTTTTTCTCTTTGTAATATATAATAAAAGGCAGTAACAAGCTAGATTGGATTCCGTAAAGCTTGTGTCTTATTCCGTTACATTAGGAGACCGCAGATGTTGGATAATTTGCACATTCGGATTTTTATGGCGCGTTTAACAAAAATTAGCCCTATCCGTTGGCGACTGAAAAATATCCAAAGCCCTTACTGGCGGTTTTATCTGAACCAGTCGGACGGGGCCTTTCTGGAATTATCGGGAAAGGGCGAGAATAAACCCGCCGAGTTATACCCATTAGTGGGAGGAACTCCTTACTTTATTCCGGCGGGGGTGCACTTTAATACTGAGATTCAGCAGGAGGTTGGTCACTTTTTTATCCACTTTGATATTTTAGGAATACCGTCGGTAGTGATGCGGACGATTTTCAACAATCCGATTGCGCTACCTTTCAATAGCTGTTTGCCCCAAAGCGTCTGGGAAATAGCGGGGGAGTTGGGTCTACCCCAAAGGGTTGAACTGGTACTGGAATGTCGGCTTAAAGCGGTCATCTACGAAGGCTTGGCTCTTTATTTACAGAGCTTGCAACCTGAACAGATAAATAATTCCTTTCAACTGGCAATCGCCTTGAAACCAGTGCTGCCAGCGATAAATCATATTGACGCTAATCTGGCGGGAGACTTGCTTAATCGTGACCTCTGCCGTTTGTGTCAGATGAATGAGGACTATTTTATCCGACGCTTTAAGGAATGTCTGGGGCAAACTCCGGGTGACTATATCCGCGAACAACGGGTAAAACTAGCCGCCCAACAATTACTTTTTACCGAAGATAGTCTTGAACAAATCGCGTCTAGCAGTGGTTTTGGTAGCCGCTTTTACCTGTCGCGGGTCTTTAAGGATTTTATGGGACTTTCGCCGGTGGCTTATCGTAAAGCCTCCAGGGTGTAGCTACTTGTTTCCTCATACAAGGGTTAGTGTATACCAGCTATAGTGGGTTCGGCGGTCTGGCTATCGGCTAATGAGCGGAAACGTGATTAACGAACTCCCAAAAGGAGTTTATAGATAACCAAAAACTTTACCCGATAACAGGCTAATGCTAAAATAAGGTGAAATAAGTAATCCTCAATCTATTTGCAAGCGGATTGTACTAAGTTGACCCAGGAGATTATAAAAGAATGAAATCTACTGCCCATGATTTAAGTTACGCCTCCCAATCTACTGCCCAAAAACTGGATATTTATCTTCCTTCAACTGGAAATGCTCCCTTTCCTTTAGTGATATTTATTCACGGCGGGGCTTTTCTCTATGGCGATAAAGCTAATGTCGAAGGTCATACCTTTTTGCTTGAAATGGGTTATGCGGTTGCCAGTATTAACTACCGCCTGAGTGAAGAAGCTAAATTTCCGACTCTCATTCATGATGCAAAAGCCGCCGTCCGTTGGTTACGGGCTAACGCCTCGGAATATGGGCTTGACCCTGAACGGTTTGCGGCCTGGGGTAGTTCGGCGGGCGGCTATCTGGTGGCGATGTTGGGCACTACGGGTGGGGTGGCAGAATTTGAGGATGCTACCCTGGGAAACTCTAATTTTTCGAGCCGGGTGCAAGCCGTGGTGGACTGGTTCGGCCCAACCGATTTTTTGAAAATGGATGAACAGTTAGCGGAAGGGGGCTTCGAGGCCAGCTTTCAAACTCATAGTAATATGGATTCCCCTGAATCACTGTTACTTGGTGGGCCAATCCTGGAAAATCCCGAACTGGTAAAAGTGGCTAACCCGGCAACCTATGTAACCTCAGATTGCCCACCTTTTTTGATTGAGCATGGCACGGCTGATTCTATCGTCCCATGCCAGCAAAGTCAGCTACTATATGACACTCTTTTACCAGTTTTAGGCCCGGAGAAAGTAACTCTCCACTATTTAGCAGGGGTGGGACACGGCGGGCCAGAATTCATCAGCTCTGAAAATATGGAGCTAGTATTGGAGTTTTTGGCTAAACATTTGAAGTAACAAACCAGCCAACCCTAAAACTTACCCTAACTCGGCTCGAACTATCTTCGCCCCTTCCACCATCGCTTTAAGCTTAGCGAAAGCGACTGCGCGGGGAAGATATTTCATCCCACAATCAGGCGCGATCGCCAAACGTTCAGGTTCAATATATTCCAGAGCGGCCCGGATGCGGTTCGCCACAATTTCAGGGGTTTCTATCTGTAAATCACCCAGATTCAAAACCCCCAGCATAATAGTTTTATTGGAAAGGGCTTTAAGACTGGAAAGGTCAAGGTTGGGTTGGGCAGCCTCAATCGAAATTTGCTGCACAATACAATCTTTAAGCTCAGCCAGAAATTCGTATTGGGTGTTGCGATTGTGGACAAGGGCGGCATAGCCAAAACACATATGCAAAACAGTAGTGCCCTTTACTTCTTCCAAAGCGCGGTTAATTACTTCCACCCCATAGGCGCGGGCTTTATCAGGGCGAGCCTGTAAATACGGCTCATCAATCTGGACAACATCCGCTCCGGCGGCTTGTAAATCTTTCAGCTCAGCATTAACGGCAAGCGCAATATCTAAAGCCAGAGCGCGGTCATCCGGGTAGTAATCATTCTGGGCCTGTTGAGTAATGGTGAAGGGGCCGGGTACGGTTGTTTTGATTCGACCAGTAGTATTGGCGCGTAAAAACTGCACATCCCCCACCTCAATTGGTTGCGGGCGGCGAATTGGGCCAGTAATTCGAGGAGCAGGAACACCTTCACCCGCCCGATTAAGAGCCGTCCCATGATTATCCAGGTCTACCCCTTCCAAAGCGGTAGCAAAGCGGTTGGAGTAACTCTCTCGCCGAATTTCGCCATCGGTAATAATATCCACTCCGGCCCTTTCCATATCCCGAATCGCCACCAGAGTGGCATCTTCCTGGGCCTGTTCCAGAAATTCGGCAGGAATCCGCCATATTTCACGGGCACGCACGCGTGGAGGTAGGCGGCTTTGCAGGTTTTCGCGGTTTACCAGCCAATCGGGTTGGGGATAGCTACCAACTACCGTAGTTACCAGTTTCTCAGCCATTTGGGTGTTGTTCCTTTTGCTTAATACTAAATGTTTGGATTGAGGAATAGCCAGAATTTTCCAAAATTACCAAATAAACCTTGAAAGTATATCCTTTTAATCTTGCTTAAAGATTAGAGAGTCATTATAATGTGAAAATCGAACTTGTACAATTGTTGCACAACCTGCCTTGTGCAAACAGCAACGAGAGCCTCTCTTAACTAAAAAGTTAGTATCAGTAATCCATATAGAAGCAGAATTAAGAAAAGCCGCCTGAAACGCCGATAGATGGGTACAGGTTAAATATAGTTTCCTGCCCGGTTTTTATCTATGGGTAGGTTTAGTTTGCCTTACCTTAATGGAGAAACGATGACCCTTAAAGACTTACCTGATGCTAAAGAAGCTGCCTTACAAGAATCCAACGGAGCTGGTGACTCAAAAAAGCTAAAGAAACTAAAGAGTGTAACCCCTTTTCAACGATTTAGAAAAAGCTTGGGTGGGAATATATCGGCTTTAATCGGGTTGGCTTTGATCCTTCTAGTAATTGGCGTTAGTCTTGCCGCACCTGTGCTGGCCCCCTATCAACCAGATGCCCAATTTGATGATGGCCTTACTGCGGCGGGTGAACCTATAGCACCCAACCAAACTTACCTTCTGGGGACTGACCCCGTAGGGCGGGATTTGCTCAGTCGGATGCTCTATGGCGGGCAAACCTCGTTGCTGATAGCTCTGGTGGTTAATGTCATCGCTATCACGGTTGGGACTATCTTTGGCCTAGTTTCAGGTTATTTTGGCGGTTTTGTAGATACGGTTTTAAGCCGGGTGGTGGACACAATGTTAGCCTTCCCGGCTATTTTATTTGCTATAGCACTTGCCAGTGCCATAAAACCGAGCGTGGGCGTGGCTATTCTGGCCCTGTCGTTGATAAGCTGGACTTCCATTGCCAGGGTGGTTCGCGGGCAGGTAATGGCTTTGAAAGAGAGAGAATTCATCCTGGCGGCCCGCTCGGTTGGAGTGAAAAACAGCCGGATTTTGATAAAACATATTATTCCTCACCTCTTTTCTCCGCTGATTGTATTGCTGGCGTTAACAATCCCCACAACGATTTTGCTAGAAGCTACCCTAAGCTATCTTGGCGCGGGGGTTCCACCTAACGTTCCTAGCTGGGGCAACATTATCCAGGATGGTACTCGTTATTACCGTACTGCTCCCTGGATTGTGATATTTCCCGGTTTGGCGATATTCCTGACGGTCTTTGGTTTCAACCTTTTTGGTGAAGGTCTACGCGATGCCCTTGACCCTCGCCAGAAACAATAATTTCGGGTAGAGTTTATTTATTAACAACGGAGGAGACTAACAAGAACGATGATTAACAACGGGAAGAAATTTCGGAAGTATTTTAGCCTCGCTTTTCTGGTTGCGCTACTGGGCGGGCTGGTTCTGACAGCCTGCGGTGACAACACTGCCACCACTGCCGCTACTACCACGGCGGCTGCCACCACTACTGCTGCAAGTGCGACTACTACAAGTGCTGCCACAACCGCCGCCGCTACCACTGCGGCAACCACTGCCGCCACCACTGCGGCTACTACCACGGCGGCGGTAGCAATGACCATCGCTCCGGCGGCAACTACTGCTCCAGCGGCTACGGGTGTTAAACCGGTGGCGGGCGGCACTCTCAACGTCGCCTACAAGAGTAACTTTGACTCAACTGACCCGGTGGTGGGCTATAGCGTCCAGACCTGGAACGTGGAACATCAGATTTACACGGGCTTGCTCACTTACGACAAAGTCACGACCCTGATACCAGAGTTAGCCGAAGCCATGCCCACCGTAAGCGCGGATGGCAAGGTTTTTACTTTCAAATTACGCAAGGGTCTTAAATTCTCCAACGGTAGCCCCCTGACCGCCGCCGATTTCAAGTATAGCTGGGAGCGCATTTTTGACCCGGCGATGAAAAGCCCCTTCCCAGCCTTCTTCCAGATTATCCAGGGGGCCAAGGAATATGGGGATAGCCTGAACGCGGGCGATGGCAAGGTTAAAGAAATTACTGGTCTCAAGGCGGTTGATGATGTGACTCTCCAGGTCACCTTGACCGATGCTGACCAAACCTTCCTGAATATTATTACCATGCCGGAAGGCGCGGCTGTTCCGAAGGCTGAGGTCGAGAAGCATTGGGACAGTGACCACAAAAACAACGATTTCTACAAAACGGCAGTAGGAACCGGGCCGTTTATGGTCAAGGAATGGGCTGAAGGTAAGGGGATTACTTTGGTGAAAAACCCCAATTACCTCCATGCATCTGAGGGTCTGCCTTATCTCGACTCGATTTTCTTCCAGGTAGGGATTGACGAGACCACCGCTATCCTGAAGGTTAAGAACGGTGATATTGATCTTACTGGGGATAATATCCCGGCGGCGGAATATCCTAACCTGTTGTCCGATGCTACTTTCAGCAAACAGACCAAAACTGAAGGGGTAGTCGCCGACAGTTATGTATTTATGAACAACGAAATGAAGCCCTTTGACGATGTTAAGGTTCGTCAGGCTTTCTCCTATATTTTTGACCGGAAAAAAGTTCTGCGGCTGATTAACAATCGCGGGGTTGAAACCGGGAATATCCTGCCACCTCAAATGCCGGGTTATAGCAAGGAACTTGCTTCGACCTCGCTACACTTCGACAAGAAAAAAGCCAAAGATTTACTGACTGCCGCTAACTTCGATTTTGGTCAGACCCTCACTTTTGTTTCGGACGACACTGATGATTCAAAGAAAATCGTCACTTCGTTGATTGCCGACCTCAAGGATGTGGGGATAAAAGCCGAACCGAAGGTTGAACAGAGTGAGGCTTTCTTCAAGGATACGGGCAAGGAGAAGAATATCCAGATTGGTATTATTAACTGGTATCAGGACTTCCCAGACCCGTCTGACTTTATTGCCCCCATTCTAAGCTGCGGTTCGGCGATTGAGGGCGGTGCTAATTCGGCCTGGTATTGCAACAAGGACGTGGATGCTCTGGAGCTTAAAGCACGGGGTATCACCGACCCCAAAGCTCGGCTGCTCGCTTATCAGGAAATCGAGAAAAAGATTATGGACGAGCAACCATGGGTTCCGCTTTACAACCCGGTAGCGACCCTATTTGTGGGACAGAAGGTGCAAGGCTATACCTTCCACCCGGTCTGGGGCCCCGAATATTCGCAGTTGTTCAAAACCAAGTAGTCTTTGTCTTAACGGAGAGTCTGTCAATTACGGCAGACTCTCAGCTTATTGCCTAGCTTTAAGGAATTAGCAAGCCCATGTTACTTCGTTATATTTTAAGACGTTTAGCCGGAATGTTTTTCGTGTTGATTGGCGTTACCATCATTACTTTTATTTTAAGCAATCTTGTTTCCGACCCCATTACCGCGACCTATGGCAACCGCATCAAGCCCGAACAGCGCGAAGTTATAAAAAAGCAGCTTGGTTTAAACGACCCTCTACCTGTCCAGTATGGTCGGTATGTGTTCAAGGCGGTGCAGGGTGATTTGGGTCGCTCTTACCGTACCAATAGCCCTGTGCTGGAGAGTATTCTGAACGTAATGCCCAATACGATAGCCCTGGCGGCGGCGGGATTATTGGCAGAGCTGCTAATCGGGATTCCGGCAGGGATAATTGCGGCGGTCTGGCGAGGCTCACTTCTTGACCGCATAATCCAGGGAATAACTCTGGCGGGCCTTTCATTACCAACTTTCTGGGTAGGGTTGGTGCTTCTATATGTTTTTGCCTTTTTGTTGAAATGGTTCCCGCTTGGTGGCAATACCCAACCAACCAGTATTATTTTGCCCGCCCTGACGATTGGCCTGGGTGGCGCGGTATTTTACGCCCGTTTGCTCCGCAACCAGATGTTGGAGGAAATTAATAGCGACTATACCCGCACCGCTCGTTCCAAAGGTTTGTCAGGCCGAAAAGTAATTACCCGCCACGTCCTCAGAAATGCCCTGTTGCCGATTGTGACCTGGGCTGGATTAGATTTAGGGGCTTTTTTGGGTGGAGTAGTATTAGTGGAAGCGGTTTATAGCTGGAACGGAATTGGCAAGCTGGCGATTGCGGCTATCGGCAATCTGGATATACCGCTAATTATGGGGACGGTGTTGGTCGCCGCCACCTTTATTGTAATTTGCAACCTGTTTATTGATCTTCTTTACCCGGTGCTGGATCCCCGGATTCGGCTCAGATAAATAAGGAGAGCTTGCTGTGGCACTCGAACAAAGTCATCTGTTAACTGACGAAATAATCCATTCCAAGTGGGATAATAGCCTCACTCCTCTGTTATCAATCCGTCCCGGTGACATTGTGGAAATGGATACCAGAGAAGCCTCGGACGGGCAACTGGAGCATGATTCCTCCCTCGCTGCCCTTGAGAGCCTTGATTTTGGACGCATTCATCCTCTGACCGGGCCAATCCTAATTGAAGGGGCTGAACCGGGCGACTCTATTGAGATTGAGGTTCTCGAACTAACCCCAAAGGGTTGGGGCTGGACGGGCATTATCCCCGGTTTTGGCCTGTTAGCGGAAGATTTCACTAAACCCTATCTGGTACAGTGGGATTTAACGACGGATAAAGCCGAGTTTAGCACAACGGGCATCCAGATTCCGCTTGACCCTTTTATGGGGGTGATGGGCGTGGGTATGGACGAAGTTGGAGCGCATTCGACTGTGCCTCCCCGCCGAAACGGTGGGAATATTGATATTAAACAGCTTAATCAAGGGAGTCGGCTCTTTCTGCCAGTGCTAGTGCCGGGGGCGTTGCTGTCACTTGGCGACGGTCACGCCGCACAGGGTGATGGTGAGGTCTGCGGCACTGCCATCGAATGCCCCATGAATTTGCGCTTTCGGGTTAACCTCCACAAAAATACTAATCTTCAGGAACTACAATTTTTCACAATGGGCAATCCCCACGATAGAATCAACCAGAAGGGTTACTACGTTACCACCGGGCATGCCCCGGATTTGATGGAAGCTACCAAGAAAAGTTTGCGCTTTATGATTGATTATCTAAGCCGTACCTATAAACTCTCGGCAGAGGAAGCTTATATCCTGTGTAGCGTGGCCGCCGACCTGAAAATCAGCGAGATAGTAGATGCGCCCAACTGGATAGTTTCGACCTTTATTTCTCAGGATATTTTTCCTGCCTAGTCAGGCTAAAAGGAGCTAAAAATGTTAGACCGGGAAGGTTATCTTCCGCTTGGTGAATACAAAATATATTATCATCGCTTTGGTGGGAATAGGGCAACCAAAACTCCGCTATTAGTATTACACGGTGGGCCTGGTGCGCTCCACAATTATTTACTAAACCTGCAAGAATTGGCTTCCGAGGAGCGCGAGGTAATTTTTTACGACCAACTCGGCTGTGGCAATTCGGACATCCCGGATGACCTTTCGCTCTGGCGGGTTGAGCGTTTTGTGGAAGAACTTGGGCAGGTTATCAAAGGGCTTGGTCTGGAGAAAGTCCATATCTTAGGGCAATCCTGGGGAGGCATGCTGGCTCAGGAATACGCCCTCACCCAACCCGGCAACATCGAAAGCTTAATTCTGGCTAATACCCTTTCCAGTATTCCACTGTGGGTAGCTGAAGCTAATTGCTTGAGGGCAGACCTGCCACCTGAAGTTCAGGCTACCCTGCTTGAGCATGAGGAGGCGGGCACAACCAGCAGCAACGAATACGAAGCTGCAATGACAGTATTTTATGAGCGTCATGTTTGCCGCGTGCCTTATCCCGATTATGTGACTTACAGCTTTGCCCATATTAATGATGGCCCAGTTTATGGCTATATGAACGGGCCGAGCGAGTTTCATGTGATTGGAGTAATCAAGGATTGGGATATAACCAGTCGGCTGGGCGAAATAAAACTGCCAACCCTGATAATCTCTGGTTTATATGATGAATCCACCCCGGCAATTAACAAAGTTTTAAACGAGGGCATTGCGGGGTCAGAATGGCTGATGCTGGAGAACAGTTCGCATCTGGCGCACGTCGAAGAACCAGAGGCTTACTTCGCGGCGGTTACAAAGTTCCTGGCACGGGTGGAAGGAAGTTGACCCGGCAATAAATCACCGAGTTAAAAGAGCCTGCCCGGTAGCCATTCGGGATTGTTTTTTAGGGTTATTTTGCTAAAAATATAAGCTCTCTTAGCGCGGTGGCTTTAGTCCCGCGTTATTTAATTTTACCCCATTTTACGGGTTATTTTGTTAAAGCTCATAAGCAGGCAGTCCTCATACTGAAGAATTATGGACAAATGGGGTCAATCTAGCGGGAGGCTGGCTGTTGGATAGTTCGCCAACTTTCGCTAATAGCGTGACTGGCCTTATCGTAATCTTCCACCGCAATCACATCATAATTTACTCTGGAGAGGTCAAGCGAGTTAAGGGTTTTGGGAGGGATTACCAGAGCGTGATTAGTATAGATGGCGGGGGGAGTCTGTTTGCCCTGTAAGATATTTGCGGCAATGTTCACAATAATATTGCCGTAATTTTCTGGAAAGAAAGCCACTGCCCCAATCAAACGACTGGCAGGTTTTAACATCTCATGACGGGCGGTTTTATCAGCCCCCTGGCTAACTGCAAATACCCGCTCGGAACTGCCCGCCTTTTCAAAAGCGGCAATTGCCCCCATCGCCGCCTCATCGTTAATCCCAAAAATCGCAATATGCCGCGCGGTTTTCAGAGCCGGAATTAATTGCGTAACAGCTTGATAAGCCCCTTCAAAACTATTTTTACTATCCATTGGTATGACGTTTTCATCAGCGATGGGCACAAGTTCGCGCAAACCGTCAAGCTGACCCTGCATGCGGGCTGCTGGAATTGGCCCGGAAAGCGGTAAGTCCAGCGAAAGCACTTTATCCAGCCGCCCTTCCCATTCCTGAAGCACGTATTGCCCCGCCAATCGCCCCCCCATCAGGCCAGAACGATAGTTATCAACCCCCACAAAAGTAGCCCCCGGCAAAGGAATATCAATCGCAATCACCGGGATAGCCCTCGCGCGCAACCGCTCCATAATTACATTGCTATAGCGGGCATCGGTGTTATATTCCACTACCAAATCAACGTTTTGTTCCAGAAAATATTCAATATTAGCCAGGGCAGTGGGGCCATCCTCACAATTATCGGTTAGCAGCAATTCAATTTTATTCTCAGCCGCCGCCTGCACAATTCCCTGACGCACCAACGCCGCAAAAGGCAAAGTATCATCCTGGTTGGCAAAGCCCAGCCGCATTCGCCGCCCCTCATGCCCACTGTCCAGCATGCGGGTAACTTTCTCGCCGCAAATACTGACACTTTTCCCGGCCTGTCGAAAACGATTGAGCCGCAGGGGGTCAACTCCATCATCAGTAATTATCATATCAATGCGGCTCAACGGGGCAAAGGAGGTCACGCCCTTTTTGGAAAATTTGGAAGAATCCGCCACAATAATCAGCGACTCGGTGGCGTTGACCATCTCTTTCTTAAGTTGCACCTCAAACAAATCATCGTCCATTGCCTCCAGGTTAGCCGACCAGCCCGTGCATGATAAAAAGGCTTTACTGGCCCGCACCCCATTTAAAATACTCTCGCCGAATTGTCCTGCCAGCGAAGCGGTTTCAACCCGCAACAGCCCGCCTGTAAGAATTACCCGCGTGGAGGGGTTTTCAGCTAACTTAAAGGCGACCTCAACCCCGTTAGTAAAAACGGTCAAGCCCTGATGGTTTTTCAGATAATCGGCAATAAAATAAGCGGTGGTACTGGCATCGAGGATAATGGTCTGGTGATGCTCAACCTGGTCGGCGGCGCGACGGGCAATCCAGCGTTTTTTATTCTGGTTGATATGGGTGCGTTCCTCAAAGTTCCGACCTCTGGCAACTTCGGTGACTAGCACTGCCCCGCCATGAATCCGCGAGACCTTATTTTGTTCTTCCAGGTAGCTAAGGTCAGTCCGAATGGTTACTTCCGAAACTGATAGCTCTTTGGCAATAGAGGTTACATTGCAAAAGCCTTGCGAGTGCAGTATTTCCATTATTTTGTGGCGACGCTCATCTACATTCATCCAGTTTACTCGCTTTTAGTTGTTTCCAATAGAGAATTCTTTATTTTCGATTCCGAAAGTCGGCCCTATTATAGCAAAAATTTGACCACCTTCCAAGCCTTTCAGGATTATATTAACACCTTAATCGGGCTTTTACAATCTGTTAGCTTTCGGAAACAAAAGCACACCTTTCGATTTCACAAAAATCTATTGACAAACCAAAAGATGTATGCTAACTTTAATTTAACAATCACTCCAAATTGATGGACAGGATGCAATTTCCGTTTTTTCAAAGTTACCAATATTTTTGCTTTTGACAATTTGATATAGTTTCTCCCAAAACCTTGAAATGGTTTTGCGACTAATTTTTGTACCCTAAAAAAGAGTATGTGATTAAGCCAGCATCTACCAAGGCTTATTTGAATGCCCTTGTTGTACAAAATTTCAGGGGCAAGGTTCGCGATTGACCAAAGGCGGTTACTAACAAAGTTGTGGGACAGAGTTCAATGACGGCTGATAAAGCTCCAGTTATAAAAATTGAGCATATTTCCAAAGCATTTGGTGGCATTCAGGCCCTCAAGGACGTTAATTTTGAGGTCTATCCCGGAGAAGTGCATGCCCTGCTGGGTGAGAATGGCGCGGGAAAGTCTACTCTAATCAAGATTATGACGGGGGTGGAGCAGCCGGATAGCGGCCAACTATTCTTTGAAGGCCAGCCCATTCATTTTGCTAACACTAGAGCCGCCCAGACTCATGGGATTACCGCTATTTATCAAGAGCCTAGCCTTTTCCCCGACCTTGATATTGCCGAAAACATTATGGTGGGTCGCCAGCCAATGAGGCGCGGGGGGGTTGACTGGAAAAAAATGTACCAGGAAGCTGGGACGCTGCTCAAACGGCTTGGCCTATCCCTCGACCCGCGCACCAAAGCCCGTGAACTCAGCGTGGCCCAGCAACAACTCGTCGAAATTGCCCGCGCCCTATCAATCAACGCCCGCGTGCTTATTATGGATGAACCTACCTCCTCGCTAACTCAAGGTGAAGTGGAGGAGTTGTTTGCAATTGTGCGACAACTCCGCGCTTCCGGTACGGCCATTGTTTTTATCTCGCACCGTTTGGAAGAACTTTTTGAAATTGCTGACCGCGTTACAACTTTACGTGATGGTAGCTATGTTGATACCCGTTCGATGACCGCCGTAACCACCGATGAACTAATTCGGATGATGGTGGGTCGCAGCCTTGACCAACTGTTCCCCAAGCAAGATGTTAAAGCGGGTGAGGTGGTACTGGAAGTGGAAAACCTTAGTGTCGAAGGAGCTTTCTCAAATGTTTCTTTCAAGTTGCGGCGGGGTGAAATTCTAGGGATGGCCGGACTTATCGGGGCGGGGCGCACTAATGTTGCCAGGGCGATTTTCGGGATTGAACCCGCTACCTCCGGCATAATCAAGCTGAATGGTCAGGTAGTCACTATTAACAGCCCCGAAAAAGCTATGCATCTGAAAATCGGCTATGTCCCCGAAGACCGCAAGGAACATGGACTGGTGCTGGCTATGAGCATCGCTAACAACATTACCCTGCCTGTGATTGCCAAATTTGCCAGATTTAGTTGGCTGAACAAGAAAAGAGAAGCGCAAGCTGCCCGTGATGGCTCTGTTCAACTTGAGGTCAAAATGGCGGGGGTTGGGCAGAAGGTCGGTCAACTTTCGGGGGGAAATCAGCAAAAGGTGGTGCTGGCGAAATGGCTTGGCACTAAACCCCGTCTGCTAATTCTGGACGAACCCACCAGAGGAATTGATGTTGGAACCAAAGCGGCAGTGCATCGCTTGATGAGTGAATTAGCGGCGCAGGGGATGGCTATTTTGATGATTTCCTCAGAATTGCCGGAAGTCCTGGGGATGAGTGACCGCATTCTGGTGATGCGGGCCGGACAACTGACGGGCGAATTCAGCCGAGCGGAAGCCACCCCCGAAAAACTTATGGCGGCTGCCGCTATTGCCTAGATATAAGAATCAGGAGTTTGGATGATTGCCGAGAAACCCGTAGTTGCCAGCCCGCCCGAACGTCGCTTCTGGCAAATATTTGTAAAATTCCGGGAAACCGGCATCATAATTTTTATTGTGCTACTTTCTGTGCTAGTAACCCTACGCAACTCGGCCTTTTTGAGTGCCGATAACTTTCGGGATATTCTGCTGAATATCTCAATCCTGATTATTGTAGCTCTGGCCCAGACAATGGTTATTATCACCAGAGGGATTGACCTTTCAGTGGGCTCAATGATTGGCCTGACCGCTATGATGGTCTCCTATACCGTTACTGGTCTTCCCGGAATGCCTGTTTTTCTGGCAATCCCACTAGGAATGGCTCTGGGGGCGGTGCTTGGTAGTCTGAATGGCTTGATTATTGCGGTAGGGGGGGTCCCGCCGATTATCGCTACTCTCGGTATGCTCAGTATCTATCGTGGCCTGATTTTTTTCTACAGCAACGGCAAGTGGATTAACGCTTTTGAGTTCCCGCCGGAATTCCGCGAGCTGGCAAAAGGCACGCCTTTGGGCATTCCAAACCTGATACTTTTCGCCATTGCGGTGATTATCGCAGTTTTTTTCTTCCTGAAATATACCCGGCGTGGTCGAGATATTTATGCGGTGGGCAGCAACCCCGATGCCGCTAGATTTGCTGGTATTCAAATCAAGCAGACTATTTTCACTGTTTACATGATTTCGGGGATTTTATGTGGACTAGCGGGGGTGTTGTGGGCTTCTCGCTTTGAGTCAGCCCAGACCAATACCGCGCTAGGTTTTGAACTTCAAACGGTAGCGGCCCCGGTGGTCGGTGGGGTAAATATCTTTGGTGGAAGCGGCAATGTGCTGGGGGTAGTGCTAGGAGGGTTCTTGCTGGGTATTATCAATAATTCCCTGACGCTGGTGCAAATCTCGCCTTTCTGGCAACTGGCGGCGCAGGGTTTGTTAATTCTGCTGGCGGTAGTGGTTGACTCGTTTATCTTGCGGCGGTTGAAGCGGTTTAGTTCCAAGAGAAAACGCTAGGAGAGGGCAATGAAACTAAACTTGAGCATCCTTCGCCGGGGAGTTGTGCGCTGGGAAGGGCTACTGGTAATCCTGATAATCGTGGTGGCCTTCGCCAACAGCCAACTATCGCCCTACTTCCTGAATACCAGCAACTTGCTCCGCACTACCTCGGATTTTATGGAAATCGGCATCATGATGTTGCCAATGGTTTTTGTGATTGCTACTGGCAATATTGACCTTTCGATTGCTTCAACGCTAGGGTTGTCAGCCTCGTTGATGGGCTGGCTATTTATGGGGGGTTGGGATATCTGGCTGGCAGTGGTGGTAGCTTTAATTGCCAGTGTTTTTGCCGGACTGCTAAACGGCTTTTTGATTGCAAAATTAAAGCTGCCTTCGCTGGCGGTCACAATTGGCACTTTGTCTTTCTACCGAGGGTTGGCCTACGCGCTGTTGGGCGACCAGGCGGCGCGGGGTTATCCTGAGAGTTTCACCTTTCTAGGGCAAGGCACGCTGGGCACTACCGGAATTCCTTTTTCGTTGCTGATATTCGGTGGGTTTGCCTTGATTTTTGGACTGCTGCTGCATAAAACCACTTTTGGTCGCTATATCTTCGCTATCGGCAATAACGAACAGGCCAGTCGCTTTTCGGGGGTGCCAGTAGACCGTATCAAAATGGGCATCTTTGTGCTATCGAGTGTGATGGCGGCGATTGCCGGATTTATTCTGGCGGCCCGCTTTGGCAGCACCCGCCCGGACATCGGCACCGGGCTAGAACTTACCGTTATAACAGTAACGGTGCTGGGTGGGGTTAGCATCTTCGGTGGCAGTGGCACAATGGTCGGGGCGGTGTTGGCCCTGATTCTGGTGGGTATTCTGCGCTTTGGTATGGGGTTAATTAACCTGCAAGGTCAAGTACAGGATATTATCATCGGCTTGCTGTTAATTCTTTCGATATTACTTCCCAGGTTCGGAAAACAATTGACTAGCAGCCTGAGCTTGAACAGGGGGGTTGTTTTCAGGGTGGCGGGGGTAGTAACGGTAGCACTGGTGTTTGGCATTTTCTTTTTCTGGTCACGGACACTGGTGCTGGCGCGGTAGGGTCGGGTTTGTAACCCGACCGGATGGGTTGGAAACCCACCCCTACAAATAAAAACATTAACAATGATGAGGAGGATGACTAAATTGCGTAACAAACGACTGAATTTATTTTTGGTGAGCCTGATGCTGCTTGCCGTTTTGGCAGCCTGTGGTGACCCAACGGCTACCACCGCCCCTGCCGCAACGACCACCGCCGCCCCGGTGGCTACTAAGGCCGCTACCACCGCCCCCACAACCACAGTTGTAGCTACAACTACTGCCGCAACG
>Ga0209511_1001210_pt1 | contig 23575 bp, 16 predicted proteins | sample SSSSmetaG_FD_184141 | JGI IMG/M metagenome (GOLD analysis project Ga0209511, IMG submission 184141) | Glacier valley bacterial and archeal communities from Borup Fiord, Nunavut, Canada, to study Microbial Dark Matter (Phase II) - ​SSSS... | ecosystem: Environmental > Aquatic > Freshwater > Ice >... | reverse complement strand
CGTCTTTGGTTTCTGCCATGTCATGTTGGAAATCGGCATAGAGATGTTCTACTTTGCTCTTTAATTGTTGGAGAACTTGATGTAGTTGAGTCGCCTCAGTTGAAAGTTCAGTCTTGGCAGCTTTCGTGTGCTGCAATAGTGATTCAGCATGCGTATGCAGGTCATTCCAGTCGGTATCAATCTGGTGGGTAGCGATTGTCACCTGCTGATGCAGTTCATTCAGGCTTCCGTGAGATTGATCCGCGTGTTCAATTAGCGTTGTCAGTTTTGCTGCCGTGTGAGCAACTGTGGCTGTAAAGTCTGCCATTTTTAAGACTCCTATTAGGATACAAGGTGAGGTTAAACATGAATGGGTAAGTGGATACCAAACTTCTCGGCAAAGTGAACCACATCTCGAATCGCTTTTTTCACCAATTCAACCGTATGCTCTGCCTCATGAATCGGTTTTTCTAGTTCTGTGCGGACGACAGAAAGATGACCGCTATCACCACCTAGTGAGTCATGCATATGATCCAGTACATCAACGACTTGATGCAGGGCTGTATCAACCTGGTGCTGAAGCACGTCAACGACTTGGTGTTGAAGATCCTGTAGTAAATGATCTGCTTCTGCGTGAATAACAGAGTGACTAGTATTCGTGAGATGCTGGTTCAAATCGTTGCCTGAATGCTCGAAGTGTTGAAGTAAATCATGGACTTTAGCTGAGATTGTATGTTGACTAGTTTCCAGTTCCTGAGCCATGTGTGTAATATGCTCGCCTGTAGTTGTTTTTACAGCACTCAGTTGATGACGTAGTAGCTCATCGATTTCGTGATGCGTTGTGCTCACCGTGGACTCTAGGTGTGATTTTTCATTCTGAACCTTGGTATGCAATTCTGCGATCGTGCTTTGAGCGACTCCTCGCGCCGTCTCTGTTGCAGCATGATGAGTTTCTAGCTGAGTTTTCCAGGTTCCCAATTTTTGCCGCGTGGCTTCAATCTCTTGATGGACATGATCTTTTGATTCAGTGATAGACTTTTCTAGCGTTTCAACATCATGGTCTAACCCGTTGAACTCCTGATCCAACTGGGTGTGATGCTGAGTCAATTCCTGCTCAAACTCATGAAATGCTGTCTGAAGATGAGACAAAATGGCTGTAGCTTGCGTTTGCTTGTCCTGCACTCTTGCCATAAATTCATCGACCGCAGTGTGGGCAGCGGTGAGTTCTTGAGCTAGATGCCCGACATGATCAGGAATCAGCGCTGCCATGTGAGCAAGAGATTGGATCGATTCATGTAGGTCGCTCATAGTCATTTACCTTAGATAAAAAGATGAGTTGTAGAGATCTAGCTATTAGAGACCAATTAAATGCCCGAAAGCACCAATTCCATCCAGTAACATGTTCAGAACTTTTAATTCACCTTTGATGACGGATAATGCCTCTACGATCGGGATCGGAGCGGATAAAGCACTTGTCACAGCACCTCCAGCCACCATCATGATGATGGTCTGAATCAACTCTTCTACGATGTCTTTGAGAACTTCAACAATGAGTTTTTCAAACCCTTCTTCAAGCTTGTGGCTGAAGCTATGCTCAAACTCTTGTCCTACATGATGTAGGATTTGAGAACATTGGTCTTTCAGGTGATCGCCTTGTTGCTCAAAATCATGTTTGAACTGGTTATAGTGGTCTAAAGCATGAGTCTTAAAGGTTTCAAAACCCTGAGTCATCTCATTAGAATGTTCATGGGTAACTACTTCAATAAAGTGACTGAAGGCAGTATCCACGGTGTGAGTAAAGTTGCCCTCAACTTCGTGGATCAACCCATCAAAGTCTTGATCAGTCTCAGTTTGTAGAGTTTCTAGCTGATGGTGTAAGTTAGCAAGTGCTTGAGAGAATTCCTCGAAGGTCTGCTGGACGGTGTGGTCAGCCTCTGTTATGGTTTGTTCTAAGGTGTGGAGTTCCTGACCCATATGATCAAACGATTCTTTCAGATCATGCAAACTGGTTTCCAAATCAGTATGACCATGACTCAACTCGCTATCAAAAGCGCTGTGAGCCTGTTCAACTCCGTGGATTGCGTGTTCCAGTTTATCTTCAGATTGGGCGATCGCCTTTTGAAATTCCTCCCACTTGGAGATCGCAGCAGGTGCATCGGTCTCTAGATGTTGCTGCCCATCTTGGAGGATATGTTCCAATTCCGCCACATGGCTCTCGATTCCTGATACAGCTTGGTGTAAGGCTTCATTGCCAGAAGTGAGATGAGAGCCAATATCGTCCAGCTTCTGACAAGACTGATCCAGTAAGCCGAACAATTGGTTGAGTTTTGAGGCAATATCGTCCGTGCTATGGGTAGCTTCTGCAATGTGCGTCATCGGATTTCACTCCATCGTTTTAATTTTCCACTGATTTCTAGAGATCCACTTTTCCAGAGTCTCTATCCTCTAGGCGCAATGCTCGATCGCCTCTAACACGGGCTTGATTTCTTCCAAATGACGAGTAAACTCATCTACTTTGCCAAAGATCTCTCCGAACTTACCATCTAAGAGATGGAGCTTGTCTAAGCCTGTATTGTGTAATGCTGACATTGCCTGATTTACTACTTCTCCTGCACCGTCAAGTTCATGGGGGAACTCATCAGTAAACTTGTGACTGAGGTCGGTGATCACATCCTGAGTGGTGTGTTCTAGAGTGGTGTGGAGATCAGTTAAGTGACGATCGCTCTCATGCTCTAGATTGCTGAGATCGTTCAATAGTGTCTCCAATTTGCTCTTTGCATCCTGTTCAAGCGTGGTCAGATGTTGAAGCAGAGTTGCTTTATGCTGGTCAAAGTTACTCTTAGTTGTGTCTAGTAGATGCCGAAAGTCGTCAAGGGCATGAGTCTCTGTGTCTTTGTAATGAGTTGCATGAGTTTCTAAGTCATGGGTTTGGTGAGAGACTTTACTCAATTGCTCTTGCGTCGCGTGAAATTCTTGATCAATTTCTGTGGATGCCTGAGCAACTTGAGTTTTAATAGCATTTAGTTGAGTTTTCATTTCGCTCACGGCTGCATCTACTCGATGTTCCATTTGGCTCACTTTGCCATGCAGCACATTCCATTGCTCTTTAGAACTTTGCAGTTCATGGGTGAGGTGTTGTTCTGCTTCGGCAAGTTTGGCGCTTAAAGTACCAAAGTGCTGGTGGGTTTGTTGGTTGGCATGGTTGATTGTGGATGTCAGTGCTGCTGCCTGTTCATGAATCTTGTTAATTGCATTCAGGGTATGGTCTGCTTCTAGAGCTAGAGCCTCTGCTTTTTGTTCGCTTTGGTTCACTAAAGCGTTGATATCTGCCATGATCAGGAGTCCTTAAGCTTGTGGATAATAATGCGAGATATCAGAATCTAATTCACAATGTGAGCCTTTAAGGTATATCGTCCCCGTCCTTGAGGATCATGGGCATTTGCAAGAATCTTATAGGTTCCTGCTGTGCTAGAAGAAATCGTAAGTGCAACTGTTCGACCATCTTGGTCACGAGTGTTAAATTCCTTCCCATCAGGGGTACGCACAATCAGGTAGGGTGAAAATTCAGCGCTCTCCATTGTGATAGTGACTGTTTTTCCGTCAATTTTGTCCAAGGGGTATTCTTGATAAGGGCTGTTGTCTGAGGACAGCTTTGGAGAACCGTCGCTTAAGACACCATCCGAAACATTCAGCGGTTCTAGTTCTTTTTGTTTTTCGGTCGTTGCTTCATCTCTGAGCTTATCTCCTGCGCTGCGCCATGCTGTAGCTGGACTCTTTGTAAGTTTGTCAACAAAGCCAAGTGAATCGTCCCACTGTTTCTTATTCAGTGCAGCTTTAGCACTCTCAAAATTCTGTTGGTCTTGGGCTTCGTCTTTCTGCCACTGCTTGATTGCAGTTTGAGCTTTATTGTAGATTGGGCTATCTTTGGGAACTGCTCCCGCAATTTGTAATGCTTTGGGAAAATCGCCAGACTTGCCATTTTGATACAAGTCGGTCGCCACCTCTAGAATCTTTTCGGACCAGTCACCGATTTGACGTTGAGCTTCCTTGAAAACGGAAGCATCTGGTGCAATTTCAGTCACTATAGCAATGGCGTTTACATAGTTGCCACTCTTCGCAAGTTGTTGAGCAGAGGCTAACTGGCACTCTCCCAAGATTTTTTGTGCGTCAGGAGTAAGCTCAGATTTGACTTGGATAAAAGTTTTAGCTTGAACGATCGCATCCTCAAATTTTCCATTCGCTTGCAACTGTTTGAGGTTTTCCAAAGCATGCTGTCGTTCTTCTCTTGTATGACGGCAATTATCAGCCAAACTTTTTACATCAGAGTGAGTTTCTGGATTGTCAAAATTCATTCCAAAATACGAATGAGGTGTTTTAACAAAGTCCTCCGCTTTGCCAATGCACTCACCTAACTTGCCATCCGACTTTAACTGCTGCATTTCTTCATAGGCTTGCTGCTGCTGTTGATTCGCCTGCTCACGAGTTTTGGTATAGCCAAAGCCTGCTCCTATACACAATGCTACAGCTGTCACGCCTGCACCAAGCTGGCTGTAACGCTTCCAAGTCCAGTGAGCAGAAGTGCGGGTTGGTTTTTGAACTTCTGGTTGCGGTTTGGGCATCGCATCTGGATTGAATACCGTTTCCGCTGGCTCAGGCGGTTCTTGAGGAGTTGATTTCTGATTAGTTGATTCTGTTCCTGGTGCTCTCCCAACAGATGGATTGACATCAGTTTGAGCACATTCTTGATTTTCAGTTTTTGGTTGAGATACCGGAGACGGTTCTGATTCGGTAGATCTCAGTTCTTCAAGTGCTTGCAACGCTTCCATCGCGGATTGATACCGCTGCTTGTGAAAGCGGCGTACCATCCTAGCCAGCATAGCAGCCAGATCATCACTGACTTCTGGTGCAAATCTACGCCAGTCCAATTCTCCGTTAGCATCTTCCCGCATCTGAGTCGGTAACAACCCAGTTAAAGCTTGAACAGCAACCATTCCCAAGGCATAGATATCGCTGCTGAGGTGAGGTTTACCCATTGACTGTTCAGAGGGCATATAGCCAGGAGTCCCCACTACAACAGTGAAACCAGTTTGTCCAAGATTGGTCAATTGCTGCATCCGAACTTGCTTCACTGCGCCAAAATCAATCAGCACAAGTTTGCTATCGGAATGCCGTCGCATAATATTGTCTGGTTTGATGTCCCGATGAATCACTGTGTGAGATTGCACAAATGCTAGAACGCTAAATGCTTCATGCAACAATTGAATCACTTGGGATTCAGACCACTGCTCTCCTAGAGGCATTTCAGCACTCAGTGGTTGCCCATCAACCAGTTCCTGCACGAGGTAGAATTCCTGATTTTGTTCAAAATATGCTAGCAAGCGAGGAATTTGATCGTGGATGCCCAGCTTTTCTAGCATTTCTGCTTCACTGGCGAATAAGCGTCTGGCAGTCTCTAGAAATTCTGCATCGCTTCTAATTGGCTTTAGCTGTTTCACCACACATTTAGGATTGCCGGGACGCTGAGTATCCTCTGCAATATAGGTTTGCCCCATGCCGCCTGCACCCAGAGGTTTGATTAGCTTATAACGATCGCTCAAGAGTGCTTCATTCTCAAAAGTCGCGTTACCATGACCATTTCGTTCACTGATGACTTGAGATTCCATTTCAATAACTCCTTGTGCTGCGAGATAGTATTCAGAGATGAGTTGTGCGATAGCTTGAAATACTTAACCTTCATTAGGCGGTTGAATTGCTTGAGCCTTCAGTCATGACTCATAAATAGGTGGGAAGTTTTATGTGGAGAACTGATTTCGTTACTTAACTTTACAATTAATAGTCGAGGCTACTAACTGAAGAGCTGCTAGTACATCTGATGTACGGTTTATCACACTAGGATCTATGAGATTCCGCTCATATACTGGACAATCCGGTCTGCAATAGTTGCCAAGCCCTCTCCAAAACCTGGAACCACAAAAAGTAGCGTCAAGGCAAACAGTCCGACCAAACTGGCGTTAAGTAGCTTCAGTTCAGGGAAGAACTCACTGGCAATGTGGAACCCGTCAAGGGGTGGGATTGGCAAAAGGTTAAACAGGAATAGCATCAGGTTGATATGAGCTGCTAAATAGCAGAACTTGATACTTAAAATTCCTGCTAAAGGAGGAACATCTGACAGTTTGAGCAGAAGGATGAACAGAACGCCTAATGCCAGATTAAGTAATGGACCCGCTGCGGGAACCAAGATATTGCCCAGCTTGGGTGAGCGAAACTTAGATGGGTTCACAGGCATTTGTCCCCAGGCAATCCCTGCAATGCAGAGCATGAGAATAGACTCTACACCCATATGAACCAGAGGATTAAACGTTAGATGCCCACTTCTTCTAGGAGTATCATCACCCTGGCTAACAGCCGCCCATCCGTGGGCGAGTTCATGCAAAGTGACTGAAAAAATGACAATGACAACGCATCGAAGGAAGAATACGGGAGCAGTGATCAAGTTTGTGATGAACAAGTTGGTAGACATAGGTTTAAGTTGGTGAAAGAATACTTAGCCTTTTCAAGCGAAATTTTAGGGGACAGAAGACCTTTGTTCTTACAGTCCCCTGCAATAAATCTCCTACTGAATAGGCTTTTTCAAATGAGCTATGTAAATTCCCTGGGGATGGCCTTTCATTTCGCTGCGTACTAATTCTGCTTGTTTACGGGTGAACTCGGAATAAGTTTCAGTCGTCATTGATCCGGCATTGGGTAGACGGAAATCATCCATGCCTTTCTCCCAAGGATCATTGATGTGAACAATTGTGCCGTCAGGAGTACCATCACCACTTAACCCGGTGACAACCCGAATGTGAGGACCAGGTTCCGCAGAAGCGACCCACAGAGGTCCATAAGTCTTTAACAGTTGCTCAAATGCTTCTACTGTGTAGCTTTGACCTGGCTCTGGAGTCATACCCCAGATCTTAAACATTTGAGTATCCTCAGCGCCCAGCCCTGTCTTATATTGCGCCCAATATCCTGTAGCATTGGCAATTTCTGAGGGATCAACAGACATATTGTTCTGCCAGGCAACCAGCATAGCAGCACCTGCTGCCCAGCAGGACATACCAGTTTGTTGAGATATGAGAGGAACATCATACTGCACGTTGATAGCTGAGGAATCGGTTGAGTTGGAAGCTGTATCTGTAGGCAAACTTCCATTAGGAACTTCTCCACGGCGAGAATCAGGAGGTGTAGAAGAGGTAGTAGTATTCGCAGGCTCAGTAGAAAAAATGTCATCGAAGAAGCCAGTTGCGGAGTTATGCTTAAGGGAAGCAGGTGTAGCGATCGCAATTGCAGCACCAACGCCAACAACGATCGTTCCTGCAACCAGCATTGCTAAAGTCTTGGTTTTCATGGTCAATCTCCTTTGAGAAGTAAGTGCTCAAGCTCGTTAACTGATGGAGCGGTTTGAACCGTTTGAGCTTTCATTAGTTACTCAAAACCTGAATGCAAATTTTATGTGGGTAATGAATCTTTTTTCTCAAGGTTGAGATTGCCTAATTGCAATTCATCAATATGAAACATCCGTAAGAAGCCTCAGATTGCTTCCCACGGATATTGCGGTGCGTTGTCGGTAGTAACTTGCTTAGCTAGGACAGTCGGGTTGCAAAGTTTTCAGAGCGTGCAGGGGAAAGCGTTCTGGCTTGCGCGATCGCTGCTACTAAAAAGGCATAGGACACTCCTCCGACCAACACCAGCCAAATTTCTCCAAAATCAGCAACGGTATTCCAAAGGGCGTGCAGTGTTGCCGCCGTGATGTAACCAATTCCTAACAATTTCCATCGCTTAGAAGGTTTGAGCATCGCCAGACCAATGAAATAGCCGAAATAACCGCTGTATGCCATGTGCCCTGAGATCGAGCCTAGAATTCGTGGAATCAACAGTAGTAAGCCTGCCGAATAGCCGTTGTGAGTAATCTGGGCTGGTACATATTGGCTGAGCGTTTCAACCAGCGTGAATACAGCCGCAGAAGCGGTTCCTAGTAAAATCCCATCCAGTGGTTCTTTAACTCCTAATCGCGCCCCACCTCGCCAGCGACCCATAACTGCAAATAGAAGCACAGGCATTGCTTTGATGAATTCTTCCAGCAACCCCGCTCCAAATAGTTGACTCACAAATAGAGTGGCTAGATTATTGGCTGATAAATGCCCTGGCAAAATCTGGCGAAAAATCGTGGCACAAATATTCCAGACAGGACTGTGCAGAATGACAAACTCCGCCACGCCCATGATTGCAACTTCCCAGAATGGCTTGAATTTACCGCAGAGTTGATAGACAAAATAATAGGCAAGACTGCCAATACAAATCCCCAAAACATTCAGCAACGCCATAAACTCTGCGGGGTGATGGGCGAAATTCTGTGGATTGGCAGCGAATAATGCGACTACCAGCACTACGAGAATCAATCCAGGGATGAGATGTGCTTTCCGTATCCAGCCTCTTTTCTTAGTTGCAATTGGCAAGATTTGGCTCAATGTCAAAACTGAGTCTGGTCTGGAACTAATTGCAGGTTTTGGGATATCGTCGGATGAATTAGCTCCGGACAAACATTCAAATAAAAATTCGACTTTGTCGCCGCCTAAAGAGATGCGATCGCCCGCTTGCAATACCCACCGCCCATAGAGTCGCTTTCCATTGATATAGGTGCCATTTCGACTGGTCAAATCACAAATTTCAAAGGTGCCCGGTTCAGTACCAGGACGAATCACAACATGCTGCCGCGAAACATCTTGAATGTCAGAACCTAATACAATCTGACAATCCTTGCCACGCCCAATCATAGTTTCATGCTTGGCATCAAGGGGATAGAAACGCTGCCTAAGCAGGGAAGAATTAACAGGTTTGAGTAGGGCAACTGTAGAGTATGTTGCAGTCATGGCTAATCCCCCGATGGGTGCTTCAAGGTCTCTTGAGCAGGCGATCGCGTTTGACAATTTGCTGTGGTGCAGGTTTGTTCTGTTTTTTGGAGTGCCAATAGATTGAATTGGAAGGAATAAGCATGGCTCATTGCTAGAACTCCAAACGTTGCAAGCAACTGCGATTGCCAATTAAGCGGTTGCCAGACTTTACGAGAGGGCTGACGAAGATTTTTAGTCATCAGAATGCTCCTATTCAGGTTGGTTACTAAAGCAAGGTCTTAGCTCTCTCAACGTTGAGTATTTGAGAGAGCCTTTGTGTGTAGATCAGAAGGCTAAAATGCTGTGTAGAAAAGAATGGCAGAGTTAGCCTTCTCCCCATTTCCGAGACTGACTCCAGCATTTGTTCCATTGCCGTTGATGGTTTCGACAATCTTGCCGCTCTCGTCAACTTTAGAGACGATGAAGTGGTGGACGAGGCTTCCTGGCAACACTCCAATGTCACCCTCTTTAACCTGACTGCGAGGAATCTTCCTGATACCTTTGCCAAGTAGTCCTTCAAAGCCGATCCCATTTCTCCAATTGGCATCGGTGGCTAAGCCATTCGACTTGAGTGCCCAGAGTGCAAAGATGCCACACCAGGATTGAAGCTGATCAGTGTCTCCGCTTCTAGGAAGATACTTCACGATGTCCTCATCATATTTACCAGGTCCGGAGCTTCCGTAAGCTAGCTTAAAGTATTCGCTCAACCGCTCCCAACCTTGACGCAATGTGTGTCTTTGTGGGTCAGCTTCATCAATTCCACCGCTCGTTTTTGCAGCGATCGCTTGGGGACCTGCGCTCCCTTGGGCATCGTTCTGCTTCACAAGACTGTACTCTTTCATAACCGCATCAACAAATGCTTTTCGTTTTTCTGCGTTTGCAGTGTTTCCGTCTGATGGGGTTACCCCTTGAACATCAGCAGTAATAGGGGGAATGCTGCTAGACGAGGTCTGTTGTGCATCAGGAGTTGTGAAAGAGCCATTAGCAGGTTCAGCCGTTGGACTTGATGTGATATCTGATGGGGAGATGTTGGTAGCTTCAGGCTGAGTAGTCAAAATGTCATCCCAAAGAGAGTTCTTCATGAAACTCGGTTTGAGAGAGGCAGGAGTTGCGATCGCGATCGCTGCACCCGCTGTAATCACCGTTCCTGTAATCAATAATGCCAACGTTTTAGTCTTCACTGTAAATCTCCTTGAGTTTGTAGCGGTCGATGATGAAGCTCATAGTTTGAACGCTTTTCAGTTCAATGCTTGAGCTTTCATCTGTTACTCGAACAGGAGTAGGAGTTTTTATGTGGCTCTCTGGCTTCGTTACCTAATTTCACGATTGTCTTGCAGGGTACGCGCAAGTTGGCAGCAAAAAGCGATCGCTCCAGAGTTGGGAGGGGCGATCGCGTGATAGCTTAATGGAACGAAGTAATACTCTATCTACTTGTAATGGAGACATCTATATGAATCAAACGATTCGTTGTCAGATAAGTCCCAATGGCTGCCATTCTACAATTGAAGGATACCAACCATCCTCTCTCCAAACCTTGTGCCAGACTTGACCATCCGTTCCATGACTAAGAATATCTAGACGATCAGGTGCCCAAGAGACAACGGCTGGAGTGTCGGTAATCGACCCACCTAAAGGTTCCCAATCACTGGTTGAAGGATACCAACCATCTTCCCTCCAAACCTTGTGCCAAGCTTGCCCATCTGTACCGCGAGCAAGGATATCTAACCGATTAGGTGCCCAAGAGACAACGGTTGGAGTATCAGTAATTGACCCGCCTAAAGGTTCCCAATCACTGGTTGAAGGATACCAACCATCTTCCCTCCAAACCTTGTGCCAAGCTTGCCCGTCTGTACCACGAGCAAAAATGTCCAAACGATTAGGTGCCCAAGAGACAACAGTTGGAGTGTCAGTAATTGACCCGCCTAAAGGTTCCCAATCACTGGTTGAAGGATACCAACCATCTTCCCTCCAAACCTTGTGCCAAGCTTGCCCATCTGTGCCGCGAGCAAGGATATCTAACCGATTAGGTGCCCATGATACTGCTGTCGGTGAACCTACAATCGATCCACCTAAAGGTTCCCAATCACTGGTTGAAGGATACCAACCATCTTCCCTCCAAACCTTGTGCCAAGCTTGCCCATCTGTGCCGCGAGCAAGGATATCTAACCGATTAGGTGCCCAAGAAACAACGGTTGGGGAATCAGTAATCGACCCACCTAAAGGTTCCCAGCCTGTAATGGAGGGATACCAGCCATCCTCTCTCAAGACTTTGTGCCAGACCTGACTATCTGTACCACGGGCAAAAATATCTAAACGGTTAGGTGCCCAAGAAACAACGGCTGGGGAACCTGTAATTAGACCACCCAACGACTCCCATCCAGTCCACTCAGTTCCTCCCCACGCCTTGTGCCATAGACTCGCGTCATATCCACGAATGAATATAGCTAAGCGATCCGTACCCCAGCTAACAACTTCTGGCTCAGGCGACCATTGCGTAGGAGGGTTGGTAACAAGGTGGTTGCGATTTCCATATTCAATTCCATTAAGTACACGGGAGATTTGTCCATCTGAAAGGTGGGCAGGTAGCCCTCTGGATGTCTTGTCCCAGTAGTTCATGATATTCTCACGATCTGGTCTTAGGTAGTAAGTCTGGGTTTGTCCATCAGAGAAGGTAACGGGTATTTCTAGCGTATCGTCGCTAGCTTTATTAGGATCTAATCTTGAATTTGAAAAGAGCACAGGACCTGCATCGGGTGGAGTGTCCAGTATTTGATCTCCATCAAAGACGTTTAATCCTTCCTCTTTTGTGTGCCCACCTTTTTCAACATAATCCCTAATAGCTTTTGCTGCGTCAGTTTTATTTTCTGGTGTTATGCCGAAGGTGTGAGGTAGATGAAAATAATGTCCTAATTCATGTGCAAATGTTAGTCCGGCATTATAAGCTGGCATAGCAGCAAAACTTAGGTCTCCCCACGAAAAACCGCCACCTCTGGCTTGAATAGTCCATTTATGGCTAGCATCATCGTATATCAGATCTGTTCCGTAGCTGAAGTAGACGACTAGTTCACCTAGATGCTGGTTTGCAATTCTGTTGCGCTCATAAATATTAGCTTTATTATCATCTACTGGTCTACTCTCTTTAGGCAAAGTTAGATCTGATGGATTTACTGAAGAATCTCGATTGAGCAATGTACTGTTAATTCGCTCTACATCCCGTAAAGGATCAAAAACAAATTGAATACCAGCAGAAGCAAAAACTCCATTCGCACCAGTAACCATATCTTTGATATCACTGCTTGTAACCTTTGCTCCATTAGAGCCGTCATCATCAGCAGTTAGAATGGCTTGTATACGAATTTGGTATGGTGTATCCACTGCGGGAAAGCTGGCACTAGAAGCAGAGCGGAGGTTTTGCTGGAGTGGATCGGTAAGTCCGGTTGAGGTTCCTGCAAGTGCCGGACTGGGAAGATTGGAAGTGGTCAGGGGATTAGTAGCAGCATTAAGGGCATCGGTGGTGCGGTTGAATTGGTTAAACATTGAGGGGTTCTCCTTTTGATTCTGTGAATGGTGGGCGATCTCTCCTTCAGACAAGCGACATCGCAAGAACCAATAGAAGGGTTTGTGTACAACCCTTTCGTCAATTCTTAGAGAGGTCTGTGTACAACCCTTCCGTCAATTCTTGAGGCTTGAAACCATAGAATTGGATGAACGGTTTATTTTCAGACTGGAACTGCTAGAGCCAGCGTTGGCATCAGGGAAATCGCGGAGCACGAGAGGGCAGTAGCGATCGCGGTTAATGTGAATCCGAATTTCATAGGGTGTTCTCCAAGGGATGATTTGCTTACAGGGGTGACTCAGAAATAGATGGCGAAATTTATGCGGGGAGTCTGATTTTTTTCTGAAATTCATTCCGAGCGATCGATGATTGAGTTGGCGATCGCGCCAAAGCGGTTGCATCAGGTTCAGCACTATTTCTTCTCAATCAGTGTGCGTAAAGCATGAAAGATCGGACTTGCAAGAATTCCCACCAGGACGTAGGGCGCGTAGCGCAACAGGGGCAAGCTGGTTTCAACGGGCTGCTTGAGCGATAAACGCTCTAACACGAATGGCATTACACAGGTGAGGGCGATCGCAGCTCCCAACGCAATGGGTAAGGACAAATGCAACCCGTTGGGTAGCAAGTGAGGACTACAAGTAATCCCAAGCAATGTGAATGCAACCATCAAAATCTGCTGCCACAAGCGCAACAATTCGGCATAGGAGGGAAACACCGCAACCAGAAAACTTTCTTTAGGTTGTTCCCTCATTCCCAGTAACACTGCCCAGGTCAACGGACCGACGATGCCATCGGCTCTCAACCCGTATGTTCCTTGAAAACGCTTGACGGCTCTTTTCGTTCCGTCACCAAACGTTCCAAATAGGTCACCCACGTAGAATCGTTCTGTGTTAAGGGCGGTTTGCAAGGTTCCGATCGCTTCCTGTAATTCTTGGGTCGATTCTGATTCATTGTTGCGGCGGAGCGTGGGATAATGCAAAGCTGCCCAGGTAATCGGAGCGACAATACCATCGGCATAGAGATTGTTTTGTTCCTGGAATCTCTTGACTGCGTTTTCCGTCTCCTCGTCAAACTCGCCACTGAGCGTTGTGAGCAAGCCTTTGCTTTGTAGGATGTCTTGAAGCTCTTGAATAGACTGTTGCAAGAATCTGGGTGTGAACTGACGATGCAAAATAGGCTTTTTCGTAAATAAACAGACCTGCTCGTTGAAGGAAATCGGTGATTTTGGTTTCGGCTTTGGTTCTACCTTGAGCCTCAACTCGGTCAGCCAGTCCAGTAGCATGGTTACCTTGTTCATAGCGATTTCTCCTGGTAGGATGCACGCGATCGCTTCGGGCGAAGAGAAGTCAGATCACGACAGTTTGATCAGGCTTGCTGAACTTCCATCCAATACTCAGGGGGAGACAGAGCTTTTTATGTGGGGTATCGCTGCAAAATTAGCGCGATTGCAATCCGTTTATAAAGTTTCGTAAAGAAAGCCGGAATTCACATAAAAGTTCTTGGCATTTTCTGAGAACTTCTCGAAGGTTGGCTGTAGCTTAAACAACATCTCAAGATTACAGATGGACTTTAACCAAACCTATGAATGAACAAGACGATCACTCAAGCCAAGCCCCCCTCGGCGATCGCTTAAAGCATCTGGTGTTCGCCGCACAGCAGCATCCCAAGAAAAGTCGAGAACGGCAAAGGGCGTTACAACGACTTATCAGCGCGATCCAACAATCTGGCAAGCTTTGTCGTCCCCGACGAGGGCAATTCCAGGGATTTTATCAGGATATCTATGCTGAAGCGGTGCAACAGCTTTTTGCGTTTATCTGTGAGCGGATTGATGACTATAACCCACAGAAGGGCGAAGTTATGACTTGGGTAAATGTCCTACTAGACAGGCGATTCTTCATTGAGGCAAGTCGTGAAGTCTTACCCACTGTTTATGACGGAGTTAATGCCAAGGAGATTCGCAAGATCGATCTTGAGGATCTGGATAGAAGCAATCCAACTGAACTGAATCCACAGCTTGTTCCCTCGCTTTCTGAGGAGGTTGCACGCTGCTTGGAGGAAGACCCAGAAGGAATATTTGAAAGCACTAGCATTGCCAAGCGCTCAGATGTCAGTTTTCGTTACTTAGCATTACAGAGGCTTGCTGGGTATTCCTGGGAAGACCTTGCCCAAGAAACAGGTATTCGCTTACCAACTCTGAGCGGTTTCTACCAGAAATGGCTAACTAGATTCGCCCCTAAGTTTAAAGAATATCTACTGTAGTTTTGAACTAAACGAGGAAGTCGAGCAATGATGCACTCCGAAGAGAACTGTCTAACGTTTACCATGCCGCTCACCTTGAAGGCACGCGAGGCTGCACAGCAGTTTCGTCAGAACCACTCAGATTCCCAGAAAGCTAAACAGGTTTACCTCAATACCCTGGCAGTGCAAGCGGTGAATTCCTACTTGAGTTGGTTTGGCATTGAAACGGACTTGGAAGCAAATGATAGTTGGAATCCAGCAATTCAAAGTTTGAGCGATATCGCGGACCTGACTATTAAGGATAGAGGTAAATTAGAGTGCCGTCCTGTGATGCCAGGAGCGCAGAGTTTGCGAGTGCCTCCAGAAGTCTGGGCAGATCGGATTGGCTATGTCGCAGTTCAGTTTGATTCAGAGCTGAGTGAGGCGACGTTACTGGGATATATCCCATCGGTTACAACACGGGAAGTGCTTTTGAATGAATTGCGATCGCTAGAAGATTTACTCGATTCTCTTAATGAGCCAGTTCGAGAACCAATCAAACTCGGTCAATGGCTTCATAACCTGATTGAGACAGGTTGGCAAACTCTAGAAGAATTAGCCGTGCCACCCCAACTTGCTTTTAGTTTCAGAAATACGCCGACTGTTACTCAAGGAAAACTTCTGGACTTGGGAACTGATGCAGAACCTAGACAAGTTGCTTTACTGGTTGAACTCATTCCTACGCCTCAACCAGAAATGGATATCAACGTCACGCTTATTCCAACAGGGAGCCAATCGCATTTACCGTCAGATTTAGAACTCCTCGTGCTGGATGAGGCGGATATAGCCGTGATGCAAGCGCAGTCTCGTAATACGGACATGATTCAACTCAAATTTAGTGCTTTACCAGGAGAGCAATTTAGCATTAAGGTCATTCTAGATGCGTTCAGTTTCACGGAAGCGTTTGTTCTCTAGGAAAAACGAGTGGAGAATACCAGATGTCTACGATCGGTAAGCTAGTCGTTCTCAAACTAGACGGTAATCTTGAGCAGGGATTTCAGGTCATGTTAGAAATTGGGGTGGAAGGAGATCGCCCCTCAACTGAAATGCCGGGAAAGCTGCCTGCTGACCCTGCACTTGTGGAACAATTGACTCAATGGCGACAGACCTACTCCAGCTTGGGTCCATCGCGAATTAAACCTAAAGAGATCGTCTACGGCGGTTCTGTGAATCAGTTGAAAGAATGCCAGCAACTTGGTGAGGAACTCAGCGATCGTTTTAATCAATGGTTACAATCTCCGTTATTTCAGCCCCTCGATCGACGCTTGCGCGAAGAGTTAAGCTTGGATGATTCAATCCGAGTTCTGATTCGGACTCAAAACAATGATTTACGGCATCTACCCTGGCATCTCTGGGAATTTATTGAACATTATTCCAGAGCAGAGGTTGCATTCGGTGCATTTGAAAGACGTGAAATAACGCCAATCTTATCTGCAAGTAATCAGGTCAAGATTCTGGCAGTTCTGGGTAACAGTACTGGAATTAATATTGCAGAAGATCGGCGAATTCTGGAGAGTCTACCTGATGCCGACATGACGTTTCTAGTAGAACCGAAACATCATGAGATCAATGACCAACTCTGGGATCAGCCTTGGGATGTTCTCTTTTTTGCGGGACATAGTGAAACACCAGTTGATCGTGGTGTAATTCACATCAATCCTCAAGAAAGTTTAACGCTAGATCAATTGAAATATGGACTTAGACAGGCAATCGGGCAAGGATTACGGTTAGCGGTCTTTAATTCCTGTGATGGCTTGGGTTTGGCGTATGAATTAGAAAAACTGCATCTGCCGCAACTGATTGTGATGCGAGAACGAGTTCCTGATCGAGTTGCTCAGAAGTTTTTGAAACATTTTCTCACCGCTTTTGCGAGTGGAGATTCATTCTATTTGGCAGAGCGGAAGGCAAGACAGCGGCTACATGGATTGGAAAGTGAATTTCCTTGTGCAAGTTGGCTGCCTGTCATCTATCAGAACTCGATCGCACTTCCACCGACTTGGGAAACGCTGAGGAACAAACTACCTCAACCCCCTTCACGATCGTTAATCTTCAAGAAGCCCAAGTTACGGATTATACTTGCAGCAAGCCTAGTAATCACTGCGTTAATCATGTGGGGGCGATGGCAGGGCAATCTTCAACCAATGGAGTTAAGAGCGTATGACCAACTCATGCGTCTACGTCCATCTGTAGAACAACGTGACGACCGACTGCTAGTAGTTCGGATTACCTCTGAAGATATTGCTCGATTAAATGAACCCTTGAGTGAAACTGGGCAGGGGGCGCGATCACTTTCCGATCATACACTTGATGTACTGCTCGAAAAATTGATGCCCGCGCAGTCGAATCATATTGTCGGATTAGATATTTACCGTCCTGGTTCTGTCGATCCCAAATACAAAAATTTGAAAGCAAGCTTACGTAATGATCGACTGGTTACAGCTTGTTTTGGAAAGACAGCGCAGGACGATAAATCCAAAGCTGCGCCTGGTGATGCTGGAGAAGTTGCTCCAAATAATATTGGCTTTGTAACATTGCCAAGAGATGAAGAAGATAAGGTACTACGTCGTCATATACTATGGCAAGGAATTAATGATCCGACCTATCCTTGTAGAGCCAAATCTACAGGAGCATTGAGTCTAAGACTCGCCCTAAGATATTTGAGAGAGCAAGGAATCAGTCGTGAAGATTTACCTAAAGATGAGTTTATCAAAATTGGTGGCAAGGTCTTCAATCCATTGACGCTGCATACAGGAGGCTATCATCGGGTCGAATCTAACGTAGAGGGTGGAGTCCAAGTCATGCTAAATTACCGCCCCTACCAGAATTATTTGAAAGACATTGCTCCGACCGTTTCTTTGACAGATGTATTGAACAATCAGATCACGGATTTTCAGAATCGGATTGTTCTGATGGGAGTCGATCTAATTAACGAGGATCGTCATGCTACACCCTATACAACGACTAATGAAGCCAAAGACACAGTTCCAGGTGTATTTATCCACGCTCAGATGGTCAGCCACATTTTAGATATAGTTTCTGGGAAACGCCATTTGATTTGGGCTTGGACTTGGTGGATTGATATTCTGTGGGTGTGGATGTGGGCGATCGTGGGAGGAATTTTAGCTGAAATGGTGAACTGGCAGAAAGGAGATGAAGGGCGATCGCTGTTAACGCTCGTTGTGTTTGGGGGAGGTGCCTTTACAATCTTGTACGGAGCCTGCTTTGGAGTTCTATTTCTACTAGAAGGGTGGATTCCGCTTCTGCCTTCCATGATGGCTTTGTTGATCACGGGAGGCAGCATCACCGTATATAAAATCTTACGAATTCAGAAGAATGCGTAGATTTTCGGTTATTACTGGATTGGAAAAATCAACTTTCTCATTCTATGAAGAAGATACCAGCAATCACTCTAGTTCTCATTGGTTACGCGATCGCTGCTTCCCAATTCTCTGCAAGAGCATCTGTTCGATTAGCTCAGGCTGATTCTATAGCCATTGACGTTAAGCAGGGTCGTCAGGGTAGTGACAATCCTTTAATCTGGGTTCAACGTCCATCATTAAAGAATGACCCGGCAAGTGGAGTAGGTGGAGGACATTCTGGAGATAAGAACCGATGTACTGCCGTCAGGGAACGACTTACGGCTTTGGTGCCCATGAAAGATGAACAATCTACTTTGATGCAAACTGCCCAAACCAATCCTACCTTCTGGTTCTACATTCCTTACTCGGCTAAACTCCCAGCAGAATTCGTCCTGAGGAATCCTCAAGACACTCCAGATAAGCCTTTCTATGCAACACCCTTAGTACTGCCTGGAAAACAAGGAATTGTTGGCATTAAATTGCCCTCTACGAAATTGCTGAAGTTGGGAGTATACCGATGGAAGCTTCAAGTTCGCTGCGATTCGCGAAATCCTGCTGCTGATGTTTATGTTAATGGGGCGATCGAGCGAGTCCAACCTAGCGCAAACTTGATTCCTCCGCCTAAAACAGCAGCAGAAAAACGCGCAATCCTGTATGCAAAAGATGGCTTATGGTCTGAGACACTGACAACTTTGCTTAAAGAGGTTCGCCCTAAACAACCCCAAGTTGGAACAAAGATGCTGACTAAACTGTTGGGAGAGTATGGTTTAGGCAACCTTGCCCAACAACCCATTGTTCTTGAGCAGGTAGATGCAGCAGGCAAGTTGCCCAATCAGTCGCCGACCAGAATAAAAGGTGCCCAGTGGTAGGGAACTGAATATTCTTTGTACTTGTCTCGAAAGCTGTTCTGAGCCATCTTCAGAACGGCTGCTTTGCTTGCTTCAGGATGAGCGCGTAATTGTTGGTAGAATTCATCCATCAACAGAGTTGAAGATTTCTGATCTACAGTCCAAAGAGGCGCGATTGTGGCTTCTGCTCCAAATTTGACAGCAATCCCTGCCATTCCTAGAACAGCCCGATTGTCACCATCTGCTGAGTTGCAAGCACTTAAAACAAGCAGATTGATTGGGGTTGATCTCGGCTGCCTACTGCTGCTGAGAAAGTCACCTAGCTCTTCAAGCGTGATGGAATATTCGTTTTCATCATCTGTGAGTAATCGTGTGTCTTTTAGGTTAGAGCTGAATGTCCCATGTGTTGCTAAATGGATAATACTGTAAGACGCAGATCGCAAGGCTGCCTGCAAATTCTCTTTTGTAAATGCCTTTGGAGGTAGATCACTCATTAGGACAATTGGATGTTCTAAACTCTTCTTAATTCGATTAATTTGATCACGTACATTTTTCTCCGACGGATCAAAGCCGCTTCTGGGTTTAATTGCTCCTGCAAGAAGTGCTTTTAGTGGCAGCTTCTGAGATTGGTTAGGTCTCAAAAGCTGAATACTGGGAACAACGGCTAGCGTATATTGAGTGTCCGCCAAATACTGTTGGTTTACGTCATTGTAAAGCGTTGCCATTGGAATTTTTCGTAAATTGCCATCAAGAATAAATACTAAATTGTTGACATTACTATTATCTTCTAAGTCAGCTTTTATGGGTGCAAAAACCCATCGGTAAAGATCTGCTAATGGCTTTAGCTTTGAGGCTCCTAAGTCATCTACTACTTGTGTTGCTTTAAGATTGAAACTTGCCAGATCAATTGCATCTCGCGCCGTTTGCTCGTCTACTTTCTCACTAGAACGATAAATAAGGCTTTTTCCAGGCAGTTTGAGAATGATTGCTAGATGATCTTCTAGAAGAATCGGGTAAATTAAAGCCGTCGTTTTCTCTTGTTTGATAAATTCTTCAACTTGTTCTACTAATGCCGCTTTGGAAGTTTCTCTCCCATTATCTAAGTTGGTTTTTATTGTGCTAAAGTTCGTCAAGCTGCATCGAAAAAAGTTCTGTAATTCAGCTAGCTGTAGAGATTCAACGTAATAGAAAGCATCTCCAAGATTGTTCTCGGCTACCTTTTGATTGCCCAGCGGCAGGAGTAATTTGAGTAGTTCGCGATAGACAGGCTCGATGTCATCCCGAAACGTGAACTGAATGTCTGAACTAATACCAAGCAAATCGTTGCGAACAGAATCTAAGGTCTTAATGGCTGCGGTGTATGTTGCGATCGCTCCTTCAGTTTTGCTGTGGATTGCCAGCAATCGTCCTAGCTGCCATTGCCAGCGGTAAACAATATCTGGCGCATTGAGCACTTTAGCCAGATAGAGTGCTTCCTGCGTATGCTTCTGTGCCTCAGTCCACTCGTGCTCATTCTGCTTGGAATCTCCAAGAATCTCATATAAGTGACCAAGATTTCCGAGGGCGTAGGACTCGGCCCGTTTGTCATTCAGTTTTTTAGCCCCTTCAACAGCACCTTGCAGAATTTGACGAGTGGTTTTTAGTTGGGAGGAGGAATCACCCGTAGGAAGGCAAGTTAGTGTTTGAGCGAGCTTGATATGGGCATAGAGGGTTGTGCGATCGTCAGGCAAATGAGTCAGTTGTCCCTGAGCGTTTTCCCAAAGTGTTATTGCAGTCGTTTCCTCCTCTTGCGTCAGTTGAGGTCGATCAGATATTTTCGCGGTATTCAGGTCGCACATCAATTTAGCGCTGCTTTGGGAGAATTCCAGACCTAGCAGAAGGCTAAGTTGATTGAGTTGGGCTTGAATCTTGGCAACAGAGTTTTGTGAAGCGGCATCTTCAGCCTCTTTGTAAAGCTCTGCCGCTTTTGCGTTGCTAGCCTTGAACGCTGTACATTCTTCAGATTGGTCAGTAGTGCATTCCTGCGGTCCCTTAGCTCGATTTGCCATTGCCTGCTCGGTGTTGCCCAAACTTAGCTGCGCTGCGCTGATATCAGGTGATGATTTTAGTGCCTGTGAGATCGCTAGGCTTTCCTTTAAAGCGTTCTGAGCGCAAGGCTTCTGTTTAATCCTGCTTGAAGTCTCCTGGTTTGAAGCTTCTTTGCTTGAAGGTTTCTGGTTTGGAGTTTCTGGTTCGCACAATAATTCCCCGATCGCTCGGAGGGTATCACCATAGCTGCGGAGTGATCTTGCCTTCAGAAGAGAATTAGGCTCATTTTTTAGAGAGACAATCAATGGTTCCAGTCCGTCTTTGGCTTGCAGGTAAAAGCCAAGGGCTTGCAGGGCTTGCGCCTGATTAAGCCGATTGGTCATGCGTCCTTGTATGTCATCAGTTTGGGTGTAAGCTTTAGCAGCCTGTCTCCAAATTTCCAAAGCCTCCTGGGTTTGCCCTTGTGCAAATTTCAGATGCCCCTGGATGTCGAGCACCTGAGCATAAGCTTGGGGTCGACCGCGCCCCTTGCGCTGACTAGTCTCAAGTAGCTGGAGGCTTTGTGAAATTGCCGCTTCTGCTTCCTGCCAATGTCCAAGCTGCTGTTGGGATAAGGAAAGGTTGCTGAGCGCCAGGGCTTGATTTACATGATCTCCTTGTGCTTCATACGCCTGCACAGCTTTTCCCCAAGCTGAGATTGCCGCTTCGTATTGACCTCCATCATAGAGACACGCACCGTTCTGTGCAGGTGTCGCAGTGGTGACGCAATCGGGTGTGATGGTGTTTGAGGACGCAACAGTCGCCGGTTCACTACTCTGCGCCAATTGACCTGATAGCAGTGTCAGGAGCAGAGAGAGGGTGAAGGCAAAGAGGGACCTTAAAAAGGATTCCATAAGACTGAGAAGTAAAGATTTTGTTCTTGTAACGTGCGATCGGTAATAAAGGGGATGCCCCAGTCAAGGCGAGCCTCGAAGCGATCGCCCATGCGCCAGCGTAATCCCAGTCCACCAGATAGCAGATGGTCTGGGTTGGGATCGGGACGTTCACCGCGATTCCAGCCTTTGCCGAATTCGATAAATGGGGTGAGTTGTAAAACGCCTTGGAGCTTTGGGATACGGAGGATCGGGATGCGGATCTCAGTGGAGGCAAAGATGCCACTATCGGTCAGCAGCGTGTCCTGACGATATCCACGTACACTATCAATGCCGCCGTTGCCAAACTGTTCGATCGATAGCAATGGGCGATCTGCGAGTTGCACATCACCACGGATGAATAGTGCAGCATCAGGTCCGAGTACGCGCACCCACTGAGCTTGTCCGCGCCAAGCGAAGAATTTGCTATCGGGAGGAGCAGGATTGAGAGTGGCATTAAAAAGGTCAAGTCCGAGGCTGAACTGGGAGCGAAATGCGAGAACGGCTCGATCGCTTCGTTGCGTGTATTCTTGGGAGAATCGGACAGCGGAAATGCGAGTGCGTCCTCTTGCGTCGGCACCCGGAGATAGCGGAAAGGGTCCAATGTTATTGAAGGAGAGCGAGGTTTCGCTTTCACGACGAGAGAATGTGAAGCTGAGGCTGAAGTCTTGATTCAGAGTTTGAACAATGGGCTGACGCAGGGTGACTTCGTAGTAGCGCGATTTGGAGTCAATGCCCAAAACGTCAAACGGGGGTTCGATCACATGACTGCGAGTAGAGCCGTAACTGAGACTAAGGGTGGTGTTATGGGGACTGAGGGGGAGGTTGTAGCTGAGATCGATCGCGTTGCTGCCTTCGGTGTTGGTGTAGCCGACACTGAAGCCATCGCCAAAGCCAAGTAAATCAGCCTGAGTGAGTTGAATGCCGCGACGGAAGCTACCGACGCTGGGCGATCGTCCGTTGTTGAGCAGGATCGGGCTGTGAAAGGTGAGATTTTCCTCAACTTTCACATTTAGAATGCTTTTGCCAGGGCGAGGGCTGGCAGCGATTTCTGCGGAGACGTTGTAGATGAGCGGATCGAGGCGCAGGAGTTGGATTGCATTTTGCAAGCGGTTTCGATTGAGCGGTGGAGCAGTGGCAAGGGCGAGACGACTGCTCACATAGCCTGGATTGAGATGGCGAGTGCCCGTAACGTTGATTGCTTCTAAACTGCCTTCTAAAACCTGAATGACAACTACGGCTCCCTGGGGATCAAGGTCTTGATCAGGTGGGATGTAGGCTCCAGAGTTGATGTAGCAGGGTTTTGTTGGCTCGGAGCTTTGCTGGCTGGTGTCCTGGTTACAGCCTTCGGTGTAGAGATTGGTGATGGCATCTCGCACCTTAAATAGATCAGCCAGGGTGAAGTTAGGATTTTTGAGGAATGGTTTCGTGACTGCATCCAGTTCTGCTGGACTGAAAATAGAACTGCCCTCTACCTTAAAGCGATCGACCTTGATGCGAAAGTCTTCGGGCAAGTCTGGGGTGGGAATGGGAGCAGGCGAAGTCGGTTTGGGCAGCGGTTCGGGGGCAGGAAGGGGCTTAGGTTCAGGTGCAGGAAGAGGGGCGGATGAAGGTGGGATTGGTCTGGGGAGATCGCGTCCAGGTAGGATTGGCGTTTGAGCAAGCGTTTGGTTCCTTTTCAGCT
>Ga0209511_1001208_pt1 | contig 23623 bp, 18 predicted proteins | sample SSSSmetaG_FD_184141 | JGI IMG/M metagenome (GOLD analysis project Ga0209511, IMG submission 184141) | Glacier valley bacterial and archeal communities from Borup Fiord, Nunavut, Canada, to study Microbial Dark Matter (Phase II) - ​SSSS... | ecosystem: Environmental > Aquatic > Freshwater > Ice >... | reverse complement strand
GCGGCTGTAATCGTGGTCGTAATCCTCAAGTGTTACAATGTTTAAGGAACCCGGTCTGGATTACTATACACTAGCGATTTAGCTTAGACAATAGCCCGTCTGGGGATATAAGTAGGAGCAAGTATTTGTAGGAGGATGCTCTGCCATCCGATGATTATCGCAGGACGGGGCCTAATCTTACAAATATTCCCAAAATATCCTGATCATCCTGATCATCCTTGTTAATTTTCCGATAAAGGCCCACCGAGAAAACGCTTGAGCAACAAACAAAATGTAGCCCTACAACCGAATACATCCACGAAAAACGGGCCTAAAACGAAACGACGCTGGTGGCTTTATGCTGTTTTGTTAGTAATTTTGCTATTGGTCGGTTTGGCGATTGGTGGCTACTTCACTTTTACGAAGGTGAAGGGAAAAGTCGAGAGCGGGGTCAGCCGTTTGCAGACCGCCACCAACCAGCTAAAAGGCGATAATCTAACCCTCTCGGCGGCGACGCTGGATAATTTACAGCAGCAATTAGCCGAGGCCGAGGGAGATTTCAAACAGGCTCAGCAAGATTTGGGTTTATATGGCGGGCTGCTACCTCTAGTAGGTTGGTTGCCGGGTATTGGCTATGATGCCGCCAATCTGACCAGCTTTCTGGAAATAGCCCAACAAAGCTTGCAAGCTGGACAACTCACCCTGCAAGCGGCTCGTCCCGCTATGACGGTTTTTGAACAAACTAACTCTGGTGCGGCAGGTGGGAAATTTCTGGCGGTGGGTGAGGCTCTGGCAACGCCCCAGGCTCAGGCAAACTTTGGAAAAGCGGCGGATTTGTTAGCCCAGGTGGAAAGTAAACGCAGCGGAATTGACCGGGCTAAACTGAATCTGGAACAAACCCGCAAGGCTATTGACCAGCTTGACCAGCAACTACCCACCCTGAAAGACGGCTTGCAACTGGCTCGTGAATTGCCTGCCCTTTTGCCCGGAATTTTGGGAAAAGAGCACCCGGTTAATTATCTGGCGATGATTCAGAACGCCGACGAGCTACGGCCTACGGGTGGTTTTATCAGTTCGGTAGGGCGGCTGACCTTTGATAAAGGCAAACTTTCGTTATCAAGTTTTCAGGATAGTTACGCCGTTGATAACCCCAAAATTGAGCCTGGGCCACCCCCCGAAGCCCTGACTCAGTATATGCAAGCCCGCTATTTTCTGTTGCGGGACGCGAACTGGTGGCCCGATTTCCCCACCTCGGCCCGGCAGGTAGCGGCTCTATACCAACAAAATCAGAACCAGCCAGTAGACGGGGTTTTTTCGATAGATAGTCAGGCGGTGGCCTATATTTTTGAGGCGTTAGGGCCACTGGATTTGACGGCCTACGGTGAAGTGCTTACCGCCCAAAACTTTGAGGAGCGACTACGCTACTATTATTTACCCCCCGGCGCGGAGAAAACCGACGATTGGTGGTTAAAACGCAAAGAGTTTACCGGGATTGTGCTGAGCGGTTTGCTCAATCGGCTGAATAGTGGTGGGGCGAAGGATTATCTGCGGTTGGCGAGCTGGTTGGGTCGGGCGATGCAGGAAAAGCATCTACAAATTTATTTTAACCAACCGGATTTAGAAGCTCAACTGACCCGGCGCGGCATGGATGGGGCGCAGCTTGACCCCCAAAGTGATTACTTGATGACGGTAGATACCAATGTTGGTTTCAACAAGGTAAACTTTAATGTAGACAAGAGCTTGCAATATCGGGTTAGCAGTGGCGGGAGCGGGGGCACGCTTTTCGCCAGCCTGACCATGACCTACACCAACCGGGCGGGAGTGCGCGAAGGCACGGCGGCGGGCGAATGTGTGAAGGTTGCCAAGTATGACTCAGACTATTTGAGCATGACTAATGGCTGTTACTGGAATTATTTGCGGGTGTATGTTCCGGTGGGTAGCCAGTTGCGCCAGAGTAGCGGCTTTTCTGCCGAGAATCAACCTGTGACTTTTAGCGAGAATAACAAAACGGTTTTTGCCGGACAGCTAATCGTGCCACCCGGTCAATCCCTGACCCTGACCTTTGATTATACCCTTCCCAACCGCCTCTCTAACCTTGCCGATTATAAGTTGACGGCGCAGAAACAAGCTGGTACGCGGGCTTTTCCACTGTCAGTAGATTTTACCTTCCCCGGCTTGTCCCAAAACTGGGCTGTTCAACTAACCGCCGACCAGCATTTCGCCATTAAATCGTAACAATTCCACGCCCTTAATATATTGCAATCGGTTAGGTATTATGTTAAATTTTTTGTAACGCATTGGGTTAAGTTTTAACTCTCAGACTAGCCGTCCCTTATTTTGTATTTAACTAAATATTTAAAGTCGAACTAAAATCGTTTTAGTATTCGTCGTATTGACTAACCTCGCGGTTAGTTCAGGGAGAACTTTGCACTATGCAAGCGTCAATCTGGCAACAAAGGCGCAGAAAAGCGGCAATTAGCCTTGTGGCATCCAGTTTTTTAGCGATAGTATTACTGGCCTCGTTGGGGGGAAATTGGGGTACGGCCTACGGTCAGACGGCTGGGCCAACCGTTACTCCCGCAATAATCAGTAAAGATGACCCTACTATTGCCAAAACCGCCAACCCTTCTCAAGCTCCGGCAGGTTCGGAGGTGGTTTTTACCATTACCGTGCGAAATCCTGGCACTGTGCCAGCCACTAATATTGTTACGCTGGATAATGTGCCTAACGAATTCCGCATTACCTCGGCTACTTCTTCCAAAGGGGCCGTGACCACCACTAATCAGAGTGTGCAGGTTGAGATTGGGACGTTAGCACCGGGCGAGACGGTCACAATTATTATCAAAACGGTGGTGCGCGAAGGTTTGGGTAATGACCTCACAACTTTCAACCGGGCCGACCTGACGGGTGACAGTAACGGAAAGAAACTAGCCTTGAGTGCATCGGCGGGGGTTCTCCTGAATTCCACAAGTGTAGCAGGGGTTATTATACCAGGGCTGCCACACACTGGTCTGGGTGGTGGGCCGCTTGAAACCGATAAGCTTTCATTTATAACAATTATGGAGTTGGCTGGGTTAGCTTTCCTAACGCTGGTAATGTTGGTGGCGATAGGTCTGTTGCTCTTTTCGCCCCGCCCGCCAAAAACTCAAGCCTGAAGTGGTTTGTAATCTCAAAGCAATTATAGGGAGTATAAAATAAATTGTCCCAGGTATTAAGAAGAGGCGGTATTATGACTCAAACCTTGTCTCAAGTTGAAACTACTCTCGCTACTCAAAAAGCTGAAATACTGCCAGCTTTGCTCAATGTAGCAGTGGTTATCCCAGCCTACAACGAGGCGCGCTTTATTGGTAGCGTCGTTATCCAATCCTTGCGCGCTTTTCCTAATGTCCTGGTAATTGATGATGGCAGTAGCGACGAAACGGCCTATGTCGCCGAAAAAGCTGGGGCACGGGTTATCCGCCACCTTACTAATCAGGGGAAAAGTCAGGCGGTAAACACTGCTCTGGAATGGGCCCGGCGTAACACGGTAAACGCTTTGGTCATTCTAGACGGGGATGGACAGCACAACCCTGACGAAATCAAGTCTGTGCTCGCGCCGATTCTGGAAAACAAGGCCGATTTGGTGGTGGGTTCGCGCTTCATGTCCATCAAAAGCAAAATCCCGATTTATCGCCGCTTTGGGCAACACGCCCTGACCGCCGCCACTAACCTAGCCAGCAGAGTTAACGTTAGCGACTCACAAAGTGGCTTCCGCGCCTTTTCGCGGCAGGCGATTGAGCTTATGCATTTTCGGGGGACGGGTCTTTCGGTAGAGTCTGAGATGCAGTTTTTGGTCAAGGAACATGCTTTGACTATTCTGGAAGTGCCTATCAGTGTGGTCTACGAAGAAAAAGCCAAACGCAACCCTTTTGCTCATGGTGTGCAAATTATTTCCAATATCGTTGGATTAATCGGACAGAACCGCCCGTTGTTCTTTTTTGGTTTTCCCGGCTTGGTTAGTCTGGTTTTGGGAGTAATCTGGAGTTTGATAACGCTGGAGATTTACAGCCGCACCCACGAACTGGCAATTGGTTACGCCCTGATTGATGTAATGCTGATTATTCTGGGGATACTTTCGATTTTTGTGGGCCTGATTCTACACTCTGTGCGGGCTTTCTTCCTTGATATGAAGAAAATAATTGTACGCCAGGGCGGGCCGATTCATACTCCAAGCGAGAAAGAAAGCAAGTTGTGACCAGCATTCCCCTTTCGTCGTCTATAGCGTTGCCTCAATCTCCGGCGGCTAAAGTTACGGTTAACTACAGCCTGATTATTGTAAGCTACAACAGCCGGGTTTATCTGCAAGAGTGCCTGAGTTCGGTGCTGGCTACTACCGGGCCGAATTGTGAGATTTTGCTGGTAGATAACGCTTCGGGGGATGGCAGTGCCGATTTTGTGGCCCAAAACTTCCCAGAAGTGAGCCTTATCCGCAACCCCCGGAATAGCGGATTTGCGGCGGCTAATAATCAGGCCGCCAGATTAGCGCAAGGACGGTTTATTGTCGCTCTAAACCCCGACACTAAGGTCAGCGCGGGTTGGTTAGAAGCTTTGCTAGAGCCTTTTGCCAATGACCCGGCGGTAGGGTTGACCACTCCCAAAATTTTAATGCTGAATAACCCCGCTAAAGTTAACACTTGTGGCAACAGTATGCACTATAGCGGGCTTACGACCTGCCGAGGGCTGGGTTTTTCGGCGGATACGCTGGAATTAGCCCAGAGTTGTGAGGTTTCGGCGGTATCGGGAGCTTGTTTTGTCATTCGGCGGGAGTTATGGGAAACGTTAGGCGGTTTTGACGAAACTTTTTTCACTTACCTGGAAGATACCGACCTTTCGTTACGGGCGCGGTTGGCGGGCTACAAAAGCCAATATATGTCACAGGCGGTGGTTTATCACGATTACGCCAATCGGTTCAGCCCGGCCAAAATCTATTACCTGGAGCGTAACCGTCTGTTGATGCTCGGCAAAAGCTTTGAGCTAAAAACTCTGCTATGGCTGCTGCCCGCCCTGTTGCTGACTGAGCTTATAACCTGGGGTTATGCCCTGCTTAACGGTTGGGCTGGGGCTAAAGCCAAAATTCGGGCCTATCTCTGGTTACTACAAAACCTGGAAGTAATTAGGGAAAAACGCTGCGCCAGCCAACTCTTGCGCCGGGTTAGCGATAAAGTTTTGCTCGATAATTGCGCTGTTAAGCTGGATATTTCGCAACTGGCGGGGCCAAAGCTCGGCAAGCTGGCGGGTTTTACGGTTAATCCTTTTTACCGGGTTTGGTTTGGTTTGACGCACTGGTTTGTCAGTTAATGAAAGTAGTAACACAAGCTTTAAAATCAGATAGTGTAATTTCCTCGGTAAATAGCTCTCGCCCCCTGCGAATTGCTCAGGTGACGGCGACTTTCCCACCTTATCCTGGCGGCACGGGCAACGTCTGTTATCATAACGCCTGCGAACTGGCTCGTCTGGGCCACCATGTCACAGTTTTTACCGCCGCACTCAAAGATGCCCCCGCTAATGAATTTATAGAGGGTTTTCAGGTTAAGCGATTAAAGCCATTAATTCGGGTTGGTAATGCCCCCTTGCTGCCCAGTTTGTTGGGCCAACTGCGGGGTTTCGACCTGATTCACTGGCATTACCCCTTTTTCGGTGGGGAACTAACCGCTCTGGCCGCCTGCCTCTACCGAATTCCCCTGGTCATAACTTATCATCAGGACGTATTTTTAAGCGGTTCGTTGGCTCTAATAGAAAAAATATTACGCCCCACTTTAAGTCGGGTGGCCTTGCGCTCGGCTCGGCGGGTGCTGTTTACCTCGCTGGATTATGGTCAGGCTTCTTACAGTCGGCCCTTGCTGATGGGGCGCGAAAGGCTAATCGGTGAGTTGCCCAACGGGGTGGATACCGCTCGCTTTAGCCCAGGCGATTTCCCGGCGGAACTGCGACAACAGCTTAATTTGGCGATTGGTGATAAAGTGATTCTGTTGGTGGCGAGGCTAGACCGAGCTCACTATTTCAAGGGGGTGGAGGTTTTTCTGGCAGCGTTGGCGGGGCTGGAAAGTAATGTTAAAGGGGTGATAGTAGGTGAGGGCGATTTACGGACGGGCTATCAGCAACGGGCTCAGGAATTGGGTTTAGCCGAGCGGGTTATATTTGCCGGACGAGTAGCTGAAGCCGCTTTACCTGATTATTACCGTCTGGCTCAGGTTACGGTGTTGCCTTCGCTGACGATGGGTGAGGCTTTTGGTCTGGTTTTGGTGGAGTCGCTGGCAAGTGGCACGCCCGTAATTGCCAGCAACCTGCCGGGGGTGCGGACGGTGGTGGCTGCCCCTGACGCTGGTTTGCTGGTCGAGCCCGGTGACGCGGCGGGCCTGGCTCAGGCTATCCGGCAAATCCTTTCCGATGAAACCTGTCGTCAGGAAATGGGGCAACGCGGGCGGGCGCGAGTTGAACAAAACTATGATTGGCGGCAAATCGGCTTGCGCCTGGATACTATTTATCGTGAGGTACTGTTAGAACACAATTCCCCCTTCCTTGCTAGGGAAGGGGGGCAGGGGGGTTAGGTTATTTTTTTAATCGGCACACAACCAATCTATCAGCTTGCCCCCCAGGAATACCGCTATGCCCTGGATGCCAGCGCGGGTATACTGGCTAACATCCCGCCCCTGATAATAAATAATCTGCCAGAACTGGCGGGCGAAATCCAGCAGCGTTTCCCATTGACCACCGAAGGGGTGACGAACGGGGCTATCTGGCTTGAACCGATGCGGAATGATTGGAAGGGGCAAATATACAGGCTGGGGTTTTTGGCGGAAGGGGCTAACTTGCTAGTAATAACCTCCCAATCACTGGCCCGGATTCTGCCGGAACGCCAAGGCTGGCAGGGTCAACCTCTGGGCTTATATCCGGGCGGGTTAAGGCAATTGAGCCGCGCCCTGAAAAAGAGTGGGTTTAGGTTAGAGCGGCGTTATGGGCTACATACCCCACTTTCTATCGGGCTAAATTTTTTAAGTGGACGATTGGACAGGTTGCGCCAAAAAGCGTTGGCTGACCGAATTTATTTCGCGGCCCGTTTGCACTATCGTAGCCAGGGTCTAACCGCGCCTCTGGCAACATTGGGGCTATGGCACTTCCGCAAAGGTAGGGGTTAATGGGCCGGATTGAAACGGCGGTGGCTCGGCTGGAACTTTGGCTGGAAACCATGCGTGGGCCGGGCGGTTATGGTGGCCCAGTCGCCCACTGGTGGCAACAAAGTTTGGTCTACACCGGGCCTGGGCTGGATTGGCGGTACGAAGGAATAGTGGCTGGCTATCTACAACTCTGGCAACGTACCGGGCAGCAAATTTGGTTGGCTAAAGCTTGCCGCGCCGGAGATGATTTATTAGCTGGGCAGTTGGAAAATAGCCATTTTGCCGCCTCGGCCTTCGAGCTTAACCCGGCCACAGGTGGCACTCCCCATGAGGCGGCGGCGGATTATGCCCTACTGCGGCTGGCTAAGACTTTAAAACAGGTTGGACAAAGTGGCTGGGGAAAATATCTGGCGGCGGCTGAGAATAACCTGACCAGCTATTTTATCGGGCGGTTGTGGAGCGGGGAATATCGGATTTTTCGGGATAGTCCCACCGGGCTGACTTTTGTGCCTAACAAGGCTGCGACTATTTGTGAGGCGTTATTTGAACTGATTGAATTGACGGGCAAGACCGATTGGTTGAGGCTATACATCCAGCCCACTCTGGACAAAATTATCGAGCATCAGGTTCAAAGTGGGAAATTAGCCGGAGCGGTGGCCCAGAATAGTTTCGGGGCGCGCCGGATCGAAAAATACTTCCCAATTTACAACGCTCGCTGTGTTGCGGCTCTGCGGCGAGGCAATCAAGTTTTTGGCGATAGCAAATATTTGGAGTCAGCTTTGGCTATAATGGAATTTATCAGCCGTTGGGTCAGGCCCGATGGCTCGTTGCCCACCGTGATTTATGACAATGGCGAGAGCAGTAAATATCCCCTGTGGGTAGCTCCTTTGGGTGACGTGCTACGGGCGGCGGACGAAGTGCGGCCTAATGGTTTTAACCAGAATTTCAGCTCAACTCTGGAGTTTTTACTGGCAGGGCAGGATATTTCAGGCGGGATTCAGACGGCGCGGGGTTTTGCAGCGCAAGCGGGAGGTAAACCGTCAACGTTGCCGGATTTGCGGGATATTTTGCACGTGGCGGGTTGGTGTGACAAGGCTTTTCGTTATCTGGCAAGTCAGGTTGGGGATGAGCCGTTGCCGGAGGTAACAACCGGGGCTTTTGAGGCTGATTGTGTTTTTCAGGGGAAGAAGTTGCGCTTTTTAGAAACTGCTGAGAAGTTGGAAATCCGCCAATCTAACGCTAGAATAGTTTATAGCTGGCAAAAAGGGCAAGACTGGGCTGCTACTACTGCCCCGGAGTTCTGGCTAAGATGATAAAACTTCTTACAAAACTTAACCGAAGCCTTGAACGACATTCGGACAAGCTTTTTGGGATAGGGCTAGGGCTGGTACTGTTCCGCAACTGGCGGCAGTGGCAAGCTGACAAGGTTCTGGTTGCTCAACTACGCCAGAAGCAAGCACCCCTTCCTGAGCTAACCAAAACCCCAAAAGTTAGCGTTTTGGTAGCGGCCTGGAACGAAGGTAAAACTATTGAAGCTCACCTTCTTTCCTTGCTTGCGCTTGATTACCCTGACCTTGAACTTGTCATTTGTGCAGGCGGTCAGGACAATACTTTGCAAATTGCCCAGAAGTACAATGGTGGACGAGTTACGGTGCTTGAGCAAGTGGCGGGAGAGGGTAAGCAAGGGGCTCTTGCGCGGTGTTACAAACAATCTTCTGGCGAAATAATTTACCTGACAGACGCGGATTGCCTAATAAATCAGAACTCTTTTAAGGAGATAATTGCTCCATTGGTGAATGAGGACGAAACCGTTACTTCTGGAGCCAGACGACCATTTTCTGAGCAATTGAATCAGCCTTTTATTACTTATCAATGGTCGCAAATAGCCTATGGCGAGGCAAGAAGTGCTGGTTATTCAAGCGGTTTGTATGGGGCGAATGCCGCCTTAAAGCGTTGTATTATAGAAAAAACAGGCCGATTTGAAATTGAGGCTCCTACTGGTACAGATTATATATTAGGCCAACAAGTGATTGACGTTGGAAGTAAGATTCGGTTTGTGCCAGAAAGTTTTGTCGAAACGTTTTTTGAAAAAGAGTTTTCCAGCTATTTAACCCAACAACGCCGTTGGTTATTAAACCTCCTGGTCTTGGGGTATCGTTTCCGGCGGCCCCACCATTACAATTCCGCCCTTTTTTCAATTTTCGTCAGTATTGCAATCTTTTCCTGTGGTTTCGCCACTATCGGAGCCTTCCTTTTTAGAAAAAATCGGCTAGGTCTGCTGCCACTAAGGGTTTTGGTGCTTTTGCAGGTGTTTGGGTTGGTTTCCAAAATGCGTTATGTAGAATTTTGCCAACTACTATATCCAGATTATCTTAAAAGAGTTACTATTTTCAAACTACTTTTCTACCAAAACCTTGATTTTCTGGTATGGTTTTTAAGTAGTTGGTATCTATTAACCCATTCCAAAGAAAAATTGAAATGGTAAATCAGGGGCCAGAGGATTCTATTTATGACTAATCAATCTCAGAAGCGTACCGCCGGAAGTATTGAAGATTTTGAGCGAAACTGGGTTCAGGCTCTTGAAAAGCCCCCTTATTTTGCCTATCCTCGGTGGGAAACAGATAATCAATGGGATTTATTTGAAGAGGTAAAAATCAGAAAATTACAGGAAGTGCTGAATAAATATAAGCTGAAGAACGGTCAATGCCTGGAATATGGTTGTGGCCCAGCCGGAATATCCATCTGGCTTGCCAATAACCATTTTACAACCTATGCCCTGGATATTTCACTGGCTGGTCTTAAACTGGCTGAACAAAATCGTCAGCAACATCTTGAAGCTAGTGCCCTTCCCTTGAGTTTTGTGGCGGGCAACGCCATGCAACTTCCTTTTGCTGATGATAGCTTCGATTTTGTAATCAGTAATGGGCTGCTTGAACATTTTGATGAACCGAGTTTGCGGAAATTACTACCTGAAATATTGCGGGTGTTAAAACCGGGCGGGCTTTTCTTTGCCGACATTGTACATGGCAGGTTTTCGATGCGAACGGTTGGCAATTTTGTCAATTTTAGCAGTTCGTTTGGCTTTCATCTTGTAAAGAGAGATTTCAAAAAGCTACCCCATCTGTGGGCTTCATATTTTGATGAGCTTTACGAAAATAAACTGGACAGTAAGGACTGGCAGAATTTGTTAAACGATTTAGGCTTAAAAAACACCGAAATAGTGGTAAATCGCCCGTTTCCCCCCTTGGCGGTACAAGGCTCTTTGGAGACTTTTTACGTTAGAATTATGCGGAAATTATGGCCCGTCTGGCGAACTTTCGATAATAGTCAAAACTGGTTGACCAGGCGATTAGGCTGGGTTTATCTGGTTTGGGGTACGAAGGGTTATTGAGTTTTTAAGGATTTTGGATGAAAATCGGCTTTATAGATTACGTTTTTGACCATAACGCCCCAATAGGCACTAACGGCTTGAGCGAGGTGGTTTGGAATCTGGCGGGGCCATTGGCAAAGTTGGGTTGTGAGGTGCATGTAGCGGGGCCATACGCGCGGGCTGATTACCCTAGCGAGGGGGTGCAGGTTCATCCCTATACTGTTCCGAAAATCTGGCAGCGCAATATTGTCGGACATAATCTGATTGTAGTACGGGGGATAAAAACTTTACAACGTTATGGCCCTTTTGGGGTCTTTCACGCCCCCGAATATCTCTCCACCGCCCTTTTGACGGTTTTTGGCAAGGGGACTCCTGTGGTTTTGACTGAGCCGGGTAATATTTATGAGCGTATCGCCAACGGTAATCCCTATGACCCTGTGACTACTCAGGTTTTCAAGCTGGCGGCGCGGCGCACGGCTCACTCTGCCGCCAGGGTAATTGCTACCAGTGATATTATGAAGGAGTGGTGGCAACGCACTGGAACCGCTCCGGCCCGGATTGCCCGGATTCCGTTGGGGGTAGATTTGGGAATGTTTGAGCCCATGGCAGGGGCTAAAGCTCAACTTGGTTGGTCTGCCGAGCAACAACATTTACTTTTCACCGCCCGTTTGTCGGTAGAAACAGGCGCACAATACCTGTTGGAGGCTCTGCCGGAGGTGTTGGCAAAATTTCCCCAGGCTCATTTGCATATAGTTGGGAGCGGGGCGGCTGAGGAAAGTTTGCGGAAACAGGCGACTGATTTAAAAATAACCGGGTCTATTAGCTGGCACGGCTGGTTGGGTTTGGAAGAACTGCTACTTTATTATTCGGCGGCGGCTGTGATGATTTTTCCGGGGACTAGCGGCGGCACTCCCCGCGTGATGCTACAGGCGCTGGCTTGTGGTGCGCCTTTTGTGGGGGCGGCTATCGGCGGAATAGTTGACCATATTACGCCGGATAGAGGTTGGCTCACTCCACCCCGCGATATAACAGGATTAGCCACCGCTATAATTGAGGTATTGAGTGAACCCGACCTTGCCCGCCAAAAGGCCGAGCGGGGTCGGGCCTATGTTCAAACTTTAAGTTGGGCAAATATAGCCGAAAGAGTCTTAAACGAAGTTTACTGCCCTCTGGCGAAGACCAGGGGAAATTAAAGGTAGGGGCAGGTCCCCGTGCCTGCCCTTCCGAATCGGATAGACACATTGGTCTAAGCCTACAAAATTTGCCTAATAGGATTATTATGACCGAGCCAACCAAAGTCGCCGCCATTGAACATTACGATAATAACGCCGCGACCATGCAGAACCAGCAATATTTTTATCGCTGGGTAGGTAGATTGGTACAAAAATATGTTCCTAACCAGGCAGTGAAAATTTGTGATGTGGGCTGCGGCACGGGGGCCTTGTTGGCGCGTCTCCAAAGTTTGGGTTATAAAAATTTGGCGGGGGTAGATTTCTCGGAAGGTTGTTTAGAGCTGACCCGCCAAGCGGTAGCCGGGGTTGAGGTGGTACGACATGATATAGAAGCTAAACCCCTTTCCTCGGACTATGACCTTCTTACCCTGACCACCGTGCTGGATTTTTTGGCTCAGCCAGAAGCGGCTCTGGCAAATATCCGCCAATCTCTGACCCCCAACGGCCTGTTGCTGGTAACAATCCGCAACCGTTTGGCTTATTGGCCCTGGTATCACCTACGGGGATTAGCGGACAGAATTAAAAATCCGCGTCTGAAGCACTGGTTTTTATGGTTCACCACTCCGCTTGGTTTGCGCCGTACCGATCAGCCCTTTGAAAAGGTCTATTCACCGGGTGAGGCCCGCCAAATGCTGTTGAGGGCGGGGTTCAGGCCGCTTGCTACCGAGGGGCTGATGTTTTTACCGATGCTCTGGATACCCGATTTAACCAGACTGGTAGGGTTTATGCAAGGTCTGGATAAAATCGCCCGTTTTATCCCTGGCAAAAATCACTTTTATATTTACATGTTCGTTTGTCAGGTAGGGGATGGAGAAAACCACGCTTAAAACCACAGCAAAAATAAAATCGCCCCTGACTCTGCCAAACTGGCAAATCCTCTATGTGTGGGCCTGTGGGGTGGTCTTACCTGCCAGTATGGGAGTAGCGGCCCTGCTATTGGCGCGGGCTTTGGCAGCTCCGGCCTATGGCAAAGTGGCCTACTTTTTCAGCATTTTAGGGCTGGTTATTTTGTTGGGGAGTCTGGGCTTAACTACTCAAGTTAGAACCGTTGCCGCCCGCTACAAAGCCCAACCCGCTAACCCCCGCATTCTGGCAGAGCTAAAGGCTTTGTTTGCCGTCCGGCTAGGTAGCGTTTTAATGCTGGTGCTATTTGCCGGAATAATCGGGCTATTTAGCAGCAAATTTGTGGCGGCGGGGGTAATCGCTGGAGCAGTGGTGCTGACCGGGGAGTTTTTTAACGGAATATTGCAGGGGCTAGGTCGTTTTGTGCCGGGTTCATCTTTACAGGCTCTCCCGGCAGTGCTTTATCTTGGCACGGTGGTGTTTTCAGGGGTAAAAGATAGTAATTATCAGTTTGTGATAATGGCGGTAATTTTGTCTTATCTCCCCTCGCTGTTGATAGCAGGAACAACCTCTGGCTGGTTGTTAAAAATCAACCCCTTGCGCCTATCAACTCCCTGGCAAGCCTTGAAAAGTATTGTTCTCGCCAGTGGGCAGGTCTATCTGGTGGGGCTGGCTCTGGCTTTTTACGGGATGTTCGGGGCTTTTGTGTTGGGTAGCCTCGGCTATTTTAACGAGACCTCGGCTTTCTCCCTATCCCTGACGATAGTTTCGTTCCCGCTCTCAGTCTTTGCTCTGGTGCATTCCAATCTGATTTACCCCCGCTATTGCCAGCTATTGGCGCAGGGTGAGCCCCAAAAAGCCGCGCAATGGTTTAACCAGTTTTATCGGCTATTGGCGGCGGGCGGAATGGCAGTGACGGTGGTAGTAATAATCTTCGCCGAGCCAATTTTGACCTTGCTTTTCACCAGCAAATACGCCTACGCTGCTCCGGCATTGGCGGCTTTAGCACCAACCGTCGTGCTGGCCTTGCTAGGTCAGTTAATAATCTGGTCATTGGTGGCCTCTGGGCAGTTTCGGGGGGCGATGACGGCAGCAATCGTGCAGTTAGTGGGCCTGGTGGGGGGTGGCTGGTTGGCAATTAGTCTGACCAGCGATTTTCTTGGGCCATTTGCCCTGGCGCATAGCCTTGCTACTTGCCTGAGCCTTCTGGTGGGAGCTTATTATTTACGAAAATTGATCACCTTTCCCTTGCATCTCGTCAGATTTGGCCTGATGTTAACTCTGTTAGTAGTAATTGGACTAGGAATACGGCTGGTTTTCCCGTCAAAAAGTGGCCCGGAAATCCAGTTTGTCGAACTTGGGCTAGTGAGTGGCCTAAGTCTGCTGGCAGCTCTGGTGGTAAGCTTTTTTCGGGGCGGGTATACGAGCAACGTTTTATGAAAAAAGGTTTTGCCCTAATCTTAATTGGTATAATACTGACCTTTGGTTTTGGTCAGGTGCAGGCTGCTAATGACCAACCTCAAATTTTGGTCAGTTTCATCAGCGAAAGTGGCGCAACTCTGTCGCAACTGTCGCAAGGAGCGGTTGGGCAGGGCGTTTTGCTCTATTACTTACCCGAACGCGGCCCGGAAAAACCCAGCATCGCCGTGCGCCTTAGTAAAACCGCTAACTCTACCACCGCTCTGGCTGAAGTCTATCAAGCTCCGGTTGGACAGGAATTTGTGCCGATAAAAATCGAGCCTGACAGGGTTTCGATTGAGGTAAAAAACGGGGCAAGTATTAAAATTGTGACACTGGACGGCTGGTGGCAGCGCGACGGACGACCCAATTTTAACCTTGATATTTCGACATATGGCCCGCTTTACGCTATGTGGGGGGCGGATTATACTTCCAAAACCGGCTTTGAGTCCTGGGCGCGGGAGGTGAAGCCTAACGAACTCTCCGTCAAAATGGAGATACGCGACCCTAAACAGGAAGGGTTGCCGCTTTGGGATTGGCGGAGTCTTATGCCACCTTTTCCGGGGCGAGGTTATTATCGCACCAACTATATCGAGCGAAAATGCAATACTCCAACTCAGATAAACCTGGGGCTCTCTCCGCTGTGGCCTTATGTAGCGGTTGCTGGGGAATTTTTGCAGGAGCCGGGGGTGCTAAATCCACCGATATTAGTGGATTGGCCTAAAGGTCGCTTGACTCATTTCACTGAATTGGCTACGGCCCGAGGTCAGAATTGCAGCTACACCCTTTATGCCCTGGACCGTTTTTATCCGGGAAAGCTTAATCTTTCCAACTTTGAAAGCCCCTTTGCCTTTTATGATTTGTCGGGGCAGGGCAAGGGCTACCCCAACCTGATTGTGCGCACTCAACGTTTCCCGCCTGAAGATGCTCAATCCACCGGGATTGATCCTACTGTTCAACAAGGGCGGGTTGTGCCCACCGATATTGAATGGATTAGGTATTCCTGGCGAAACACCGTTGGGGATTATCGGTGGGACTATAAAGTGGATGTGATGGGCCAGAACCCCTATGGATTTTCTACGCCTCTGGCTGGTGGGGCTCTTACAGTTGATCCACCTGATTATGAAAGTTTTCCTGGCTGGGTACTAAAGCAGAATTGGGCGGTGATGACTTTTGTCCAGATTGAAAACAGGGATTATCTTTCGATTGAAGGGGTCTACGATTGGTCTGCGCTTGAAGCCGGGATAGATTATCTCTTTGGCTGGAGCGACCAACCCCAAAAGGATGCCTATAGCACAATTGATACAGGTTTGCGGGGCGAGTATCGGCTGGACGCTCAGGCTACAATATCGCTGTATTTCAGCCCGGTTGACCACAAGTTGCATCTTTTCAAGGCTGAAAAGGGTCTTTGGAATATTAGCGAAGCTGCCGAAATCCGCTACGCTAGCCTCAAAAAAGATGGCTATATTGACCAGTGGGTTTATAACACGTTGGGTGGTAGCGATAAAAAAACCGTAACCAGCAGCACTCAACTTAACATTGCTTCTCAACACCTGATTTATGGCGATACTAACCAGATTATAATTCGGCAGACCCAGGTACAGCCCAGCCTCTACCAGACCTTACCACCCGCCACTCCCCAGGAATGGAAAGAGGGAGCTGAAAAATTAGCTCAAAACAAAGCTCCCTTTAGCCCCACTGACATCAGAGCTATGCAAGAACAGTTTGACGGGCCGGAGATGGTTTTGAACAACGCCAGCATGCGGGATTATCGCCCGCTAAGTGGTGGTGGCTTTCGTTTTGTGCTGGAATTAAGGACAGGTTTTCAGCTTAGTGGGTCCGCCCTGCTTGACCTGACTGGCTATAGAGCAGGCCAATATCTGGTAACTTACACTAATGGCAATTTTATTCTGGAGAAATTAACTCCCCCTTTGGTGCAAGCCCAGCTATTAGTGCCCGCCCTGACTGAGTTCCAGCAAAGCAACTTCAGGATTAATCTGCGGAACGAAGGGTTAGAGGACGCGCCACCCGCTACGGTGCAGGTTCTGGGAAATCTGCCGGGAACCCGCTGGCAAAATATTGTGATTGCCACTCGCCCGGTTACTTTGCAAGGGGGCGAGCAAAACAATCTGAACCTTTATTGGTCGCCGCCTATCGCCGGGAACTGGCAATTTACTACCCGCTTGGAATTTTCCGATAAAAAGGTTATGAGTCTTGCCCCTGTTGCGGTAAAAGTGGCGGGTGCTAAAGAGGCTGACCCCAATTCTATAGTCGGTCTTTCTAGCAACTCTTACCTGATACCCTTGTTGATTTTGGCTCTGGCTTTGGCGGCAGGACTTGGCGGATTGCTAGTCTGGCAACGCGCTTGGCGGAGAAGGTCGGGTAAAGATGATTAATCCACACCTGATTGCCTTAAAACAACCTAAAGCGGCTTTCTGGCTCTGGTTTGGCCCGTTGGTTTTTATGTTTCTGGTGGGGCTGTATTATGTAGGCCGTTATCAGGGCCATTGGGCCGAGAATGACTCCGCCCTTTTTACCAATATCAGTCAGAATTTTCTTGATAGCGGGCAACTTGTGCCGCCTTCCGGGGAAATTTATTCCAACGGTTATACCTACCAATCTATTACGGCTTTTCTTGTCACTGTGACCGGGCTGGATATTCCGAGCCTTCAGCAACTTATTTTCCCTCTGCTGGCAGCCCTGATTGTTTTGCCCGCCTGGTTGCTCTATCGCGAGTTGGCGGGGAGCGCAAAGGGCGCGACTATTACCACTCTGCTCCTTTTTACCCAGCCGGAATTTCTGTTTGTCATCCTGCGTAGCTCCCACGAAAAGTTCACCCGCGCCCTGTTATTGCTGGCTCTTTACTGGTTGGTACGCAGCTTTAAGGTTTCGGATAAGCCGGGGTTGTTTGCTACTCATATTCTGCTATTTTATCTGACGGCTTATGCTATGATTGCCAGCAATAACCTGATGAGTAACTCTTTTATCTTCTCGGTGGGGCTGGCTCTGGCTTTAGGTTGGGGATTGGGGTTTGTGCGCCCCGGTTTGCGACTGGTGGGTCAGGCAACAATGCAACGCCTGACCTATGTGGTGCTTATCTGTCTGGCTCTGGTTTTTCTCTTTACTTTTTATGCCTATACCCCCGCCCAAAACGAGCTATCCATCCTGAAAAATATTTTGGATAGAACCGCCGCCCTCTTTCTGGATGTGCAGAAGGACTCGCAAATTAGTTATAATCAGGCCGCCGGAGCCTGGGTTAATTTGCCAGTTTATTTTTTGCTCAGTATCGCCAACTGGCTGGTTTTGGGCTTATCTTTCCTACTGTGGTGCTGGCAGGGGTTTCGCTGGGTTATTTTGGGCCGGAAACCGTCTAGTCAGGTAGCCTGGTTGCTCTGGCTATTTTACGCGGCTTTTGCGGCACAGGGGGTTCTATCAGTAGTGGCGGATGCCAGTGGCTATATTGGTAATTTCCAGAATCGGGTATTTCCCTCTTTCTCGATTTTTGGGGTAGCGATGGTGGGGGTGGCTCTGACTAACTGGCAGCCTCCCCGTTTTGCCAGTCTATTGCGGATTGGGCTCAGTTTGGGGGTATTTTTCTTTACGATTTTTGCGGTTTTAAAGTCCACCAACGAGCCGTTGCTCAGCAATAAATGGGTGTTTTATCGCCCTTCCGAGATTGTGGCACTGGATTGGGGCGACCAAAACTTGCACAATTCCTATATCTGGACGGATTTTGACGAACGCTTGAATACCGCTTTCGGCATTCTGGGCAAAAAAAATCAGAATAACAATCACTTCGACGCTTTTGAAATCAAGCTGGGCACGCGGGTGGTGCTGGCTTCGGATGTCACCCGGTTGCGGGTAAGTCGCCTCAAACGGGCTTTACCAATTCCCCCCGACTCTTTGCGAATTTATGATAATGGTGAGGCTCAACTTTATCGCTTCCGCTCCCAAACGCCCTACCAAAAATAGGGGTCAGGGGATAGGGGTTGGGGAAATCTAAAATCCAAAACCTGAGAACGTGAGCCCTAACTGTAGGAGGACGCTCTGTCGTCCGATAAACCATCGCAGGACAGAGCCTGCTCCTACGGGGGTTTGGGCGAATTTTCGATTTTCGATATTAGATTTTGGATAGGATCAGGCATATTGTAAAAGAGGATTGGTTTAGTTATAATCAATCTGCTTGATACATTTTCATTACTTCGTTGTGGCAGTTTTCCGCGTTTTCCCACCAATATTGGGAATGTCCTATAGGGTAGATTCAGGAGTGGGTAGTATATGCCGGACACTTTCCTTGCCAAACCATTACTTTGTCTGGAGCTAATAGGTCGCGAACAGGAGCTAAGGGCTATAATTTCGGCCTTGAAGTTGGCAACCGCCGGGAAACCTCAGCTTTTATTGCTAGGCGGGGAGGCCGGGTTGGGCAAAACCCGTTTGTGCCGAGCCCTAACCGAAACCTGTCAGGCAGATGGGATACTAACGCTGGTGGGTCAAGCTCTAGTGCAAGACCAGGCTTTACCTTTTGGCCCGTTTCTGGATGCCTTCCGCCGCTACTATTCTAATCTGGCCCGTCAGGATACCAAAACTATTCCGCCCGGCCTCCCCTATTTTTTGCGCCTGTTGCCAGAATTAGCCGCACTTTTCCCCGAAGCCGCCCCGGTTGCTCTGGAAATAGGCGGTATGCCCGCCCAACAGCAGCAACACCTTTTTCAAAGTATTCTGAACGGGCTACGAGCGGAGTTACAACACCAACCCCTTACCCTGATTCTGGAAGATTTACATTGGGCCGATGAAACCAGCCTCGAATTGCTGGCTTTTTTGGTCAGGCAGCTAGGGCTAAATCAACCAACCGCTTCAACCGAACCCCTGTTGTTGTTTGCGACCTATCGCAGCGATGCCCTGGGGGATAACCCGGCTCTTTCGCGGCTACTCATGCAACTTAACAACCAACGCCAGCTTCAAGAAATTCGTCTGAATCCCCTCAGTAGTGCCGACCATACCCGCCTGATTAACAGTATTTTGGGGCAGTCGGTTTCAACTGAATATTCTTCGCTATTATTCTCCCGCGACGAAGGCAACCCCTTTTTCACCGAGGAATTGCTGGGGGCGATGGTCGCTACCGGGCAATTGCAACAACAAAACGGGCGGTGGGTGAGGCAGCCGGGATTGGTTTTAAGTTTGCCGCTATCGTTGAAAGCTTCGATTACCGAGCGGGTGGCTTCCCTCCCCACCCCCGACCAGGAAACTTTGGCCTATGCCGCCACCATCGGGCGTGAGTTTGATTTCGACTTGCTGGCAAGTCTGGGTAGCCACAGCGAGCGCGAACTGTTGGCAACCCTGCGGCGGGCGATTAATCTACAACTGATTAGCGAGGTAACCAACCCGCTTAGCCCCGACACCCTGGAAAACGAGCGTTATCAGTTCCGCCACGCCCTGACCCGTGAGGCCATCTATAGCGATATGCTGACCCGCGAACGCCGCTTGCGTCATCGGGCCGTCGCCGAGGCTCTGGTAAAACAGCCGAACTATTCTCCTGAGAAATTTGACCGTTTGGTAGCCGAACATTATTCATTGGCGGCTTTGTCTGAACAGGCGCGACCATACGCCCTGCGCGAAGCCGAACGAGCCCGCCAGCTTTTCGCCTTTGGTGAGGAACGCCATTATTTACAAATTGCTCTGGCCTCCCTGAATGAAACTAACCCCGAACGTTTGGCAGTCCAACACCGCCTGGGGTTACTTAGCTTGGCGGTGATGGATGTTCCCGCCGCGCTGGATTGGCTGAACAAGGCTAAAGAAGGTTATCGGCAGGCTGGAATGACCCGCCGAGGAGCAATGGTGTTGGTAGACCTGACCTTTACCGCCTGGTTTTTCGACCCCGCCCGCCACCCTATCTTGCTGGAAGAACAGGAAGAAGCCGCCCGCCTGACCTATGCCGACCCCGAAAGCTCGGCTCAGGATATAGACGCGCTTTCGATTTATTCTAATGCCGCTTTTGGGCTGGCGGCGGCGGATATGCACACTCGCGCTCTGGAATGGGTTGAGCGCAGTTTTGTGATTAGCGAGAAAATTGATAACCCCATGAAGTACGGCTCGTTGCAAATGAGTATTCTGGCGCGAGGGGTGGCGACGGTAGATGGCCCGGCAAGCGGGGTGGAAAATGGTCTGGCTGATATTCGGCAGGTGGTGGATTTTGCCTTGCAATATAGCTTGCCCGACTTGGTGATGCTCAGTTACTCGGTGCTATTTATGTCGCTGGTTAATTTGGGGAAAAATGAGCGGGCCGAACAACTTATGCAGGAAATTTCTGATTATGAGCAACGCGCCAGTATGCCGCCCACCTCTAACCTGAAAGGCTGGCAGCGTTATTATTCGGGCGATTGGGAAACCGCTATCGCTGAACTAGGGATAGGCATCGAGTATGTGCCAATCCCAACGGTTAACGCCCTCTACCGGGCAACTCTGGCCCACTTATTATTATCCCGCCACCAACTAGCCGAGGCCGAGCAACACCTCAAGGCGGCTGATCCGGTGGTTGAGCCCTTACAATTTGCCTATATTAGCACGGTTTTGTGGGGATTCGCTCGTCTGCATGCCCTATCGCGCCGCGCTACGCAGGCCACCGAATATTATGACCGTATTATGGAACTCTGGGAAAATACCAGCGATAGAGACACGATTATCCCGATTTTGCTGGACGGGGTGCGGTTCTATGCTGATAACGGGAGTCCCTGGAAAAGTAACAGGTGGTTAATCGCTCTCAAAAAAGTATATGACGAAACCACTAACCCAGTAGCAAAGGCCGCTTTGCTGGAAGCCGAAGGTATTCAAGCTGCCAGCGAAGGAGCTAACACCGAAGGTATTGAATACTTATCCCAGGCGGTCACGGTTTGGCAGGAGCTAAAACGCCCTTACTATCAGGCGCAAGCGATGCTAAGATTAGCGGGTTTATTGCTTAGCCAGCCCAACCCTGGCAAAAATGACCGCATCCGTGCCGAGGAGTTGCTGCAAATTGTTGGCGAGATTTTCCGTAAGTTGGGGGTCACTGCCGGGTTGGATGAGGTTGAGGAATTACGTCAAAAAAGTGGCCTGGAAAATCAAAGTAAACGTCGTGCCACCCTGGAGTCCGCCCGCCAACCCTTCAAAGGTTTAACCCGCCGCGAAGTTCAGGTGTTGGTGCAGCTTGCCGCCGGACTGACTAACAAAGAAATTGCCGCTACTTTGCAAATTACTGAAGGCACGGTGGAATTGCACGTTAATCATATTTTGGGTAAACTTGGCTGCGATAGTCGTACTCAGGCGGCGGCCTACGCTATCGAGCAAGGTTGGGTAAAAGCCCACCTGCCCACATCATAAATATAGGTTTTCCTTAGTCCCCTTAATCACCATTTCGGCTAAAATTCACGTTGTTGGTAGTAATTAACAGCTTTCGGGTGTTAGGCATAGGCGAAAGTTGAAATAAATACAAAAATTAACCGACAACTAACAACCAATAACCGACAACCGAATTGGGGTGGGCAAATGCGATTAGATGGAGCAATAATTTATCTTAACGAACCAGTATTCGGGCAAACTATGTTATGCGGCTCAGTCATGGTAATGACTACCTGGCTAGATTACACTTTTAACGAAGCAATTCCGGCGGCAGAATTGGGCCTGGAAGCCCACGAGCCCCCCGTCGAGCAAGTACGGGTACTTATTCCTCTTAGCAATGTACGCGCCGTTGTCACCGATAGAACTGTTAACACTCAGGGAGGAAAATACGAAATTGGACAGCCTTACTCAGAATCCCGGAAATTCGAGAGCCTCTAGGCCCACTTCATATCAACCTGACCTTTTGTTACCCAGAGTAAGAAGATGGCTCTGGCTACTTTTATTTCTGGCAGTCGCTAATGGGATTTTCCTCTACTTCCTGCCGGATAAAGCCGCTACCGATTATGCCTGGTCTATTAAACCACCGATAAACTCGGCCTTTATGGGAGTTGGTTATCTGGCGGGGCTGGTTTCGGTTTGTCTAAGCCTGTTTGTGGCCCGCCACTGGCGTTCGGTGCGAGCGATAATATTTGCTTTTGGGGTATTGGGAGTAGGTATGTTCTTGGCAACCATGTTGCATACTGACCGTTTCAAGTGGGGTTATCCTTTAACCTGGATTTGGACGGCGGTTTACATCCTGATTCCCCCCGGTGCATATTATTTGTGGCAAATTCAGGAAAAAGTGAAAAGTCCTACCCCGCCTTTGGATACCCGCCTGAACATTATTCGCTGGTTATCCTGGCCGCTTGGCGCAATTTTGGTGGTGGGTGGCATAGCGATGATTATTATCCCCGAAACCTTTGTTAGCCACTGGCCCTGGATGGTTACGCCCCTGCTGGTTCGGGCTTTTGCAGCATGGTATTTGCTGAAAGGTTGTACCTTGCTGGCTTGTGCCCTCACCGCCCGTCAGCCACACGAAATACTAATCCCTTTTGCCGAAACCGCCGCCTGGAGTGCTTTACTATTAACCCTACCCCTACTTTATTCCGGTAGTATGTTCACTTCCCGTACCGCTTACTGGCCCTGGCTAATTTTGCACGGGGTGTTGTTAGTGGTAGGCGTTGGTGTATGTATTCAGGTTTATCGCCTGATGCAAAGCAGTCAGCAAAAGTTATAAATGGTCAAAAGTTGAAGGTCACTGGATTCAGGGTTTAAAGCGGGTTAAATTTTGCCAAAATAAAAGGACTTCCGCCTAGCGGTAAGCCCTTTATGATGAAGAGAGCCCTGTTATTTACTTCTTCAACATCCCTGAACGCAAAAAGACCGCAAAAGATGCGGTCTTTTTCATGAGTTTTAGCGAATTTTATAAAATTGGTTGGCTAAGTTTATTTCGACAGGAAAACTGCCAGCACTACCAGAATTACCACCATCAGGATAGTTAGTATCGTTACGGTTATCAGGTCGGAGCGAATAAAACTGTATTCCTGGACACGGTTAACCACAGGTTGTTTAGGAGCCTGGGGCGTGGCAAAGCGGCGGGGTATCGTTCTTCCTGCCGATGACGTAGCGGCAGGGCGGTCAACCTCAATGGTAGGGGCTGCCACCGGGCGCAGCATACTGGGCCGTTCGCTGATGATTTCTACTTTTTCCTCAAGCATATCCAAAACTATCGGAGCATCTTCCGCCTCCTCAAAATCATCCTGGGCATCATCTAGTGTCGAAGCGGTAGCCGTCATTGGGCGGGCGGAGGAAATCCGCTTCTGGCTATTTTGGGCTACCCGAGCGGCACGGCTCGTCTTCTTAGGCATAAAAACTACTCCTCTGGGCCTTTGTTATTTGGGATAGGGCCACTTCGCCTCTGTGGGTTGGTTAATTATTAAATAGGACTTTAAAACTTAGCTCACAGATTATACAGATTTTCCCCGAAATTCGCAACCCTGGAAACCCAAAATTGCAGGGTTAATTCCAGGATGTTTGACAAATAGAGTACAATCTATCACAATACCATGAGATAGTGGTAGAATCCAGGCTAATAAAAGCGTTATAAACCCTATAATATGTTATAGACTATGTTTAGCCAGACCGCTTCTTAATAAGGCAAATCAATATGAGTGCAA
>Ga0209511_1001206_pt1 | contig 23655 bp, 17 predicted proteins | sample SSSSmetaG_FD_184141 | JGI IMG/M metagenome (GOLD analysis project Ga0209511, IMG submission 184141) | Glacier valley bacterial and archeal communities from Borup Fiord, Nunavut, Canada, to study Microbial Dark Matter (Phase II) - ​SSSS... | ecosystem: Environmental > Aquatic > Freshwater > Ice >... | reverse complement strand
TTGGGCGGAAGGGCTGGATCATCAGAATTGGGCGCTGATCAAGAGCCTGATGGTGGAACAAATTGATGCGGATTTCAGCGTGTCAGGCGTTCCGGCGCAGCGCGTGCCGAGCGATATGCTGATGCAGAGCTTTCAGCACAATTTGAGTCGGCCAGGACTGAAGACACAGCACATTTTCAGCAACTTTCGCATCACGGTCAACGGCGATCAAGCCACCTGCACCTCGTATCAACTGGCACAGCATTATATTCAAGGCTTTGCAGGTGGCGAAGAATTCCACTTGCGCGCGGAGTACGAAGATCAGTTGACTCGCACTGCCGCCGGCTGGAAGATCAGCGCGATGAAGCTGGTAGCTATTTTCTATGTTTCGGGCAATCCGGGTATTCTGGCGGGGTAGCTGAGTCCAGATTAACGAGCGCGCCCTGAACTATTTTGCTTTTCAGGGCGCTTGCATGTGACGCTCGCCTACGAAAAGTTCACCAGCATATCTTCTTCATCGACCACGCCCATATCGAGCGTTTCCTCACCAACGAGCACCGCCGTTCGCGACTCCAGCAGATGATCTTTCCAACTGAACGAACCGCCGCGCATAAAAATGACGTGATCGCCTTCGCACGCATCGAGCCGTGCATCAGCGGCGAGCACTGCATCTTCGGCGCGCAGCGATGGAAAGAAGCGATACAGCGCGTTCACTGCGTCGAACATCACCACGATTTGACTGTTCGTGTGCTGCCGCATGGCTTGTTCGACGGCGCGCACTATCAGATTGTTGTCGGTATCATAATTGACGCGCACGATCTGACTGGCATCGGGCGCGAGACTCAGTTGTAAGTTGCCATTACGCCACACATCAGCGACGGGAAGATCAGGTGCGAGCGTTGGCAGCGTCGATACATTGTCGATGAAATATAATGTCGGGCGGCTCATATCGCGCTGAGCGATGAGTACCTTATCGCGTTCAGCACTGCGCCAACCAGAGATCAATGTCAACATAAGTCTACTTTCCTTTCAATGATGCTTTGATGAGCATCCTACTGATTATCGTGCATAATCATAAGATTCGCCTATGCACTTTGTACGAAACGTATCACTATTTTCGATCAATATTTTCTATAAGATCACTTTCAATGCCGGAAATGGCGCACACCCGTGAACACCATCGCCACCCGCGCCGCGTCCGCCGCCGCGATCACTTCATTGTCACGGATTGATCCGCCCGGTTGCACAACTGCCGTGACGCCCGCCTTCAAACCGATCTCAAGACCATCCGCGAACGGGAAAAATGCGTCGGACGCCATGACGCTGCCACGCGCGCGATCGCCCGCTTTTTCGATCGCAATGCGCGCCGCGTCTACCCGACTGGGCAAGCCGCCCCCGATTCCAACCGTCGCGTTTTTGATCGCCAGCACGATCGCATTTGATTTGACATGTTGTGCCGCTTGCCAGGCGAAATGCAAGGCGTCAGTTTCATCGGCGGTCGGTTTGCGCTGCGTCACGACTCGCCACGTCACGTCCGCCGGATCGCCCGTATCAAGCGTTTGAACGAGCACGCCGCCGCGCACACTGCGATATTCCAGACCGTTATTTGGCACATCTGCAACGCGCAGCAAACGGCAGTTGCGCCGCTTTTGGGCTAACAATGCCTGTGCTTCGTCGCTGAATTCCGGCGCGACGATCGCTTCGATGAACAGATCGCCAAGCGCCGCCGCAAACATCCCGTCAATGGGTCGATTGACGGCTAACACACCCCCATAAGCGGACACCGGATCGCTTGCCAATGCCGCCGGAAAGGCGTTCCCGATCGAGTCGGCGCTGGCGATCCCGCACGGTGTCAGGTGCTTGACGATTACCACGGTTGGCGCTTGAAAGCTGCTGAGCACACGCCATGCAGCATCCAGATCGAGCAGATTATTATAGGACAGCGCCTTGCCACCGAGCACCGTTCCGCCGAGCGGCCCGCTGGTTGCACCCGCTGCGTATAAGGCGGCCTGCTGATGTGGATTTTCACCATAGCGCAGCGTATCGACCTGATGCAGCGATAACGTGAGCGTATCGGGCAGCGCAGGGGTTCCGGTCGTGGCAGCGGGTTCGCCTTCACGCAGGAGGTAATCACAGATGGCGGTATCGTAATCGCGCGTCTGAGCAAACGCTTTGACCGCCAATTGTCGGCGCAAAGCGGGATCGACCGTGTTGGCCGTGCGCAGTTGTTCGAGCACTTTCTCGTAATCGGCGGGATCGCAGATCACCGTCACCCGATCGAAGTTTTTAGCGGCTGCCCGTAACAAGGTCACGCCGCCAATATCGATCTGTTCGATCGCGTCCGCTAATGCAATGTCCGGCTGTGCGACCGTCTGCTGAAATGGGTACAGATTGCACACTACCAGGCTGATCGGCGCGTAACCATGTGCGCGCAGTGTGTCCCGATCGGCGTCGTTGTCGCGTGCCAGAATGCCCGCATGGATCGCCGGATGCAGCGTTTTGACGCGCCCGCCCAAAATCTCCGGGTGGTTAGTGACTCGCTCAACCGGCGTCGACTCGACTCCGGCGTCCGCAAGCGCGCGGGCAGTGCCGCCGCTCGCCACCAAGTCCCATCCGAGGGCGGCCAATTCGCGCCCGAAGTCGGTCAGGCCAGTTTTATTGTGAACACTGAATAAAGCACGCGGCATTTTATTTTTGAACTCCTGAGTTTTGAGTTAACACTTGATCGGGTAATGCGGTCGTTTCGCGAATTTGGACGGCCAATGCGCGAGCACGCTGCGGAGCATCCCCGATATACTGCGAGGCGTCGAGCAGCGAACGAATCTTGCCGCTCGACAAATAGCGCATAAGCGTAGCATCGGCGCACAAATCATCGATCAGCGGGTTGGGAGTCCCGTCGGCAATCGCTGCCCACGCGCTCAGGCTGTACGTGCGCAGCAGCTCATGCATATGCTGCCGATCAGCGCCTGCTTTGACCAGCTCCATCAGCAGCCGTTCGGTGGCCGCGAAAGTGCCGTATTTCTGCAAATTGCGCGCGATGGCTCGTTCATCGATCTGTAGGCCGTCAATGAGCCGCAGCGCAACGCTCAGCATTTCGTCAATGGCGAGAAACAGCACCGGTAACATTTCGCGGCGGTTTGCTGAGTCGTCAAGCGTGCGTTCCAGGAGCGACTGGCTGGCGTTATCCCACGCAACATGTACGAACGACGCGACTAATCGCCCTAAACTGTCGATCTTTTCGGCGTTGATCGGGTTGCGCTTGAATGGCATCGCTGACGAGCCAATCTGATGTTTGCCGAACGGTTCCGCCCACTCGCCAATCGCAGGCGACTGCAAAATGCGCAGATCGAACGCGAATTTGTATAGACTGCTGGCGAGTACGGACAGCGCATTGGCGATCAACAAATCCTGTTTGCGCGGGTAGGTTTGTCCCGTCACGGTGAAGGCAGGCAGCCCGATCGCTGTCATGACCCGCTGTTCGAGTTCGGCGGCACTGAGCGGCGTCCCTTGCAACAGTTGGCCGTAAGAGGCTGCCGTACCGACCGCACCTTTGATACCCTTGCCGCGCACATTGGCCGTGACGCGCGTAAGCTCTTGCCAGTCGATCAGCAAATCCTGGCTGTATTGAGCGAGTCGATAGCCTACGGTGGTCGGTTCGGCGGGCTGCAAATGGGTATAGCCGACCGACGGTTTATCCGCCCATGCGTCGATTTTATCAGCGAAACTGGCGAGCAGCGTCCGCAGCTTCTCGCAAATGAGCGTCAGCGCTTCTCGTAAGCGCAGCGCGTCGGCGTTGTCTTCGATGTCCATGCTCGTTGCGCCGAGGTGAATAATGCCGCCGCCAATGCTGCATTGTCCGGCATATACGGCGATCTCGGCCATGAGATCGTGCTGAATCGACCGCTCGATCTGGTTAGCGGCTTCCACATCGATGGCGTCCTGATGGGCGCGCAAATCAGCCACCTGCATCGCGCTTACCAGACCGGCTTCACGCTGCGCTTCGGCCAACGCTACCCACAACCGACGCCATAATCGGCGTTTGTAAGCTTCACTCCACAAGATGCGCATCGCATCCGAACCATAACGCCAACTGAAAGGCGACAAAAAACTTTCGTAACCAAACTGATCAGACACAATATCCTCTGTTCTGATGGCTGATGATTGCCGAATAGTGAATGCTGATCATCAGGGCGGATCGCCACTTTCGGCGGTGCTGCGTTTATCGCGTGGCACCACCAGCAGGCGCAAAACTTCCGCGATGAACTGGTTCAAATTCCAGGCATACGATTCCAGATAATCGCGTGTGATTCTGTAGGCCAGATCGTGCTGTTTGAGCTTCACCAACTGCGCCACATGGGGACGAAAATCGCGCAGTGAGATGTGGACTACGCCCGCCGCGTCGGTCATGACGCCCCACGCCAGAGTCTTTTTTTCGTTGTCGTCCTTGGCGGTGTTGAAACGGCGCAGCGACGAGGCGGGGGTTACGCGCCCCACATTGCTGAATACTTCCTGACCCTTGACCACATCGTTCACCACATCGATCCGGGACGGCACACTGTCCAGCATTCGGCGCACGCTGTTGGGCAGCCCGGCCAGCAGCTTGATCGTAGACGTGCTGACGCTTTCGCCCTGCATCGTGACATCTTTGTACTTCGCCATGATCGTGCCGAACGCGAAAAAAAGCGCCATGTATTCGCTGCGGATGTGCTCGAAAGTATTCCAGGCGAACAGGCGGTTAAACGCGTTCGCCCGATTCAATGCTTGTAAGGCATCCAGCGTTTTTTGATGCTGCTCTAGAATATTCAGGATCGGGTTACGAAAAGTGGTCGGATAAATACGTTCGCGCGGATCAATGCTGGTGGCGTCCATCGGGATCAGCAGCGATGGGTTCGCTTGCTGTGCGGTTTCCAGCGCGGCGCGCACGGCGGCAATTGCCTGACGCATTTTGGGATCGGGGCTGGCGTCAAAGGTCGCCAGTTCAGCAGCGATTTCCGGTGACGGTCGGTACACCTGCCCGAACAGGGTACGGTACATGATGAAAATATCGTTGACCGTCAGCAGCAGCGTACTATTTTTCTTGCGCAGATAATCGCGCAAACGCTGAATCGGTTCAAGTTTGATGAGTGCCGTTTCAGCGGACACTTCGGGAGGTAAATGGGCAGCGCGAGCGGCGCTCGTGAGCTGCGGAGTGGCCGTCAGGTTGAGAGGACGGCTCGGCAGCGCAACGTACGTAGGGCGCGGCGCAGCGGCTAGTTGGCGTGCCAGATACGTTGCCTGACTGGTCAGAATTTCGGCAACGGCAATGCCCCACGGCCCATCGAAAAAGATGTGCGACAGATCGAATACGCTGCTTTGCCCGGTGCGGAAAATGGTCATGGCGTGATCACCGACGCCGCGCCGCCCTTCGCGAATCTTGACGAGCGGCTGCTGACCGTCGGCGCGATCCCAATTGATCAGGATCGGCGCGGTGCGCAGTGCGTCAAAATCGGCGCGCGCTTCTGCCGGAATCAAGCGGCGCAAAGTGGGCTGCTGCTGACGGCGGGCGGTCGTCAAGAGTTTATCCAGCACCGCGATCGGCACTTCGCCACGTCCGCCGCGCAAGACAGCGTTTGCCGCATTGCGCGCATCATTGATGCTCAGTGGCAGTCCGCTCGGCAGCGCACGGATCAACGTATAGCGGCCATCGACAATCACGCCAATCGTCAGACTGTCGGCGCTGAGCGGTACGCGGCTGTCACTGAAATCAGTCGGGTTCAAAATCGCGCGGATGCTCAATTGCTTTTGATAAGCCGCCAATGCCAACGCCCGTTTAGTGCGCGCGTCTGGCGTATTCCAGCTTTCTTCAACGCGCCGACGCATCCGCCCATTGAGCTTATCGAGCGCTGTTTTGTAAAAGTCCGCAAAACGCGCCTTGCGGTAAGCGGCGTAATCATCCGCGATCACCAAACCCGCCGATGGAGTGCTGCGATAGGGTACGCTGTTATAGGGAACGCTGTACGGGCGCTGTTTGATCCATTCGGCGCTCACTTTCGAGTCACCTGTAACGATCGTATAGTGATGCAACTGTACGCGCTCTGTCCATTCATTTTCGAGCAGCTTGTCATATTGACTCAGCAGCCACGCGCCGGACGCCAGCCAGCACGCCAGTTCTTCCGCATTATCAAGCGTCAACTTTTCGCTGATCAGCGTGTTCTGAAAGCCGATCGTTTCGCAGGCGTGGCGGCCACTATCTTCGCGCAGCCCGAATTCCACGTAAAATTGCCAGGTGCCTTCCGGGAACGATTGTTCAGGGTCTTTGCCCGCCAGCTTCAACATCATCTGATAAGCGGACAGCACCGCCGACGGGCCGACAAAAAACGTTTGAAAGACCGCCTTATCCAGAAATGTCTGCATCCCTTGCATGAGCAGTGTGAGGTTGCGCCGATTTTCGGTATCGCTGATCACTTTGCCCGGCGAACGGAGCAGCCCGGATGTGACCAGACTCGGTACGTTGCCAGCGGGCAGGGTGCGCGCGATCTCATCGATCAGCGCGTTACGTTCGGGCAGCGTCAGGTGCGAAAGTTCGGCAGTTTCGACCATATTTTGCAGGCTAATGACGGTGTGTTCGTGGGCTTTGCCGTAGTCGGTCACATACGTTCCAGTGCATTCCAATAAGTTTGTCTATTATGACGATCTCGTGTTAGCGCGTCAAGCGGGGATAAGCGGAAAAGATGTTGACCCCTAACCCCCGCCCTTTCCCCGATTACAGGGCAAGGGAGTCAAACCCTATGTGAGAGTCGACGACTTTGCAACAGCCTTCAAAATAATACGGCAGGGTGGGATTTTTACATTCCCGTTGACTCCCTTCCCCTGTAATCGGGGGAAGGGTTGGGGTTAGGGGTCAATATTTGGTTGGGGTTAGGGGTCAACATCTTTCCCTTATTTGACATTGACAACGCGATCCATTATATTATAGCCTGTCTGTATTTTCCTTGTTTGGAGGCAAATAGTGTTACGCAAAAAAGTTTCCGCTTTAGTGATGGCTGCCGCAGTCGGCGCTTTCGCACTCGCTGGTACCCAACGCCCCGTTCAGGCGCAGGGTATTAACATCAATATCTTCCTGGGCAGCGTCGGTGATGTGTCCAAAGATCAGGCACAGGTCGATCGCTTTGTTGCGGCGAACCCCGGTATCACTGTCAAAATCGTGCTTGCTCCTCAAAGCGCGACCGACATTCTGGGCGTGATCCAGCAAGACCTGGCCGCCAAGTCCAGCGACATCGACATTTATCAGTACGACACGATTTGGCCGGGCATCCTGGCGGATAACCTGGTCGATCTGGGTCCGGCGATCAAGGATGCGAAGTTTGATACCTCCGCTTTCTATCCGACGCTGTACAACAACGACAACGTAGGCGGTAAGCAAGTTGGCGTGCCGTGGTTCACGGATGCGGGTTTGCTGTACTATCGTACCGACCTGCTCAAAAAGTATGGTTACGACCATGCGCCGAAGACCTGGACTGAACTCGAAACGATGGCCGCCAAGATTCAGGCTGGCGAACAGGCCACCAACAAAGACTTCTACGGCTTCGTTTTCCAGGGCAACGCCTACGAAGGTCTGACCTGCGATGCGCTGGAATGGCAGTATGCCAACGGCGGCGGTTTGATCGTTGAAAAAGACGGCACCATCGACGTCAACAATCCTAAGGCAATCGCTGCGATTGATCGCGCTGCCAAATGGATCGGCACGATTTCCCCCAAGGGCGTGACCGGCTACGGTGAAGAAGATGCACGCCGCGTATTCCAGGGCGGTAACGCTGCGTTCATGCGCAACTGGCCGTATGCCTACGTGTTGGGCAACGGTGGCGCTGATGGTAAGCAGGAAACCAAAGTCAAGGGTTTGTTCGATGTCGAGGCGCTGCCTTCGGGCGACTCAGGCCACGGTGCGGCGACGCTCGGTGGTTGGCAGTTGGGCGTCAGCATCTACAGCAAGCACCCCGCCGAAGCGACCAAACTGGTCTTGTACCTGACCGGCAAGGACGAGCAGAAAATCAAGGCGCTCACCCAGAGCAATTTGCCGACGATCAAGTCGTTGTACACCGACGCCGACATCGCCAAGCAGATTCCGTTCATCGCCAACTTGGTGCCGGTGTTCGAGAACGCTTCACCGCGTCCCGCCACCATCACCGCCGCCAAGTACAATGATGTGTCGGTGGCGTACTTCACCGCCGTACACGATGTGCTGACCGGCAAGACCGACGCCAAAACCGCTTTTGCCGACCTGGAAGTGAACCTGACCCAAATTCTGGGCAAGGCCAACTTCAAAATCGGCCCAGTACCTGCCAATCAGATGAGCAGCGGTTCTGCTGCGACCATGATGGCGACGATGGCCGCTACCAAGTAATCTGAAGTCAAGCTGATTTTCAAGGCGGGCGATCGTATAACAGTGCGATCGCCCGCTTTTGATTCCCGCCTATCACAAGCTCAACAAAGGAACTGACCCCATGACGCTTCCCGACTCGGCCTATTACGACAACCCAACACAGTTCGGCTACAGGATTTGCCGCACGCTCAACGGACTGTGGCAGCTCGCGGGTGGGCATGGCAAGATCGATCCGCAAGCCGCTTTGCAGGATATGCTGCGCTATCACGATGAAGGCTATATCACCTGGGATTTAGCGGATCACTACGGCCCGGCGGAAGACTTCATCGGCGCGTTCCGCAAAGAACTGCTGGCAACACGTGGTCAGGCCGCGCTGGATTCTGTGCGAGCGTTCACGAAATGGGTACCGCGTCCACAGCGGATCACGCGCGCCGTGGTGGAAAGCGCGATCGATGTATCACTGCGCCGGATGCAAGTACAGCGGCTTGATCTGTTGCAATTTCACTGGTGGGATTATACCGATCATGGTTATATGGACGCCTTGCGCATCCTGGCCGATTTACGGGATGCGGGCAAGATTCAGCATGTGGCGCTGACCAACTTCGATACCGCGCGCCTGTCCGAGATCACCGGGCAGGGCATTCGGATCGTGTCGAATCAAGTGCAGTTTTCGATCATCGATCGCCGTCCTGAAGCGCGCATGATCCCGTTTTGCCAGCAAAATAACGTGGTGCTGCTGACGTATGGCACGCTGTGCGGCGGCTTGCTGTCTGAAAAGTACGTCAAGCGTCCTGAACCGCAGCCGGGTACCTTGAACACGGCGAGCCTGCGCAAATATAAGCAGATGATCGATGTGTGGGGCGGCTGGACACTCTTTCAGGAGCTGCTCGACGCGCTCAAAGCGATCGCGGATAAACACAATGTGACAATCGCAAACGTTGCAGTACGCTGCATTCTGGATAAGCCCACCGTGGCTGGCGTGATCGTCGGTGCGCGGCTCGGTCTTGCCGAACATCGCGCCGAAAATGGGCGAGTGTTCAGTTTCACATTGGACGACGCCGATCGTGTTCAGATCGAAGCGATCAGCGCAAAATCGCAAGATTTGATGCAGCGCATTGGCGATTGTGGTGACGAGTATCGCGGCTGAGCCTATTCTGCGATCGCCTCGATAATCCGCATAGCACGGCGCGCCCACGTATAATCGGCCACATCCGCTTGCGCTTGTGCTGCCAATCGTGCGCGTAACAGCGGATCAGCTTTGAGGCGGCGTAACGCTTCGGCCATTGCGATCGGATCAGACGGCGGCGTGAGCAGTGCCGAGTGCTCATTTTGCACGACTTCCAAAGTGCTTGGCAGATCGGTTGCCAGCAGTGCACGCCCCGCCGCCATGTATTCGAACAGCTTCATCGATGATGCGTAATAGGCGAAGTGCTCTGTCCACGGCAGTGGCATAGTTGCCACATCGAACGCCGACAAATAGAGCGGCACGCGATCCGCCACAACCGACTGCACATAGATAAAATGCCGCGCGTCAAGCCCACGATCAATCCACTGCTGACGCAGCCGCGCTGCCCAATCATCCGGGCCACCAACGATGCACAGCGTCAATGAGTCGGGCGCGCCTTGTGCAGCAACTTGTGCGATCGCGTCGATCAGCGTATCGACGCCTTTGGACATGCCCAACGTGTGCAAGCGCCCCACATAGCCGACGATGAACGCCGCAGCGGGCAGATCGAGCATATGCCGAGCCGCTGCCTGATCCGGCATATCGGCAAAACGCGCTGCCCGTATTCCGTCATGCGCCACGATCACATGCGCCGCGCCGCGCCCTCGGACACGATCGGCTAAATGCGCCGTCACTGCAACGACCGTCCCTACCCGTCGCAGGCACAGCGTTTGCCAGCGCGAGTTGGTCAGTTGGTGCGCTTCATAGCATAGAGCGGCGCGCGGCTTGAATAGACTCAGCACCAACAGCGTAAGCGGATCACGGCTGTAATATATATCGGCGCGATTTATCAGCACGATCACGCACAGGGCGATCAAATAGGTGAGCGTTTGAATCGCAAAAGCGAACCGCTCAAAATGTCCGCGCGATAAGCCGTACAAATCGACACATGGCACTCGCTGGATTGCAAAGGCGCGCTCTACGCCGTAAAATCTCCATACATCCTTGACCGTGCGCAGTTCCGGGGTATTGGCTCGTCGTGCTGCGTATAGCGTCACGCGGATCAACCGATCCGCGTGCTGTGTTTGCGCGAACGCTTCGCACATCTGCACGATTTGCAAGCCGTGCGCTTTTTCAGTCGGCAGCCGAATGTTGGCGAGATAAGCGAGCTTCACTGAGGTTTCACGTTTGATTATCGCGCCGCCGATTTATACTTTTGCGCAGCATCCGTCAGCGTGCCGATCGTTTGCTCCACCAGCGCAGGCCACGCGAAACGATCCAGCCCATGCGTAACGCCCGCCGTCAGCTTTGCGCGCAGTTCCGGTGCGGCGGCACGCTCCAATGTGGCAACCAATGCTGCCAAATCGGGATGCTTGGCCAGCAAACCATTCACGCCATCACGCACCACTTCGGGATTGCCGCCGCGCGCACTGGCGATTACGGGCGTCCCGGCGTACAGCGATTCCAGCAAGGTATGCGATAAACCTTCATAACCCGAATACAGCGCAAAATAATCGGCGGCGCGCATGTACAGTGGCAGCTTCTCATGCGGAACTTTGCCCAAAAAGTGAACCCGATCGCTGATGGCAAGCCGCGCTGCCTGTGCCTTGAGCGCTTCCAACTGCGGCCCCTCGCCCGCGATCAGCAAGTGATAGGAGCTGCATTGTGCCAGTGCATCGATCAGGTAATCAACGCCTTTCCATGCCGTGAGCCGTGCCGCCGTCAGCAGATACAGCGCGTTCGGATCAAGAGTCAGCGCAGCACGAGCTTCAACGCGGCTCAGCGATGGTGCGTAATGCTGCGTATCCAACGCGTTGTAGATCACTTGCACCCGCTCCGGCGGCGCACCCCACCCGATCACCATATCGCGCAAATAGTGGCTCGGCACGATCACGCGATCGACGTTACACGCTTCACGAGCACGCGCAATTTTGAGCCATTCCACCAACAGCCCATAACGCCCACCCTGACGCGCCCGCTGGAAAGTGTCGATGTCCGTATCAGGCGCGATCCAGCCGCGATTGACGGCGCGTTCCCAGGCGTGATCGCCCACGATTTTGAGCACGCGCGGATACCTGCGATCGCCACTGCGCGGTAAGCTCAGGCTGTTGATATAGATCAAATCCGCCTGAGCGATCTCGGCACGATAGGCGGCCAGATACGCGCGCTGCCGTGCGATCAAGCCCTGCCGCAGCGAAATTCGGGTGAGCGGATACGGATAATCAACGACAGGATTCGGCTCGCCAAAGGTGACCACGCGCACGCTGTGACCGCGCGCCTGCAACTCCGGGATGAGCCGATACAGGTACGTCGCTGGCCCACCGGAGTCAGGATGAAATATGCCCGCCGCGATGAAAATTCGCATTGCTTTAACTTACCAATTCACGGTGGGGAAAACTTCTATTCATAGCGCAGCACGTTCAGCGGCTTTTCGGTGACCGCCGACCAACCGCTGAGCAGCGTAGCACCCAACGCGATTCCGAGTGATAAGGCCATCAGCGCGGCCATGCTGCCCCATGAAACGCTTTGCGTGATGGGGATGTTCGCTTGTGCTGCAATGAACAGCGTGACGATCACCCCGATCCCGATCCCCATCAGGCCGCCGAGCAAGCCAACCATCCCGTTTTCAAGGATCAACACCCACAACGCTCGCCAATTCTTTTGGCCGATCGCCTTCATAATGCCGATCTCGCGGCGACGTTCCAGCGTTGCCAGCGATACCGTGTTGGCGATGATCACGGCGATCGCGAACAGTGACAGCACCGCAACGATCCCCGGAATAGTGGTGAACTGATCGAGCAGCTTCTTGACGAACAGATCGATGAAGCCAATATCAAGCGAGTACGTGCCCGGAATTACCGACAGCGCGACCAGCACATTGTTCAAATGCGCGTCGTCCACCTGCGCAATGATGAAGTTCAGCGTTGCACTAACCCCCGCTGGCAGCGCATCGGTAGGGACACTGCCCACCCCGAAGATCGCGCCGATATCGACCACTGAACCGTTTGTTTGCCCTTGCAAAATGCCCACGACAGTATACACCGCCGATGCTTTGCCAAAGGTGTAACTCATCTTGTCACCCGGCTTGATGTTCAACTGGTGGATAAAATCGCTATCGCGCAGCACGACCACATTTTTACCCGCGTCGCCTGCATTCAGCGTGCGCCCCGCAATGGCAACGCCCGCCAGATAGTTCTTTGTGGACACATCTTGCCCACTCAGCAAGCCTTGCGCCAATTGCGTGAACGATGTACTGTTGAAGTCGCCTGTCGGTAAGCGCTTGCCGGGCTGTGCAGTGGGTAGCTGCGCGGCTAAAATTCCGCTTTGCGTCAAGCGGCTGGCATAGTTGGTATCACCATTGACCGCCATGAGCTGTCCGGTGTACAGCGATAAGGGGGTGTAGTGCTGTACGCCCGTTTGCGTGTTCAATACGCCGTTGACGAGCGGACGCAGTATAGGGATCGGCAAAAATACCGCCACGTTGCCGCCTAAGACATTTTGAAAGCCAAAGGTGAGCAGCGCTGGAATACTCGTCGAGATCAGAATGATCCCGCTGAGCGCGAACATGCCCATCGTAAGCGCCAGCAAAGTTGACGCGGTACGGAAGCGATTAGCGCTGATGCCGCGTAAGGCCAGCCGCAAATCGACACTGCCAAAGGTGGGCAGCTTGCTGATGATGAACACGAGCACCCACATCAGGCCAACTAATACGCCAAGCCCTAACAGTGATAGCGCAACGCCGATGATCCCCAATACGACGCCGCCTACAGGCAATAATTGGCCGACGATCACGCCGACGCCGAGCACGACCACGATCAGCGCCAGCCCGATTTGCAAACAGCCGGACGTGGGCGGACGCGCTTCATTAGGGCGCAAAACCGTTGCGGGACGCACTTGCGCGGCGGTCAGCGTTGGCAAAAAGCCGAATACCGCCGTCACGATGATCCCGAATTCCAGCCCCATCGAGATCGCTTGCGGATACACGCGCCACTGTAACGTTTGCGACCAGATGCGCTGTCCTAAGCTGAGCACCGCGCCGCTCATGAGGATGCCAAGCAGCACGCCGAGGATGCTCCCGACCACCCCCATCAGGATCGACTCAACCAGGAATAACAGGGTGATCTGACCGCCTTTGACGCCCAACGTTTTGAGCACCGCGATCTCGACCGTGCGCCGCCGCACGACGACGAGCATCGTGTGAATAATGCCCGTTGCGCCGATCAACAGTGCCAATAAGCCCATCGTCACGATCACCCGATCGATGATGTCCGAGATTTGCTGATTGTTTTTGAGCGTCTGCGTCGTGGTAATGATCCGACCGAGGCCAGAGACGCTGGCGTGTAAGCTGTCAAATTCATCGTTCACATTCGCGCCCGCCGGAATTTTCAGGTACAGCACATCCGGGCGCGGGTCGATTTGCAGCGTCGTATACGCCGATTTATCGAAATACGCGAAGCCGAAGAACAACGTCAAAATGCTGCCCGATCCTTCAACGTCAGCGGCCACAATGCCGCGCACGGTGAACAACTGCGTGGTGCGCCCAACGTGAACCTGATCGCCTACTTTGAGCTTTTCAGTATCGGCAAGGTTTTTTGAGACGATGACGCCGTTCGGTTCGCTGAGCAGCTGCGCGAGCGGCGCTCCTGGCGGATCAAGCGTGGTGGCCGTCTGATAGAATGGATACACCTTCGGATCGATGAAGATCGATTGAATCAGAAACGCCGGACGCCCTGTATTGTTACCGTCTTGCGCGGCGATTTGGATCGAGCTGGTCGTACTGGTGCCGGTCACCTGTATTTTGTGCTCAGTTGCCCACGTCGTGATCGCTTTGACCCCTTCATCGGTGAACACACAGCAGCCGCCCTGTGAAGCAGTCGTTTGATAATTGCTGCTTGCGCCGCGCGGCAAAACTTGCATATCACCATGCATATTGACTGCAACGTTGGTGGTCAGCGTATCCCCGATGGACAGCGCCAATGTGCGCAGCGCAACGATCGCCGCCACGCCCGCCGCGACACCGAACAGCGCGAACAAGGTGCGCCGTCCGTTACGGGTCATATCGCGCAGTGAATGCTCGAAGTAAAAGCGTAAATGCTTCATCCCGCCACCTGCCGGATAACAGGCAGCGACAAGTTTGGCAGCACGCCCGCTGCGCCGACCGCTCCCGCGACTAACTGGCCGTCTACCAGCGTCAGGACGCGGCTCATTTGCGCGGCGATCGTCGGATCGTGGGTGACAATTACGACGGTTGTACCGATTTCGCGCTGCACATCATCGATCGCTTTGAGCACTATGCGCCCCGACTCGGTATCCAGATTGCCGGTCGGCTCGTCTGCCAACAGCAGCGGCGGATTGTTCGCGAGCGCCCGCGCAATGGCGACGCGCTGCTGCTGACCGCCCGATAGCTGCATCGGCAAATGATTCAAACGATCGCCCATGCCGAGCATCTCAAGTAATTCCTTGGCGCGCTGACGCGGGTTGAACTTACGTTTTGCGGCGAACTCGATCGGCAGCGCCACGTTTTCCAGGGCAGTCAGCGTCGGGATCAGATTGAAGAACTGGAACACAAAGCCGATTTTGGCGTTGCGCACATCGGTCAGGCGCGCCTCGCTCATGCGGCTGATGTCGATTCCATCGATCTCGATCGTACCGCTGGTGGGTGAGTCAAGACCGCCCATCAAGCCAAGCAAGGTGGATTTACCACTGCCCGACGGTCCGATAATGCCGACGCGCTCGCTGCGCCCAATTTCGAGGTTGACACCGCGCAGAATATGGACGGTTTCACTGCCAAGCGGCAAATCTTTGATCAGGTTGCGCGTTCGCAATACGGGAATGCTGGCATTTGAAAGGTCAATGTTTGAAAGCATAGAGTCTCCTATCGTTGTAGCACTTGTACGCAAACCATATAGACCGCGTTGCGCATTTATGGCGCGTGCAAAATCATTGACCCCTAACCTGTCCCTGACCCCTAACCCCAACCCTTCCCCCGATCACAGGGGAAGGGAGTCAAACGCTGTATGAAAGTCCCGCCCTGTAATCGGGGAGGGATTTAGGGAGGGGTCAACAACTTTGCACGTGCCCTCACTACCTTCATTTTACCACGCCACTTTTAGCACTCTCACCTGTAGATTGCTAAAAGGCTCTTGACAAGCCCTCAAAAGGCGATTACACTGTGTGCAAGATTAGCACTCAACATGATAGAGTGCTAACGTACTGCTCGAAAGTTCGACAGGAGATGCAACAAATGACGAATGCGACGCAAACCAAATTGAACCTGCGCCCGCTCGGTGACCGCGTGGTCGTTGAGCCTTCAGAAGGTGAAGATGTCACCACCGGTGGCATTTTGCTGCCCGAAACCGCCAAAGAAAAGCCTCAGCAGGGGATGGTCGTGGCTGTTGGGCCAGGTCGCCACGATGACAGCGGTAAGCTGATTGTCATGGATGTTAAGGTTGACGACAAAGTGCTGTATGCCAAGTATGGCGGCACTGAAATCAAGGTCAACGGCAAGAAAGTCTTGATCCTCAAAGAGAGCGACATTCTGGCCGTCGTGACGGAATAGTTTCGTCTTTCGATTTATCTGACTCAGGCGATCCTACACGCTGAAGTCACTTTCTGATAGTTGATTGATTTGATCTACAGGATCTACAGGAGTTTTCTCAATGCCTAAGCAACTGATTTTCTCTGAAGAAGCGCGCCGCAGCCTCAAGCGCGGTGTGGACAAGTTGGCGGATGCCGTTTCGACCACGTTGGGACCAAAAGGCCGTAACGTTGCGCTCGACAAAAAGTTCGGCGCGCCCACCGTCACCCATGACGGCGTAACCGTCGCCAAGGAAATCGAACTGGAAGACCCCTATGAGAATATGGGCGCCCAGCTTTTGAAGGAAGCCGCCACCAAGACCAACGATATCGCCGGTGACGGCACGACCACTGCGACCGTTCTGGCGCAGCAGATCGTCAACGAAGGTCTGAAGAACGTAGCCGCTGGCGCTAACCCGATGCTGCTCAAGCGCGGTATCGACGCCGCCACCGACAAAATCGCGCTGGCGCTCCGCGCAATGGCCGTACCAATCAACACCAAAGAAGAAATTGCGGCGGTTGCCTCGATTTCTGCTCAGGATCGCGAAATTGGCGAACTGATTGCGGAAGTCATGGACAAAGTCGGCAAGGACGGCGTGATCACCGTTGAAGAGAGCAAGGGTCTGGAATTCGAGACTGAGTACGTCGAAGGTATGCAGTTCGATCGTGGCTACATCAGCCCGTACTTCATCACCGCCCCGGACTCGATGGAATCGGTCATCAACGAGCCGTACATCCTGATCTACGAAAAGAAGATCAGCGCTGCACAGGACATCGTGCCGATCCTCGAAAAGCTGGTACAAATTGGCCGCCGTGAACTGGTCATCATCTCGGAAGATGTTGACGGTGAAGCGCTCGCCACGTTGGTACTGAACAAGCTGCGCGGAATGCTCAACGTGCTGGCCGTCAAGGCGCCAGGCTTTGGCGATCGCCGTAAGGCCATGCTGCAAGACATCGCCGTCCTGACGGGTGGCACGGTCATCAGCGAAGACATTGGCCGCAAGCTCGAAACCGTCACGGTCAATGACCTGGGACGCGCGGGCAAAGTGGTCAGCACCAAGGACGACACCACGGTCGTTGACGGCGCTGGTGACGAAAAGACGATCAAGGGTCGTATCGCTGAAATCAAGGTCGAAATCGACAACAGCACGAGCGACTATGACCGCGAGAAGTTGCAAGAGCGTCTGGCGAAGTTGTCGGGCGGCGTCGCGGTCATTCGCGTCGGTGCAGCAACTGAAACCGAACTCAAGGAAAAGAAGCATCGCGTTGAAGACGCGCTCAGCGCCACGCGCGCTGCCGTTGAAGAAGGCATCGTTCCAGGCGGTGGCGTAGCACTCATGAACGCGATCAAGGCGCTGGACGGCCTCAAGATGGACTATGACGACGAAAACACGGGCGTGACCATTCTGCGCCGTTCGCTGGAAGCGCCTATGCGCAAGATCGCCATGAACGCTGGTCAAGACGGCGCCGTGATCATCCAGGCGGTTCGTCGTGCTCAGGAAGAAAAGAAAGACGAGAAGATCGGTTACGACGTGATCTCCAACACGTTCGTCAACATGATCGACGCCGGAATCATCGATCCCGCCAAGGTGACCCGTGGCGCGCTTGAAAACGCCGCCAGCATCGCCGCGATGATCCTGACCACGGAAGCCTTGATCACAGACATCAAGGAAGATGATCGGTCGCCCGCCGCGCCGATGCCAGAATATTAAGATTTTCTGATCACTCGGTCGGCACCTGAACTACCTGAAATGCTGACCGCATCCGAAAACAAAGGGGGTGGAGTTTTATGCTCCGCCCCTTTTTGTTTTCCCGAACTTCGCTTTGCTGCTTTGCTCCCTTGCCCTGTAATCGGGGAAAGGGTGGGAGTTAGGGGTCAACCGCTTTGACGTGTGTTTTGCATGACCCCTGTAGGCAGCCTGCAAGTGTGCTATAATTTTTGCAAGTTTGTTATCTGACTGCGTCCGACCGAGTCCGACCGAGGCCGTCGTGATTGATTTTAATCTGCCTTTAACTGATATGTACCTTGAAAAGCCGCTGGTCTTTGCCCATCGCGGTGCAAGCCATGACGCTCCGGCCAACACGCTGACGGCCTTTCGCACCGCGCGTCAGATGGGCGCTGACGGAATCGAGCTGGATACGTCACTGACCGCCGACGGCGTACCCATTGTGCTGCACGATCTGAGCGTGGACGAAACCACCAATGGCAGCGGGCGCGTGCGCGATATGATGCTGCACCAACTCAAACGGCTGGACGCAGGAAGTTACTTTGATTTTGCTTTTCGTGGTGAGCGGATTCCAACATTGGAAGAGTCGTTCGAGGCGATCGGCGCGGAAATGGTCGTCAATGTCGAATTAAAAGCGACCGGATTGCGCAGTATCGGTTTAGAAGCGGCGGTATTGGCCGTGATTCGACGCGCCAATGCCAGCAATCGGGTAATCATTTCGTCGTTCAACCCGTTTGCACTGCGCCGTTTTTACCAGATAGCGCCCAATATACCGCTTGGATTTTTGTATGCGCCGGATGTGCCAGCCTATTTGCGATTGGTGATGATCGGGGTGCCGCATCAAGCGCGTCATCCGCAGCATACCATGATCAACGCGAATTATATGGCCTGGGCGCGTCGCCACCATTATCGCGTCAACACCTGGACAGTGGACGATCCGCTTCGCATGACTGCGCTGCGCGATTTGGGCGTGGATGGCATCATCACGAATCGCCCGGACGTGCTGCTCAAAGTGCTAGGGCGCTCGAATGCTCACACCCGCGCGCTGTAAACGCGTGCACTGTAAACGGCAGTAGTCACAATCATCAAATCAGAGCCATCAAATCAGGGCGAGATCAGCATCCCGCCCCAACTCTACAGCTTTTTCTATAGCCTTAACGCGCTGGAAACTCTACTTCTTTTTGGCGGCTGGCTTGCGTGTTGCCTTTGGCTTGCTGGCAGCTTTGTTATCAGCCTCATCGTCCGCATCATTGTCAGCCGCTTTGCCTGCGTTGGCGGCGGGTGTGGCGTTCGCTTCAGCCGTCTTGTTGCTGACAGCATTTTTGAGCACGGCACCGGCATTGAATACCGGGCGCTTGCTGGCGGCGATCGTGATCTTCTCTTTAGTGCGGATGTTGATGCCTGGACGCGCGGCGCGTTCGCGGACTTCAAAAGTGCCGAAGCCAGTCAGCGTGAGCCGATCACCACTGCGCAGGGTGTCGGTGATCACATCGATCATCGCATTGACTGCTTCGTCCGCTTTCGTCCGTGGAACTCCGGTACGCTTGGCAACTTCCGCAATAAAATCACTTTTTTTCATGTTGAAAATGTCTCCTTGTGACAGATGTTCGACTCGCTAAAGTCGATGTGTGTCTATTCTACTCAAAAAATTCGCTTTGCATACGGTCAACTCCACGTTTTTTGCCTTATTTGGGTCGCATTTGGGCAATTTTTACAAGTTTTCACGATTTACGTTGTCTGTGGGTTTCATCGCGATTTGAATAATTTTAGAAAAACAGGCTTGATTCGCTAGCAAAAAGTCACGGCTTGATCCATCCCGCGCTTTTCAGGAAGCGCAGCACTGCCGCCCCGATAACCTGATTGCCGAGATCGTTCCAGTGCAAATCGCGCGGATAGTACACTTGCGCGCCATCGTTGGCTTGCCCTAACAAGTCCGGCAGCAAATCGAAACAGGTCAGATGCTGCGCAGTGCAAAAATCAAACATCCGATGACGCGGCGCGGCTAATGCATCGATCGCGGCTGAACCCATCAGCGGCGCGGTTTGTGCGCGATACACTTCCTCTTTAGTGGGCACCAGCACGATCAGAAAATGGCCGCCGTAGCTTTGCACGAGCGCTTGCGTATCCAGGATCGCCTTTTGACTGTAACCTTCGCCTTCCAGATTGCGCGCCGCCGTCATGTCCAGGGCATCGCGCAGATAGCTTTGCCCGAACCATAGATCGAGCTTGCCCGTGCTGACATGGTACGGATCGACGAACTGCTCGACACCTTGATTTGCGCCGCGTCGCACTAACGCACTGAGCAGCGTGTACACGACCGAATTCTGGCGCAGCCAGTTCGCAATCGGCGTATCAGGTGGCGGCGCAGGGGTGGGCGCAGGCGGCGTTTTGGCAGTTCCATTAAGGGCAGCCAATCCGTAATCGTCGTTGAAGTCATTGCTGAAAAACTGCCAGATCACCAGCGGCGGCTTGATCGGCAACGCAAACGTTTTGAAGATTTGCGCATGGCTGACGCTGCCCGTGACGGGTTGCCCAAGGTTCGCCACGCTCAGGCCGCTGTAACGCGATAAATAACTGACCCAACAATTCACGACTTCCACAAAGCAGAACGTGAACGAGTCGCCCACCACTACCGCATCAACATGGCCGTCTGTCGGTTGTGGCGAGCGAAAGCCGACGCGCCCGTTCCACCACGAATAGGTTGTCACATGAAATGATACGTCCGGGCTGCCATAAGCCAGCACATTGTTCAAGCCGGGCTGGGTAATCGTCTGATAATCGCCGTCGCCTTGCCAGATCGGTACGGGCACCAGGCGCGCATTGCTGAACGGCGTAATCTGCACATTGCGCAGCGCTATTTGCAAATTTTGTGGCAGCGCATGATACGCCAGACGGATGCCGACTTCTGCGATCAACAACGCAAGGATCAGGCCGAAAGCGACGGTCGCCAATCGAAACAAGCAGCCGCGCGTGGTGAGTTTGCGTGCAAGTTTAGTGGTAGAAGCGATAGCCAATTTTCCTCATCGTTCGAGTCAGGTTCGGCACTTTTGGCGAATGATAACCCGACTCAGCAAGCACGGCACGTTTTAGGTTATACTGCGCTTATTCTCAGCGCAGGTTTTTTGGAGGCGAGCAGTGAATCTTAATGAATATCAGGCGAAGGCGCGGTTTGCCCAATTTGGCGTCCCGACGCCCAAAGGCACCGTCGCCACCACTCCGCAGGAAGCATATGATATTGCAACCGCTCTGGGCGGGCCGGTCGTCGTCAAAGCACAGGTCTTGACGGGTGGGCGCGGCAAAGCGGGCGGCGTGAAAGTTGCCAAAACACCCGATGAAGCGCGCGAAAAAGCGCAGGCTATTCTGGGCATGAACATCAAAGGCTTGACCGTTCATCGCGTATTAGTCGATCCGGCGGCGGATATTCAGGGCGAATTGTACCTGAGCATCCTCAACGATCGGGCGGCGCGTCGTGCGCTGATCATGGCGTCGGCAGCCGGTGGCGTCGAGATCGAACAAGTCGCGCACGATACGCCCGAACAGATCGTGCGCGAGTATATCGATCCGTACATCGGCTTACGCGAATATCAGGCGCGTAATATCGCGGGCGCGATCAAGCTGCCACGTGAACATTGGAAGGCGTTTGCGGATATTGCGCGCAACCTGTACCGCTGCTACCTCGAAACAGATGCAACGCTGGTCGAGATCAACCCGCTGGCGATCGTCAATACCGCTAACGGCCCGCAGCTCATGGCGCTCGACGGCAAAATGTCAGTGGACGATAACGCGCTGTTTCGCCACCCGGATATGGCAGGCGAACGCGATACGCAAGCCGAGCCGATCGAAGAAACGCAAGCGCGCGCTGCTGGCATCAGCTATGTCAAGCTGGATGGAAACGTCGGCTGCATGGTGAACGGCGCTGGACTCGCCATGACGACGATGGACATCATCAAATATTTTGCCGACGAAATGGGCGTCACTGGCGTCGGTCCGGCCAACTTTTTGGATGTGGGCGGCGGCGCTAAAGCGGACAAGGTAGCGGCGGCGCTGCGCATCATTCTAGGCGAGCCGAAAGTGAAAGCCGTGCTGTTTAATATTTTTGGTGGCATTACCCGTGGCGATGAAGTGGCGCGCGGTATTTTGCAAGCCGTTGACGAACTCAAGCCGAATGTGCCGATGGTCATTCGGTTGGCGGGCACGAATGCGGCGGAAGGGCGGCGTATCATCGATGAAGCGCACCTGCCCAACCTGATCAGCGCGACTTCATTGGAAGATGCGGCGCGTAAGGCGGTTCGGGCGGCGCAAGGGACACAAGTCACCACCTGAACAAGTGTGTAGCATAGATGCAGAATACAAAAGGAACAGCAAGCTATTATGTCGATTTTGGCAGATAAAAATACGCGCGTGCTTGTGCAAGGCATCACCGGACGCGAAGGGCGCTTTCAAACGGCGCTGATGGTCGAGTACGGCACTAAAGTTGTTGGCGGGATCACGCCTGGCAAGGGTGGCGAATGGATCGACGGCAATATTCCGGTGTTCGATACCGTCAAAGAAGCGCGTGAAGCGACGGGCGCGAACACGAGCATTATCTATGTGCCGGGGCCATACGCCGCCGATGCCATTTATGAAGCGATCGACGCCGGTATTCCGCTGATTGTGTGCATCAGCGACCCGATTCCGCTGCAAGATATGCTGCGCGTGCGCTACTACCTGGATCGCAGCAAAAGTCGGCTGATCGGCCCTAACTGCCCCGGTGTGCTGACGCCTGAACAAGCCAAAGTTGGGATCATCCCCGGCTATGTATCGATGCCCGGCAATGTGGGTGTCGTATCGAAAAGTGGCACGCTCACTTATGAAGTAGTGAACGCCCTGACGCAGCGCGGAATCGGGCAGAGTACGTGCGTCGGCATTGGCGGTGATCCGGTCAACGGTACGAGCTTTATCGATGTGCTCGGCATGTTCGAGGAAGACCCGGAAACTGAAAAGATCGTGCTGATCGGTGAAATCGGCGGCACGGACGAGCAAAAAGCGGCGGAGTTCATCGCTTCCAAGATGACCAAACCCGTCATCAGCTTCATTGCTGGCCGCACCGCCCCACCGGGCCGCACGATGGGTCACGCGGGCGCAATGATCGAAGGCGGCGTCGGCTCTGCTGAGGAAAAGATCAGCAAGCTCAAAGCGGCTGGCGTCAAAGTCGCGATGCATCCCGAACAAATCCCGGACTTGTTGTAAGCGCGATTTTTGATAGGATGTGGCTAATATCGGCCACATTAGATATTCATGACACGGTAGGACGATGGACGTGGCCTGCCGTGTCCGCAACTAAAAGGCCGGGGCACTCCCTACCTGAATGGTTCGGCTTATTTTGGGCATGTTCCTTGCTTCATCAATAGGAGCTACTTTATCGAAACACACCGTAAAACCCCTGCCTTCAGGCATGGGGATATAAGGTGGGATTTGTTTTTTTTGAGTTGAACCGATACTATCTAACCATCATGTTGAACCTGGTTGAAACGCACAGAAACTACAAATACCGTTTGTACCGTTGCGACAAGAAAGATCGCAAACTGCGGCACAAGCTATTTGTGGCATCGCTCATCTGGAATCACCTGGTTGCTTTACAGCGGCGTTACTATCGGCTGACAGGCCAATACATTGCATTGCTGACGATGAACAAGCATGTCCTGAAGCTGCGTCGAAGCAGTAAGTTCAAGTTGTGGAAAAAACTGCATTCGCAATGCTGTCAGGATGTATGCAAGCGTTTAGACGATGGCTACCAGCGTTTTTTCAAGAAGCTGGCGAAAGGCCGTCCCAAATTCAGGAAAGCGCGAAAATATAGCTCGTTCACGTTT
>Ga0209511_1001205_pt1 | contig 23656 bp, 12 predicted proteins | sample SSSSmetaG_FD_184141 | JGI IMG/M metagenome (GOLD analysis project Ga0209511, IMG submission 184141) | Glacier valley bacterial and archeal communities from Borup Fiord, Nunavut, Canada, to study Microbial Dark Matter (Phase II) - ​SSSS... | ecosystem: Environmental > Aquatic > Freshwater > Ice >... | reverse complement strand
TGAAAAATAATTTGATAACTGATTTTTCAATACCTGCCAATCATATCACTTTCATACATGACTGGACGGACAGGCAAAAGCCTGAACTGTTTCGCAAAATGAATAGTGGTGAAATAAGGATATTGTTTGGCAGTACTGAAAAAGCCGGAACCGGCCTCAATGTTCAAAAGAAAGTGATTGCAATGCACCATTTGGACATTCCCTGGAAACCGTCAGAACTGGAGCAACGCAATGGCCGGGGTGCAAGACAGGGCAATATTTTGGCGAAGGAGGCTTATGGAAATAAAGTGAACAATTACATTTATGCTGTGGAACAATCATTGGATAATTACAAATTTAACCTGCTGAAAAATAAGCAAACATTTATCAGCCAGATGAAAAATTGTGGGCTGAATGTTAGAACAATTGATGAGGGTTCCATTGATGAAAAAAGTGGAATGAATTTTTCAGAGTACATCGCCATTCTTTACGGGGATACTACTTTATTGGAAAAATCAAAAATGGAAAAGAAGATTGCTGTATTGGAAAGCCTGAAAGTTGCACACCATAAAGAAGTGATTCGTTCCAGATTTCACTTAGAGAGTATGCAAGCGGATAAAGAAAGTACACTAAATACGATTAATAAACTAACCCTTGATGAAACCGCTTACAAAAGCCAATTACAATTTGATAAAGAAGGTGCAAAAGCCAATCCCGTTTTATTAAATGACGTCAGTTCAGCAGATCCCGAAATAATCGGGAAGTATTTAATTCAAATTTGTGCAACATGGAAGCCGGGGCATGAGGAAAGTGATACGATGAAAATCGGTAGCCTGTATGGCTTTGAATTATTTGTAAGGTGCCAAAGGGAAACCTACGATGACAAAGGAATGTTTGAGTACCACTATAAAAATATGCTCTTTGCGGAGATTAAAATTATCATGGTACACAATTTACATGTCAATGAACAAACTATAAATTACAGTTTTTTTCAGTGAAGGAAAAACCCGGGCAAGTCTATATAAGAAAACGGATTGTTTACGGGAGGAAGGCATCGGGCATTTTGATTCTGAACATGATGTACACAATAAATCTTATTTAACTTTAATAAAATTAATAATTTTATTCGGAATTGTAAAAAATAGCCAGTGCGTAAAAGGAGCCATCTTAGCTTCTTCTTCATAAAACGTTCAATAACAATATTTTTCTTTACGGAGACAACTCGCTGCGTCTCCGCTTCTAAATTGGCCCTTGATCTTAAAGGTCTTTTTTGTTGACAGTTTAGGGGGAAATGAAGTGTTTACCCGAAAATTCTACCTTACGTGTATCTTACAATTGGCGGCTAGCTGGCTTCAGATATTTGCCGATTGATGCAATATACCAACAAGGCTACTATTTTTTATTAAGCTTACCTTGCAAAAGTTCTTTAAATAAATAGTATCTTATTGTACCAGCCTATTTCAATATGCCATTTTATTTATAATGAAACTGATTTTGAACTTGCTGAAATTTTAATAAATTTTTTAATGATGAAGAAAATAATGAAGCGTTCGCTTCAGCTTTTTTATATTCTTTTAATTTTGACGTTTTTCAGATTGGATGCAATTGCCGGTCGGGATGATCCTTTTTTCATTCAGCATTATGATAATCGGAATGGTCTTTCCAACAGTTCGATCAATTACATTTTTAAAGATGCCGGCAATTTGTTGTGGGTTGCTACATGGGATGGACTGAATATGTATGACGGAAATGTTTTTCATGTATTCAATTACAGTAAGGAAAATGATTTTAAGAGCATTGGCAGCAATGTTATCCAGCAGGTAACGGAAAATAAACGGGGCAATATCTGGATCACTACAATTGAAGGTATATCGAGGTATGAAAAACAAACAGGTAAATTCTATAATTATTTTTTCAATCAATATCAACGGAGCAGGGTAAGTGAACAGGAATACGCACTCGCGATTGATACCGCTGGAAAAGTATTTTGCCTATATCAAAAAACCGGGCTTAGTTATTATGATGAAAGTACGGACACTTTTCGTGTTTGTAATTTACCAAAGCAACATTCCATCATTACAAAACTTGCCTTTGATGAAGCCAACCGCTTGTGGTTATTAAGCGCAAAAGGTGAGTTGGATGTATATGCCGGAAATTCCAGCCAATTTAAAAGTGTACGGACTTACCGGGATGCAAAAGGCATCATTAATTTTTTCAACGTAAATCACCAGCTTTTTTTTAGTAATGGAGCAGACCAGTTATTCAGTATTCACGGCGGCACGCTGAATCAAAAACAAGTGATGCAGTTGAAGCATATACTTACCGCCATTATTTTTTATAGAGAACATTATCTCCTTGCATGGGCTTCCAAAGGGTATGATGTGTATGATGCCAATTTTCAATCCTCCTCTTTTTTAAAAGAAGAAACACAGCAGATGCAGGACATTAAAGTAACTTCCTGGGCATTGGGCAGTGAAGATATTTTGTGGTATGGTACCGATGGCAACGGGATCATAAAAGTTTATCCAAAAACAAAATCATTTGGTACGGTTGCCACTTCGGATAATGGCATGCCTTATAATAAATCGGTAAGGGCATTTTGTGAAGCCAATGGAAATTTATGGGTGGGTACAAAAGGCAGTGGCATCATCAATATTGAAAATTTCTGGTCAGATACAGTTGCATCATTTAATAAAAAATATTTTTTATCAACTTCAGAACTGGATAATAATTCAGTGTATGTTTTAAAGAAAGGCAATGATGAACTGATCTATATTGGTACCGATGGAAAAGGCATTGGTGTATATGATCTTAAAACAAAACAATTTAATAAATGGACATCCATCAACGGCCACGACATGTATCCTGAGTTTGGTTCTGTGTATGCAATTAAACAGGATGCAGATAATTCATTGTGGCTGGGCACCAGTGGTTATGGTTTGATACACCTGAAGATAAACAGGGATAAAGCCGGAAAATTATCTGTGGCTTTCCAGGAACACTTTACTTATAACAATAATAACGCTGGCCCCGCCAACGATATTATTTATGCACTGGCTGATGCAGATGATAATCATTTATGGATCGGCTGCAGGTATGGCGGATTGAGTTTACTGGATAAAACCACCCGGGTATTCAGAACTTTTAAAGCATTTACTTACGAAGGAAGCCTTTCTAATAACGATGTGTTATCGCTGTTTAAAGACAGCCACAACAGGATATGGATCGGTACCAGTTATGGGCTAAACTGGATCAACAATGCAGATGCCAGTAAGGAAGAACCAGTATTTCAAAAATTAACCACCGCCGAAGGCTTACCCAATAATACCATTCATGCAATTGAAGAAGATGGCACCGGCCATATATGGGTAAGTACGAACAAAGGATTGGCAAAAGTGAACCAGGCTGATCAGAAAATTTCTTATTACCAGCAACTGGATGGATTGCAGAGCAACGAGTTTTGTGATGGGGCGGTCTGGAAAGACAATGCCGGAAAAATTTTCTTTGGCGGCACTTATGGCTTCAATCATTTTCTTCCGCAAAACATCCGTAAATCAGTTTGGCAACCTAACCTGTTGCTGTCAGGTATTTCCATTGGTGGAAAAGCAGTTAGCGAAAATGGTTTTGCTGTGATGGATGCCTCAGTAAATAAACGACTTGATTTCACTGTAAGCAGGAGAGATAATTTTTTTGAACTCGATATTAAAGCAGTAAGTTTTTTAAATGCAGAAAAATGTGAGTATGCTTACTACCTGGAAAGCTATGATAAAGTATGGCACTATGCAGGCACCAATGGAAAAATTGTGTACAGCAATATGTTGCCCGGCAATTATACTTTAAAAATAAAATGGAGCAATGGTGAGGGATTATGGTCTAAAGAAATATCGTTGATGTCGCTGGAAGTGAAACAGTATCTGTGGTTGACCGCCTGGGCTTATTTGGGCTATACCGCAGCGTTATCAGTCATCATATTTGTTTTTTACCGCTACCGTAAAAATAAGCTGGAGATAAAACATCAACTTGCGGTAGAGCATGTGCTCCGTGAAAAAGAAGAAGAGATCCACCAGAACCGCCTTGGATTTTTTACCAATATTGCCCATGAGCTGCAAACACCGCTTACGCTGATCATGGGAAGCTCAGAACGCTTTTTACATAAAACAACCACGGATAAAGATCAGAAGGATAAACCTTATTTTTTATCTCTGATCCATCAGCAGGCATCAAGGCTTACTTACCTCGTTCACCAGTTACTGGAGTTCAGGAAAGTGGAAGCCGGTTTTTTTAAGAACCAGTTTAGTTTCTTAAATATTTCAGAATTACTGCTAAACCTTGGAGAACCTTTTATTCCATTAAGTGAACAGAATAAAATGGAGTATGAAATTAATATTGCGCCGGGAATGATCGGGTTGGCAGATAAGGATAAGATCGAGAAAATTATTTTCAATTTGTTATCCAATGCTTTTAAATATTCAGAAAAAAATGAACAGGTGATATTTTCTGCCAGGGAAAATGAAAATAAAGAACTGGAAATAATAGTGGTCAATTCCGGAACACAATTACCAGCAGGAAAACTTGACCAGTTGTTTGAACAATTTTATGTGGTCAATCCCAATACAACAGCCGATACCGGGAAATTTGGAACAGGTATTGGCCTTGCGTTTACAAGGCAACTGGTTACTATGCTCAAAGGCCGTATCGGTGCCCACAGTGAAAATGACAGAATCAGTTTTAAAGTTTGCCTTCCCATGGTAAAAGAAAAACCAGCAGACCTTCCTGCAGAGCATCTAACTACCGTCAGCGATCAGCCTTCTTATTTATATCGTACCATTACTGCTTATGCCGAAACCATGCAACCTGTTTCAACGGCTGATAAAAACAAGCAGGCCATCATTGAAAATCTGCAGAATACAAAAAGAAAAAATATTCTTGTAGTGGAAGACGATGCAGACATCCGTTTTTTATTAAATGATATTTTGAAAGACGAATACATTGTATATGAAGCAGCAGATGGGCGGAAAGCGTTGGAGCTGATTGAAAAGGTAATGCCGGATATTGTGATCTGCGATGTAATGATGCCCAATATGAGTGGGCTTGAGTTATGCAATAAAATGAAGAATGCACCTGCCACCTGCCAGGTACCTTTTATCATCTTATCGTCCCGTGGTAGCGAAGATCATCATATGGAAGGTTATGAAGTGGGCGCTGACGCATACATCACCAAACCTTTTCAAACTGCCTATTTAAGATTACGTATCAGGAAACTGCTGGAATACCGCCAAAAATTACTGGATCTGTTCAGCAATGATAAAGGAACTGAAATGCTGGTAGAATCTGATTTAATAGTGGGTGATAAAGAGTTTTTGACCAAAATGGTAAAAGTAATCGATGAAAACCTAGGTGAAACAGAACTGAATGCCGTGTTTCTTGAAAAGACTTTCAATATGAGCAAAATGCAACTGTACCGAAAATTGAAAACGCTTACCGGCATGACGCCGGGTGAATTTATAAGAAACATCCGCTTAAAGGAGGCTGCACATTTACTGGCAACTACTCAATTAAATGTTACAGAAATTTTTTACCGAACCGGTTTCAATAATCAATCTTACTTCTTCAGGGAATTTAGGAAGCGGTATAACTATGCACCCAATGAATACAGGGGGCAGCAATCGGTGAAGGGAATGGGCTAGATTATTTTTGCATTCATTTTTAAATCCTGTAAAAATGAAAACAGCAAAATGTCAGTTGAATTGTGGTTATTTGGAAAATAAATTTTTTGATGAACCTGATTTGCCTTGAAAAATTGATTAAACCAGCACGGCAAATCAGGTTTGAGGGGAAATAATTTCCATTCCTTTTTCTTTGATAATTCCGTTTCATCTTTATCCTTACAGATTTCTTTTATTTTTTTCAACACATATTGCTGTTTTACACCTAAAATGTAAGTATAGTACAGTAAAATGTTAGCATAGTGCATAAGGGAGGCAGGCATTAAAAATAGTTTTGACTTTCAATTGCTGTCTGTATGTCAAGAAATAAAACCAAGCCTGCGTTTTTCTTAGTTTGCCTTTTTATAGTGCTTATTCACTCCGTGGCCGTTTGTCAGCATCTGAGTCTGAGGGTTGCCGGTGATGAACGTGCAGGATATCATGTCGATATATACAATGTTGGGCATCTATTGGTTACCAATACAGAAGAATTCTCCTTACAATTATTTAATAATGACCTCAGCACAACAGCTAATTTTCCTCAATGGAAAGGGCAAAGCTGGAAGGGTACCGCAAAACAAATCACTCTATCAAGAGATGCTTATATAAAAGAATTTGATGCCAATCTGTCCGTATCAGTAATCTACCAGGTGTTGAATGATACGATCATCAAAAAGACAATTGAGTTGATTCAGCCATCCATGCCCGGCATGCTATATATATTACAGCAAACAGCACGCCCTGCAGAAACACCCAAACGGTATACAACATTTGAGTACGATAGTTTTCCCGGCGGCTTTGTACATGAAATGTTTCCTTCAGCAGGTTTTGTTACTCCCGGTAACTTGGTAGTTGGATTTTTGACAGATGCAGGGTATAAAAATCAGTACACCCGGAATACCCGCCGAAGGTTTAGCGGACGAGGGGGCGGATTTGTTGGTATGCGCCGCTTGCCCGATGTGAATTTATTTTCTGTTGCCAATTTAACCGAGCGGGCCGCCAATAATAATTATATCAAACAAACATTTGGTGAACTGTACAATTTAGATGCAGGTTCAGCAACTATTTTAAAATCGCCTGCAGATTATAGCAAAGAGGGCAACGCCGAAATACAAAACCAAAACGGACTTATTTCAATTACCGGTCACGCTGGTGGCAGGGCTGGTATAGAATTTATTGCACCTTTAAAAGACCAGAAAATTTATACCATTTCATTTTTGTGCAAAGGCAATACGCCACTGGCATTAAAACTTTTCAGGCTTAAGAACGGAGTAAAAACGATTGAACTGGAAGACGGCGTGAAGTACATCGATAATTTTCCGGCAGTAGAAAACGAATGGACAATTTTCAAAGGCAGCATATTGGTTCCCTATATTGAAAATGACAGCGTAGCCATGTTCATTGGTACACAATCAGGCAAAGAATGTTCACTGCAAATTAAAGACCTGCAGTTTGCAGAACAACAACCTCAAAGGGAACCTTATAATATTCTTCCAATCGGCGAAAAAGTAACAAAGACCAATTACATTTTTGTAGAACCTTGGAAATCGCACCAGCAATTTATGATTGCTTCACAGTCACGATTAGCCGAAGCTAAAGGATTTAAAGGATCGCAGATTGAAAAAATGCTGTATGCCAATTTTAATATGCTTACCTGGATTACCGATTTAAATGATTTTACTCCCTTCAACGTGCCCAACATGAATTATGCGCCGGACATGTACAATAGGGATTCTTATTTTTCTACGGTAGCATCTTACAACGAGGAATTAAATCTTTCTATCTGGGAACAATGGGGCAAAACACAAACTACCAAAGGTGGTATTGGTACCATCATCACACCATTGATGGGATCGGTGGAGGCAAAAGATAATGAAGCTACCATTGAATGGCTGATATGGGCGATGATGAACAAACGCCGCTTTGGTGTTACGCTTCCGCAGGATAAAATAAAAAAAGCAGTTGATTATGTACTGAATGAATTAGACAGCAACAGGGACGGAATATGCAAAGCGCATTTTTCTTTGAGCCAGGTTGATATTGTTGATTTCAATCCCAAAACAGACCGGCTGGGGGTGAACCAGGGTATGCTGGCCATTGCATTGAGAACGATCAAAGAACTGGGTTTTGATATTTCGGAAGCATATATACAAATGGCAGAGAAAGAATACCGCAATTTTTATGATGTAAAAAGAAAGCACTTATTGTTTGACAAAAATTTTCCAGACATCATTACGCTTACAGACCTGGAGCCTGAATTTTTTTCCTTATGGTTATTCAACAGGCCAATGCTGACAGATGTAATGGTCAAAAATCAATTGGATCTGATTCCTGTTTTAAATAAAGTAGACTACTCTCCACATCCGGAGCTTGGCACCACCGCACCCATTTGCGTAAGGCTAACGAAAGATGTAAAAGGCTATGCTTATCTCAGCGGCGATTATCAGCCTTTTGAAAAATTTGGTGAAGAAAATTACAGCAATGGAAAGAGTGACGGCTTTTATTACAACGGAGGCAGTTGGTTCAGGGCAGAGTATTGTGCTTATGTAGTAGGATTAAAACATGGGTGGAAAAAAGCTTTGCCGCTAATGGAAAACAGGGTATGGGCAGAAATTTATCTGAATCCCAAATGGCCATTCAGCAAAGAATTTATACCAACAAAATGGACGACAACCGATAGCTGGTGGCCTTCTACCAGGGGCCTGTGCTGGAATGTATTTATCCTGATGGCGGATGAAGTGGCAGGATTACGTACACCTGCAATGGATCCAGATTATAAAAAAGTGAAAGCAAAATAAATGACAGCTGATGATGCCTTACATTATCAGCTGATAGTTAACCCCAATTACTAACCATAAAAAAATTATCAGGCTCACATGACAAATTAAAATACCAAAATGGCTATTCAGCCAAAGCAGGTGAGCAGAGAAAATGATCCTGTAATGAATACCAACGAAACTGCTAACATGTTCACATTCAAAGACTTTATTTTTTAAATATTAAAACGATGCTGGTATGAAAAAAAATCTTACGGACATTATTCGTTCCATTCCAAAACAAATGCTTACAGGTTTAAAGCTTGCAATTTGCTTTACCTGTTTGCAGTTTATCCATTATGCATCCTTTGCACAGGCAAAAGATGTTACTGTTACCGGTAAAACAAATTCCACTGCAGGCGAAGCATTGGTAGGTGTAACAGTTAAAGTAAAAAACGCTGCTACTTCTACAACAACAGATGTGGCTGGAAACTTCTCCATTACTGTACCGGACAATGCAATATTACAGGTAAGTTATGTTGGATACAAAATGCAGGAAGTATCCGTATCCGGCAGAACAGCATTGACTGTAATCCTGGCAACAGAGGCCAATACGTTGGGTGATGTGGTAGTTGTTGGTTACAGCAGCCAGCGCAAAGGTGCTATCACAGGCGCTGTATCAACCGTAAACATGGGCGATGCGGATAAGCGTAGAGTTGCAGATGTAGCCCAGTTGTTACAGGGCCAGGTGGCTGGTGTAACGGTTACGCAAAGTACCGGTGCGCCCGGAGATGGCATCAATATTACTATCCGTGGTGTGGGAACCATTGGCAGCAGCAGCGATCCGCTTTATATTGTGGATGGCCAGCCGACTACAAGTATCTCCTTTATCAATCCTGCAGATATACAATCGATAACCGTATTGAAAGATGCCGCTGCAGCTGCAATTTATGGCGCCAGGGCTTCTGGCGGCGTAATCGTTATTGTTACCAAGTCAGGCAAAAAAGGAAGATCAAATCTTGATGTCAGCTATTATAACGGTATTCAAAAAGTGGCCAATTTGCCAACCATGCTCAATGCTACACAGTATATGAACAAAATGGAGGAAAGCTGGAATAATTCAGGCTATTCCGGAACAAATCCATACACAGCAGATAAATCAAGAACAGACTTTGCTAACACCAATTGGCTGAAAGAATTGTTTGTATTGGGCAAATCACAAAACTTTCAGGTTTCTGCCAGTGGTGGTTCTGATAAAGTACAATATCTACTTTCTGGGGGATATTACGGACAAAACGGAATTGTGATTTATGATAATGACCAATTTAAACGTTTTAGTTTCAGGGCAAATGTAAATGCAAATATTACAGACCGTTTGGCAATAGGCACCAACCTGCAGATATCCAACAGCATGCAGGATAAAATATCTTCTAGTGGTGATGCACCAGGTGTTATCCGTCATGCTTTTTTACGTCCACCAGTGATTGGTGTTTTCAAAAGTCCGGCTGATCCTACTTACAGTGTTGCGGACCCATACACAGACCTTCCTTTTTACTCAGCTAATGTTGCGGCAAATGGCGGTAACTGGAATGGCGGCGCAAATAAGTACGAGTTTGCCTCCAATCCAATTGCCATTGCTCATTTTACCAATGATAAACGCACCAATTTCAGAACCTTTGGTAATGTGTATGCTGAAATGGCTTTTTTACAAAACAAGGAATTAAAGCTGAAAAGTAACCTGGGTGTTGATTTGAACATGCTTCACAATAAAGCTTTTAATCAAAACTATGGTGACAATGATGGCGGAGGTTCTTCAATCGACCAGGGAACCGGACGTCAAAACCGCCCCAGCAATTTAAATGAAGAAAGAGGACAGGAAACCACCATTACCTGGACCAATACACTTAGCTATAATAAAAAAATTGACAAGCATACAATCAGCGCATTGGCAGGCAGTGAATTTATTACCAATTATGCTTCCGGTATCAGTGCTTCAAGGGCAAGGTATGGCAATACAGATTCAGCATTTCGGTATATAGATTTCGGTACCTTTCCACTGGATCTATGGAATGGCGGCAGTGCATCACAGTGGGCATTGTTCTCTTTATTTGGCTCGGTTAATTACAGTTACGATAATCGTTTTTTTGCAACAGCAAGTGCAAGGCTGGATAAGTCAAGCCAGTTTGCTGCCAATAATCAACAGGCGGTTTTCCCCTCTTTTTCTGCAGGTTGGAGAATATCACAGGAAAAATTCATGCAGGATATAAGCTGGTTATCTGACCTTAAATTAAGAGCCAGTACAGGTAAATTAGGTAACCAGTCCGGATTGAATAATTACAACTCTTTATCTATTTATAATTCACAGGGTACCTTAATGCGTTATGGTAACCCAGATCTTAAATGGGAAACCACCACTCAGGATAATATCGGGATAGATGTTGGGTTACTTAAAAATACAATTAGTTTTTCTGCTGAGTACTTCCAAAAGAAGACCTCCGATCTTTTGCTTCCATTGGGACTGCCAAGTTTAGTAGGGGATGTAAGACCAACCATTGTAAATGCAGGAGCAGTATCTAATAAAGGTTTTGAGTTTTCGCTTGGCTATAGGAATAATAGTCACAAATTCAGGTATGCTGTTAATGCAAACATTGCAACGGTAACCAACAATGTAAATAAACTTGATCCAAATTTGCCAAACATTTATGGACAGGTTTCCAAGACAGAAGCCGGCCATCCGCTCAATTCTTTTTATGGTTTTAAAATGTTAGGTATCTATCAAAATCAAAAGGAAATAGATACTTACCTGAGTGGGGCAACTCACCCTGATATCCATCCGGGAGACATTAAATTCCAGGATATCAATGGTGATGGTATCATCAATGATGCTGACCGTGCTTACATTGGTAATCCAAATCCAAGACTTAGTTATGGCGCCAATTTATCAGCCAGTTATCTTGGCTTCGACCTGAGTGTTTTATTACAGGGCGTAGGTGGGATTGAAAAATACAATGATCTTAAAAAAATTATTGATTATGATAGCCGTCCGTTCAACCACACTACTACTACATTGGGTGCATGGCATGGCGAAGGAACAAGCAACACTATACCACGTTCCACCTTTACAGATAATGGTAGCAGCAAGGTATCCAGTATTTTTGTGGAAGACGCTTCTTACTTCAGGCTTAAGAATATTGAGGTTGGCTATACAATAAATTTGGGAGGTAAAATAAAAACTGTTTTCCAGGATCTGCGCCTGTTTGTTTCTGCTCAAAACCTGTTTACCGTAACCAAATACACAGGGTTAGATCCAGAAGCATACAACATGTTTGACCAGGGAACTTATCCGCAATCAAAAGCATTTTTATTTGGTATCAATGTTAAATTATAATTCATACACTAAAAATCAACAACATGAAATCAATATATAAAATACTGGCTGCACTTGTCATTTTCTGCACAGCTGGTTGTTCAAAAGAGTTACATAAAACTCCCATTGGAATAATAACAGAAGGAATTTCACCTACGCATGAGTCGGTTATTTATTCTGTAACCTCTTCTTACCAACTCCTTTCCAACACGCTGAATGTCATCGGAAACTGGGGCTGGGATGATGGTACCGTACTTCGAAATGATTTTATCTTGCAGGATATTGCCTCAGGAGACATGCTAAAAAAATGGAACCCCGATGGTGACCAGGCATGGATGGACCAGTTTGCTGATTTTAGTTTTACCTCCAGCAATAGTGGTATAAAAGGTCAGTGGAGTTATGATTATGCAGGTATTGCAAGAACCAATTTGGCCATCAGTTATTTAACAGATGCAACCTTAACAGCAAGCCTTGGTGTTGATGAAACTTTAAGGAAAAGTTTGTTGGGGCAGGTATATTTTTTAAGGGCTTTTTATTATTTCGACCTGGTGAATTTATATGGTGATGTACCACTGTTAATTGCGCCATTGAAAAATTTTGCAGATGCTTACAGCGTTGCAAAAAGAGAAACAAAAGCAAATGTATACGTACAGATAAGTAAAGACCTTGCAGATGCAAAACTGTTGTTGCCAGATGGTAAATATGCAGCTGCCGATGAAAAATGGAGAGTATCCAAAGGGGCAGTGATGGCAATGGAGGCAAAGGTTGCATTGTACAATCAGAAATGGGCAGACGTTATCACAGCAGTTACTGCTATGGAATCATTAAACTACTATAGTTTAAACCCCAACTATTTTGATAACTTCAGCGTAGCAAAAGAATTTGCAGAAAACGAAGTGGTACTTGCTTATGATCATAAGTCGTTAACAACACCAAGAACAGGCAATGGCCTGTGTGCATTGGCAGGCTGGGGATTTATAGCTCCTTCGGCCAGTTTTATTGCAGCGTTTGAACCCAACGATCCGAGATTGGGATTAACGGTTGATGTAGCAGGACAAAACGTGTACAAAATATTTGGTGAATTGAATAGCAATAACAAGGGCAATGATGATGCACCCAGCAACAAAATATATATCCGCTGGGCAGATGTACAATTATGGAATGCAGAAGCCTTAAATGAAACCGGTAATTACCCTGCCGCTATTGCAATTATCAATAGCATAAGGCAGCGTGCAAGAACCAGTCCTAATGCTGACGGAACCATGCCTGCTGCAGGAACTTTACCAGACAGGGATATTACTTCTGTAAGTAAAGATCAGATCAAAACATGGCTGATACAGGAAAGAAGAGTAGAGTTGGGTTTTGAATCGCAAAGATTCAACGACTTAAAGCGTTGGGGACTTGCCAAAATTTTTTTAACAGAACTGGGTAAAAATTTCCAGGATAAAAATTATCTATATCCAATTCCACAGGGAGAGATCGATAAGTCTGGTGGAACCATCACCCAGAATACAGGGTATTAAATTATTTGGTAAACACTATGGAGTTATTTGAAGTTTGATTCAAACATTTGAATAACTCCTTTTTTACTGCTATTTCCTTTGGTAGAATTAACTAAAAACAAAGTGCTGCTATAATGCGTACAAATATTAAAATGAGTTGGACTGCGGTCATAGCTGCTGTTGTTATTTGCTCATCAGCCTGTAAAAAGCAGGCTGCAATTGCAGCGCCTGTTATATTTCCTGTAACGCCTGCGCCTGTTGCAGTTTCTTCTATTTCAAATACAGCGCATCTTGAAAGATTAGCCGTGCCCGTTGTTTTTCCAAATGGCGAAAAGGCCGAAGGCATTTATATTTATGCAGATGCCCCTTCTTACAATGCTGTAGTTGCAGGTGGTGAAGGTTTTACCTGCGTAGATGATGTGGCCCGCGAAGTATTGTTTTATTTGAGGAGCAATACATTCTCTACCGATACATTGATTCAAAATAAAGTATATGGCCTATTGAGTTTTATTATCAATATGCAATCTGATAATGGTTACTTCTATAATTTTTTGCAACAGGGAAATGTGATCAACAAGACGGGTATTACCAGTATCAATCAGCCTAAATGGTGGTGCTGGCGTGCTTTACAGGCGCTTACAGAAGCAGGGCCTGTTATTAAACAAAAAAATATTTTATTGTCAGACAGGGTAGATGCAGTAGTTGTTAAGCTGATCACGGCAATCAAAAAGGAGTTGGTAGATCTCCCGCTTACCACTGTTCAGATAAACGGCATCGGGGTGCCACAATGGTTGCCAGAAGGCGCAGACCAGGCTGCGACATTAATCCTCGGTTTAATTCCATATTGTCAGGCAACTGTTGATGTTGTAATACAAAAGTATATCCGCAAACTGGCCGATGGAATTGTAATGACACAGTTTGGAGACCTTGCTCATTTTCCTTATTCCTGTTTTTTAAGTTCCGGTAATGGCTGGCATGCATACGGCAGCGACCAGGCGTCTGCCATTTTTAAAGCAGGCATTTTTTTAAATGATACCAGCTTTACCAGCAAAGCAATGCTGGAAGTAAATAATTTTTATCCCTGGTTGCTGAATAATGGATTTAAGAATGCCTTCGATGTAAGCTTTGCCAATGGTGTATTTATGCAGGATAATACAAAAGAATTTGAACAGATCGCTTATGGAATACGGCCAATGGTATTTGCTGCTATTGAAGCTTATGTAATTACCAATGATGAACGATATGCAGATATGGCGGGTCATTTAGCGGCCTGGTTTCTTGGAAAAAATACGGCGGGTGCCAATATGTTTTCAATCAGTACCGGTCGTTGTTATGATGCGATCAATACTGGTAATAACATCAATAAGAATTCAGGTGCAGAATCAACCATTGAAGCCCTGCTGACGATGCAACGGGTAAGTAATTATCCAACTGTTAAGGCTGCATTGGACAGGTATAAATTGTAATAATAAAAACTATCAGTCATGACTATTCACGATTGACAATTGACCATTCACCACTTTAATTTCTTTTATGAATGATATAGCAAAACGATTCCCTGCAAATCCGCTATTATCGCCCAAAGATTTGAAGGCAAGTGCCGACGGACTGGAAATTGCCTGCCTGTTAAATCCTGGTGTATTTCGGTTTCAAAATAAAACATGGTTGATTGTAAGGGTAGCGGAAAGACCGGCGCAAAAAGAGAATATTATTTCTTTTCCCGTACTAACAGAAACGGGCAGTACCCAGATCATCGAAATAAAAAAAGATGATCCGGAACTGGATGCATCAGATGCCAGGGTGATCAATTATAAAGGTGTTGATTATTTAACCACACTGTCTCACCTGCGCCTGCTTTGCAGTGATGATGGCGAACGTTTTTATGAACCGGAAGGGTATAATTCATTGATAGGAAAAGGTATGTTGCAGACGTTCGGAATAGAAGATTGCAGGGTGGCGTTGCTGGAAGATATTTATTACCTCACATTTACTGCAGTATCCGGCAACGGTGTGGGTGTGGGGTTACGCACTACCGTTAACTGGAAGGATTTTACAAGTCATGGCATGATGCTGCCACCCCATAATAAAGACTGTGCAATTTTTGAAGAAAAAATCAATGGCTTATTTTATGCTTTGCACCGGCCAAGCAGTGTGGATATCGGCGGCAATTATATCTGGATCACTTCTTCACCTGATGGGTTGCACTGGGGCAATCATCAATGTGTTATTAAAACAAGAGAAGGAGCATGGGACAGTAAAAGAGTAGGAGCAGGAGCTGCGCCTATTAAAACAGATAAAGGATGGCTTGCCATTTACCACGGGGCCAACGAAAAACATCAATATTGTTTGGGTGCTTTTTTAATGGATATCAATGATCCATCCCAAATAAGTGCAAGAGCGGAGGATCCTATTATGGTACCCACTGCACCTTACGAAACCAGCGGTTTTTTTGGTAACGTGGTATTTACGAATGGTCATATTGTGGAGCCTGATGGGGATACCGTCACTGTGTATTATGGTGCTGCTGATGAATTTGTTTGTGCTGCACATTTTTCTTTAAAAGAAATTCTCTCACTATTAAAATTCAGTCATGTTTAATAAACTTAAAATGGAGATCGGTCATTTTAAAAGCCAACCACGTAATTTCCAAGTACTGATCTTAACTAATTTAACTTATGCATTTGTACTGCCGGTGATTGATACTTTTGTGGCGGCCTACGTAATGCGTAATTCAAACGATCCAACCAAAGTGGTGATTTACCAGCTAACCGTGTATACAGGTATACCGTTAACATTTTTATTGAATGGATTTTTATTAAAACATTTTAATATCAGGAAACTTTATTCTGCAGGTATGATGCTGAGTGCGGTTTCCATGATATACATGATGAGCCTGCATGATCTGAGTAATGTGGGTCTTGGTGTTGCTGGTATTATCATGGGGCTGTCGTTCGGGTTTTACTGGGCCAACAGGGATGTACTTGCTTTAGCCATTACCAACGATGGAAACAGGAATTATTATTATGGGCTGGAAACTTTTTTCTATACCATCATCGCCGTGGTTATTCCGGTAACCATCGGCTGGTTTATAGAAACAAGAGGTGGCGCAACACACGACGATGCTTCTATCCATTCAGCATATAAGATCATCACCGGTATTGTTTTCCTGATTACAGTGGTTGCTTCCCTTGTTTGCTTCAGGGGCTCTTTTCCAAACCCCGAACATAAGAAGTATGTGTTCTTTAAATTTCATCCTTTGTGGTACAAGTTGCTTTCTTTAGCTTTATTAAAAGGCCTTGCACAAGGTTTTTTGGTAACGGCTCCTGCCATGCTGATCATGACATTACTCGGTAAAGAAGGTGCACTGGGAACTGCACAATCTATCGGGGCCATTATTGCAGCTGTTATCATGTATGTTTTGGGAAGACTCTCTAAACCAGGTGACCGTATTAAAATATTTGCAGTGGGTCTTGGCCTGTTCGCTTTAGGGGCGGTAGTAAATGGCGCTTTATTCAGTGGACTGGGAGTGATCATTTTTATCCTGCTGTTGTTAATTGCAAAACCACTCATCGATCTTGCTTATTTCCCCATTCAGTTCCAGGTAATAGATATTGTGAATAAAATTGAAAAACGTGGTGAATACGCATACATACTCAATCATGAATGGGGGTTGTATGCAGGCAGGCTGCTTGGGGCAGGTACGTTTTTAGCATTGGCGTATGGCATTTCTAATGAAATCGCTTTAAGATATGCCGTTATCATTATTGCAGCATTACAATTATGCTCCATCTTTGTAGCAAAAAAAATTATAGCACAGGGCAAAATACTTTCACCAGCTGAACCCGGGGTAAATTTGAAAGCGATCGGTGAAGTAGCAGAGTCAATTATTTAATGTTCAATAAAAATTGAATCAGCAGATGGAGGGTTGCCTCAGTTTAATAAAATCTTGACAACCTTCAAAATAATACAATACCAAAAAATGAAGTTACAATGAAGCATATTTTAAGAAATATAGCAGTCGCACTTGTATTTATTTGCGGCGCCAATTCTTTACAGGCACAGGTAAAACAACAACAGTTACAACGGGTGAACCAGATGCCTTTTTTGCCTGCACCATTGCAAATAATCGATTATAAAAAGCTGGCGCTTCGGTTTGATAAAACGGTGTTTGATTTTAATGCCAAAGGAAAATTCTGGCCATTAATATGGATTGACAGCAGTAAAAAGAATTTTCCTCAAAATGTAGTAGGCCTGTATACTGCCTTAGCAGATGTAAGGCAGGGTACTAATAATAAAGGCATGTTTCATGAAGCGCTGGCAACAATGGGTGCAACGCTCGGTGCCAGTTTGGTAGGCATCAACAAGACAAACCAACATGGCCTTGATTATGTTGGCATGGTGAAAAATTATTTTAATAAGGAAACAGGGTGGAATATTATGATGAATAACACCTGTCCCGAGGTAGCACTGCTTGGTGGAGGTTACGGCCGTGACTGGTGGTATGATGTGTATCCCAATGTATTGTTTTATGCAATCTGCGACCAGTACCCCAACGAACCGGGATTTACTGAAATAGCAAAAACCATTGCTGAACAGTTTTATGCTGCCGATTCTATATTAAACGGCAATTACGATTATTCTTATTTTGACTACGGTAAAATGAAGCCAATGAAAAACCAGGTTTGTGCTCAACCGGATGCAGCAGCTGGTCATGCTTATGTATTATATGCAGCATTTAAAAAGTTTGGTGATGTTAGATATTTAAAAGGTGCGTTGAGTGCTTTGTCTGCATTACAATCGCAAAAAATAAATCCTACTTATGAACTGCTGATGCCTTTTGGTGCTTACCTTGCTGCAAGAATCAATGCGGAGCAGGGGGAAAATTATGACCTGAATAAAATGCTGGGCTGGAGTTTTGATGGTACGGCGGTTTGCAGGGAAGGATGGGGCGTATTGGTTGGAAAATGGAATGGCGTTGATATTTCAGGTATTGTTGGCAGTACGGTGGATCATGGTGGGTATGGATTTTTGATGAATACCTACGATGCTGCATGGCCGCTTGTTCCACTGGTTCGGTATGATCAGACTTATGCTGTTGCCATTGGTAAATGGATGTTGAATGCGGCCAACGCAGCCAGGTTTTTTTATCCGCAATACACACCGGATGATCATGAAACCATTCCTCAACTGGCATCAGTTACCAAAGGCGTGATTGGATATGAAGGGATGATCAAACAATCATCCTATAAACAACATGCAAATTTAAAAGGCCCGGTAGCGCAGGGAGATGGTCCGTTATGGGTGCCCGGAAAGAATCCGGAAGAATCACAATTCAGTGTGTATGGAAGTGGCCATGCAGGAATTTTTGGAAGCATTATCCTTACAACAAATATTACCGGTGTGCTGCAATTAAATTTACTGGCTACCGATTTTTATCACGATAAAGCTTACCCTTCTTTTTTATATTACAATCCATACACCACTACTAAAACAGTTGTGATGAAAACGGCGGGCAATAAAAAAGTTGATTTGTACAATACCGTTACCGGTAAATTCATTGCAAAAAATGTTGCTTCATCAGCTTCAATACAACTGCCACCACAAAATGCAGCAATCATCATTTGTGTTCCTGCTGCTGGTAAAATAACTTATGAAGGAACTAAAATGCTGGTGAATGGGATTGTAGTTGATTACATGTTTCATCCACAAACCCGTTGATTGTATTAATTTGCCAGGGGAACTAAAAATACTTCAGTTTGTGGAGGCTTCTTAAAAGATTAGTTAGCTTTTTTTTTGTATAAGGCACATGTATTATTATAGGTATATCTTAAGAACATGCCAATCGCAATAAAATGCAGAATGAGATAATGTTTTCTAGCCATATTTGCAATTCTTTATAAATGATAGCAAGTGCAGCAGGGGTTCGATTGAGCTCCTCTCAGTTCCATGAAGTCTTCATTCAAAAAAGTCGGAATGATGTAACGATGCAACTTTTGAAAACGATTATTTCGCATAAAAATATGGAACAATTCCTGAGCTTGGGTCTCAATTAAATTTATTACCTATATCTCTCGTTCTCAATATACTTATTGGGGTTGTCCTACCCCGTTTACCCCAGCCCTTTACTTTACTGGATAAATTTTTGCAGTTATTTCCCTTACTACTACTGGTTAAAAATGTGAGGAGTGAAAATATGAGCAACAGCGTATATCAAATCAACAAAGGCATCAACAAGCCCATCGAGTTTAAGGGGCTGAAGGCACAGTACATCTGGTACCTGGGCGGTGGGCTTGTTGCTTTGTTAATCCTCTTTGCCATCATCTACATCATCGGCGTAAATGTATTTATTTGTCTTGCCCTAATTGTTTCTCTGTCAACAGCCTTATTCATGTATGTATATAAACTCAGCCGTACTTACGGCGAATTTGGCTTAATGAAAAAGGTTGCCAGAAAAGCAGTACCAAAGGTCATTAAAAGCTATTCAATAGTCCTTTTAAAAAAGCAATTACTTAAATGAAAAACCTGCTTAACATACTACCCGTTTATGGAGTGGAACATGATGCTATTCTTTCAAAGATGGGAGATATAACTGTTGCCTTTAAAGTTGAATTACCGGAATTGTTTACGATGAGTAATGACGACTATGAGGCATTTCATCACTCTTGGATTAAAGCTATTAAATTATTACCTGTTAATGCTGTATTATACAAGCAAGATTGGTTTACAGAAGAAAAATATAAAGCAGACTTTTTAAAAGAAGATAACAGTTTTTTAAGCAGAAGCAGCGAACGGTTTTTTAATGAGCGGCCTTATCTTAATCATGAATGTTTTATCATGTTGACAAAGAAACCAACAAACCGCAAAGCATCGTCTTCAGTGTTTTCAAGTTTACTAAAAAGATCAATAGTGCCTGAAGAAACACTACAGCTAAAACATTACCAGGACTTCATTAATAATGTTGGCCAGTTTGAAAAAATATTATCTGATAGCGGATTTATTTCTTTTTTCCGGTTAAATAATTCAGCCCTTATTGACTTAATTGTAAAGTATATGAATTTGCAAACAGGTGAAAATACTGTGAGGGATATTGAGTTTAAAGATGAATGGAAGATAGGAGAAAATTATTGTCAGCTTTACACAATGGCCGACGCTGAATTTGTTCCTCCATTATGTGGCTCCAGGATAAACTATGATAAATATTCCACTGATAAAACAAAATTCAGCGTTGGTTTTGCTTCGCCAATTGGTCAGTTACTTTCATGTAATCACATTTACAGCCAGTATGTATTTATTGATGATGTGCAGAAGACCATTCAGAAATTGGAAAGTAAAAGATTACGGTTACAATCTTTGTCGGCCTACAGCCGGGAGAATTCAATTGCAAAAGATGCTACGGATAACTTTTTAAATGAAGCCATTAGGGAACAAAGGCTTCCCGTAAAAGCGCATTTTAATTTGCTGGCATGGACAGACAATAAAGAAAATCTAAAAGTAATCAGAAACCTTTGCTCATCTGCTCTCACTCAAATGGATGCTACACCCAAACAAGAGACTGAAGGTGCAGCCCAAATCTTTTGGGCAGGTATACCAGGCAATGCGGCTGATTTTCCAATGAACGACACCTTTGATACTTTCTCGCCACAGGCTTGTTGCTTTTTTAATCTGGAAACCAACTACCGTTCCTCGGTAAGTCCTATAGGAATCCGTTTGGGTGACAGGTTAAGTGGCAAACCCGTTCATGTGGATATTTCAGATGAACCAATGGAGAAAGGCATCTGTACCAACCGGAATAAATTCATTTTGGGCCCGTCCGGTAGCGGAAAATCCTTCTTTACTAACCACATGGTAAGGTCGTACTACGAAAAAGGCACACATATTGTACTGGTAGATGTAGGTCATTCCTACAAAGGTTTGTGCGACATGGTGGGTGGTTACTATTTCACTTACTCCGAAACCAGACCAATCAAGTTCAATCCCTTTTACATTGGCGAAGGAGACACTTTAGATACAGAAAAAAAGGAAAGCATAAAGACCCTTTTGCTTGCCCTTTGGAAGAAAGATAATGAAACCTACAACCGCAGCGAATACGTTGCCCTTTCAAATGCCCTGCAATTATATTTTGATAAGGTTGAGAAGGATAAAGCATTGTTCCCCTGCTTCGACACCTTTTATGAATTTTTGAAAGACGAATTTGTTGGCATCTTAAAAGGTGATAATGTTAAAGACAAGGATTTTGATGTGTCTAATTTTTTGTATGTACTTAGGCCGTATTACAAGGGTGGTGAATTTGATTATTTATTGAACGCAAAAGAAAACCTTGATTTATTGCAGCAACGATTTATAGTGTTTGAGTTGGATAATATAAAAGACCACCCGATATTATTCCCTGTGGTAACAGTCATTATTATGGAAGTATTCATCAGTAAAATGAGAAAGCTGAAAGGCGTCCGCAAAATGATATTGATTGAAGAAGCATGGAAAGCTATAGCAAAGGAAGGAATGGCAGAATACATCAAGTACCTGTTTAAAACTGTAAGAAAATTTTTTGGTGAAGCCATTGTGGTAACACAGGAAGTAGAAGATATTATCAGTTCACCGGTTGTTAAAAAGGCCATCATTAATAACAGCGACTGCAAGATATTATTAGACCAAAGTAAGTATCAGAATAAGTTTGATTTAATTCAGGAACTATTGGGATTGACAGAAAAAGAAAAGGCTTTGGTTCTTTCAATTAACAAGGCTAATGATCCCACAAAAAAGTACAAGGAGGTCTTTATTTCGTTAGGTGGCGTGTTAAGTAAAGTGTACCGGACAGAAGTTTCTCCAGAAGAATATTTAGCTTATACAACCGAGGAAAAGGAGAAGCTAAAAGTGCAGGCAGCAGCTTTAAAATTCGGAAGTATTGAAAAAGGAATTGCATCATTAACAACTTAAAATATACATTATGAAGTACACAATCATTAGCCTGTTGTTATTTATTAGTGCCTGCAACAATAGCCAGACTCAAACTGAATTGAGCGGCATCTATACAACTTCTTACAACAATGAATTTGGTAAAGGGAATGATACATTGTCTGTAAGAAAAGCAAACGACGGAGAAGGTATTTATCAGATATCAAAGCATTTGGGAGTAGTAAAAAAATTAGATGGCAAAGAGTTTCCCAGAGAGCTAGTTACTGAAACCTGGACTTTAGAATATGATGCAGCAAAACAAACGTTGTTTGAATTAAAAAGCGGAAAAACACTGATTTGGAATAGTACTGCTAAAACAATACAGTTAGGCAATACCCTGTATAAAAGAATTGCAGACTAAACAAAGAATGAACAATAATTGTGAACAAGAAAATGTGGAGTATGAAAAGGATATTAATCATTGCAGGCATCGTTCTGTCAATAAGCATTGCCCCGGTGCAGCATACCAATGCACAAATACCCATTTTAGAAATTATTAAAGCGGCAGTTAAAAAAGTAATCAAGGCCGTAGATTTAAAAATTCAACGGTTACAAAATAAAACCATCTGGCTGCAGAATGCACAAAAGACATTGGAAAATAAAATGTCAAAGCTAAAGTTGACAGAAATTAGCGACTGGAGCAAAAAGCAAAAGGAACTATACGCCAAATATTTTGATGAATTGTGGAAGGTTAAAAATGCAATCAGTTCTTACCAGGCGGTGAGAGATATTATTAAAAAGCAGGTTCAGTTGGTACAGGAATATTCAAAAGCATTCAGTCTTTCTAAACAGGATAAGAATTTTACAGCAGGTGAACTTAACTATATGCAAAAAGTATATACTGGCATATTAGATGAAAGTATTAAAAATATTGACCAAATTCAATTAGTGATTAATGCCTTTGCCACGCAAATGACAGACGCAAAACGCTTAGAAATAATACATGCTGCCGGGAATAATATTGAACAAAATATTACTGATCTGCGGCAGTTCAACCAGCAGAACATAATTATAAGTTTACAAAGGTCGAAAGAAAAGAATGATATTGATGTAGTGAAGAAACTTTACGGAATAGAATAATAATTTTTAGGGTAGTTCCAAAAACTATGTTTGCGGGATTTAATTTTCCTTATTTTCTGAAAGTACAATAATTGAAACTGTTTTATTCCTTTTTTCGATTTGGTTAATGGTTTTATAAGCCCATTTTTAATTTTTTCTACCGCCTTTGCGGTAGTTTAGTTGCCTTCCGGCACTACTGGGCACACTTTGCCCGTGAGAGTTTATTATACCAGGTGTAACGGAACAGATTGTAGGTTATATTCATCAGTCCTATTTTGATTTCTGCCCTTCTTTTACCAATTGTTCTTATCAGTAACCCGCCTGTTGTTTGATGCA
>Ga0209511_1001204_pt1 | contig 23666 bp, 25 predicted proteins | sample SSSSmetaG_FD_184141 | JGI IMG/M metagenome (GOLD analysis project Ga0209511, IMG submission 184141) | Glacier valley bacterial and archeal communities from Borup Fiord, Nunavut, Canada, to study Microbial Dark Matter (Phase II) - ​SSSS... | ecosystem: Environmental > Aquatic > Freshwater > Ice >... | reverse complement strand
TAACATGTAAGTGCTTTGATTTGAGACCTAAAGATACGAAAAAAGCAGCAAAAATAAGGCTTTTTATACCTTTTTTTACTGCTTTTTTATTTAGAACCAAAGACTAAGGTACTTTTTCAGTGCCCTCGTATTAAACCGCCCCTTTATATAAGCCTGTAATCATTTTTATTTTAACCCCGAATAATACGGAATAATATTGCGATAACAGCAATAACGAGTAGTATATGAATAATGCCACCTGCACTATAAACAAAAAATCCGATTGCCCAAAAAATGATAAGAATTACTGCGATAAGATAAAGTAGACCTCCCATGATGTTTATTTTTAAGTGTTTATATCTCTGATAAAAAAAATGCTAATGTAGATTCTACCTTCGAAAAGATTAAATACAAAAATAATTTCATTTTAAATAGAATGAAAGAAATTTCATCTTTAAGAATTTAGTTTCATTATTACAGCACAAAGATAAGGGCTTCTAGCACTAAAAATGTTACACAATTTAAACTAAGAATTACATTATTCACAGGTGATTGCCAATGATGTTTTGTGATATGAAGCATTAATTTCTGAATCAAATTCAGGTTGGAGGATAGAAATTAGAATAAACGCCAAATTGGGTTTATTTATTTGTAAGGAGGAGTTGAAAACAATAAACAAATATTCAGGGAGAGCAGGTTGACTTATCATTAGCATAACTTGTCAATCCTGATAAAAAAAACATTTAAAAGGGAGGGGCTTCTTTGGCGAACCCTTCCCTGGTTTTTCACTAATATTTTATTGGAAAAAAGTTTATTAAAAACTATTCTTCACTTGGTTTATCTTTTTCAGCTCTTTTATTTGCTTTTTCCGCTCTCTTTTCTTTCAGATTTTTCTCCGGTGCTTTTTTAGTTGCTTTTGATCCTTTTTCTTTTGACATAATGTTTGTTTTTATTATTATGTACAAAGGTGACCATATTTTTCGTAAATTGTCATAATATTCATGAATAATATTACATATTTCACATATATATATCTATTGAAAAACGCGAATATATTAATTTATTGGACACCTTCAACCTGAAAATGAATAATTTCAAATTAAAAATTTGGTAACTTCAGTGCTATCTCTTATATTTGTAAAACCGTTTTAGTTGATTCAATCGAGCTGATATTTTCTATTTGCACTTTGTGACTTATTAATTTGAAACAGATATTGTATAAATTCAAATAAATAATAATTTAGTTGTTATATAAAGCTTCTAATAAATGGATATATCTTACTTATTAACAATCAAATAAGGAATAAATACTGTATGAAATTTTCTTGAAAGATGAAATCGCTTCAGAAGATTGCCACCTTTCCGCTTATCCTTACCCTGGGTATCGCTGTTTGGTATTTTGTGTTTCACCTTTTACCGGCTTATGACATCAAAACAGCCGGTGCCGGCCTTGAACCATTGGATGAACGCTGGTTGTATACACGAACGGATGTTTTTACAATTATTTACCGCTTTGAAACACACTGGACAAAGCTTGTACAAAGATTTTTTGTTAATGGAGATGATTTATCCACCGGTGTATGGAAGTCTGATCATTTTGAGTATGGTCTATTTAAAAGGGAAAATGGGGCGATTGGGGAAAATCACCGCATGGATGAGCTTTTTACTGCTTAGTGTCGTACTGTTCGATTGTGCCGAAAACATTAACACCTGGCGAATGCTATCCTCCTTCCCTGCCCTTTCGGGATCGGCTGTCCGTTTTGGTTCTACAGTGACCATGCTTAAATGGTATAGCGCTTCCATTTGTACCGGATTGCTAATATGCGATATATTGGCTGTTTGCTGGAGAAATTTACTTTGGAAATGGAAACAAGTTGATAGAAAGTAGTTTAGGGTTTAAAGTTTAGAGGAGCTGTTGATGATAAAGTAATATTTTTATTCTATGATTCAGGTTAATATTTCAGGCTCTGATTATTGGCACTTAATTCATTGAAAATGAATATTTAGTATTTAATCTTTGATCTTTTGTCTTTTGCCTTTGTTCAAACAATACAGCAAATCATGATTTCACAAATTGAATTTACATTACATCCACATAGGATCAAACGGAATAGTTGTGTCAAAATAATTTTAAGCATAGGTTTTAGTCACTCTAAAAAGGAAGAAATTGATATCTCTTACGCCTCTGAATGCAGTTCTGAAAGATTTGATTTTAGCATTGAAAGATTCAGCCGAAGCGTTCGTGCTTCGATTGTCAAAATAATTAAGTATGGTTTCGTAATGAGCTTCAATAGTTCGGGCTACTGTAGCAAAAGAAGGAAACTTAGCTCTGTCTACTCTGTCGTACCATTGAGCCAGTTTTGTAAAAGCTATCCCTTTGGTTTTTGTTTGATGATAAATTGCTCCTAATTGAAGGGATAGATAATAAGCTTCTTTTAATTTAGGGTATAATTCGAATAGTAGCTCGGCACGAGATTTTTGAGAAGCAGTCCAGCCAGTTGGTTTCTTGAAAAGCAAGTAACGGCTACGAGCCAGGAGCTGCTTGAGGGTGTCTCCATTTGAAAATACGGTGGTCTATAGCTTATTGCATGATTCTTGGCTACAATGATTTTATAGCTTCACTATCTATGTCTTGCCAACGATATTTAATACGCATCTCCTAGACGGCTTCGTAGACCAGTTGCTGTACATGGAATCGGTCGGTAACACGTTTAGCTAATGGAAAGCATATTTTTACTATGTATTCCATATTGGCGGCCATATCTAAAGTGACTTCTTTCACTTTCCATCGGATACGCCTTGGCAATCGTTGTAGTACGGCGATAATATCATCAGCCTTAGTTCCTTTAACCATCCCTATGATAGCACCTTTTCGACCTTTTGCTGCCTTGTTAGTTATAATGGTGTATAACTCGCCATTTGACAAACAGGTTTCATCTATGCTTAAAAAAACACCTAAGTTCTTTTGGAAAAGCAACCACTGCTGAGCATGCAACTTTTGATCCCATTGTTGGAAATCACTCAAATGATCTTTGTATTGTTCTTGTAATTGTGGTCCATCAAGACTGTAATGATTTGCAAGACTTTGACTACTTATTGGATGGGTATCCAGATAATCCTTTTAAAAAAGTCGCGAATTCTTGGGTGAATCGCGTTCCTTCTGCTATTAAATTCCAATCCCGGTTTACTACTTGTTTGGTATCGGTATTAAGCCATCTACGTCGATTAATAGCCAAATCAAATACTTTGCCTCTTATCGGAAAATCGTGTATTGTTTGTTTCGGATAAAAGCCATGACAACGCATTGGCTCTAATTTAAACTCAGCGGGTATTGTTGGCTTTTCTTCCAATAAAACCTCATAACCTTTTGGTTTGCTTAGTACTCCTTGTATTTCAAAATAATCAAGTATTCCTTCAGGTAAAATTAAGCTCAGCAATTCGTATTCTGCACCACGTAATTTTGTTTCTGTTTCCATCTTACAAAATTATTCATTTTTTCTTAGAAACACAACTATTCCGTTTGATCCTTGAATTGCGCAACGTGACCATCAACGGTTACCCGGGTGACAATTGGCATTCTACCATCTTTTCTAATTGCATTCCTTTTTAAGTAATAAAAGACGTTAAATGTACTCTTCATAATTTCATTTTTTAATCGTTACAAAATTAGTTTATTGATTGAAAATGAAATAATTGCATTGAAGACAATAGGTGTCAGAGGTCTGCCAAAAGAGGACTTTCTGTGACCTATTTTCCGAAATCAGAAATAGATCACGATTTGGTCCGATTTTACTGTCTATTTTAGGCTGAATTTTGGCTTATATAACAGCAAAATCACAAGGTAGGAAGATGAAAAAACCCTACAAAACGTTGATTTTGTAGGGTTTGTCTTTTGGAAGTTGCTTTTTGGCTTTTCCTTTTGGCGGAGAGAGAGGGACATGAACCTATACACTTATACCACTACTTATCAATACGTTATTCTTGCTATAAAACTAGTTGTTACGATTTAGTCCCAAGTTTTCGGACTTCATTTTGGCTACCTTTGTCGTTGGTACATCTGGCAATTATTTCATATTCAAAATTAGTCTATTTTTTTGATGTTACCTAATATAATAAGGTTAATTTGTAACTAAACTCAATTTCAAAACAAAATCAAAACAATACGGATTGACTAATAATCAGAAATGAGGCACAAAATTCTAAATCGATTTTCTTCTCTTTTTAAATTGTCTTGTTTATAATTAAATATAGGTTGTGTATTATCTTAGAATACCCTGTTATCTCCAGATATATTGAAAGTAAAACCAATGTTATACGACACTTTCTACCAATGTAAGAATGGAGAAATAAGTTTATTCAAGAGATTTTATGCAAAAGGAACAACATATAGCAGAACTTTTACACTAAGTTTCCTTCAAATATCTTTTTGAAATTATAAAAAATCATCAACGTTTTTTATACTGATATTGAATTAAAATAGGATTTATGCATGCAATATATCTCGATAAAAAGGAGTTTATTGCATGTGTTATTTCAATTAGATTGAATAGGAGTGAGTCAATAAAACATACAGCTGATTTACTTCGTAGCATTAGAAGCAATAGTATATATGCATTTAAGATTGATGACTTGGTAAGAGATATTCCCAAGTCGTTAAAAAATATTAGAAAAAAACTCAATAATCTTCGAGAAAAGGGTGATATTATAAATGTCAGAAGTTTTTTTTGCAATTATACCTGATGAATATAAAAATATGGGAGTTATTCCTGTTGAATTTTACATAGATATGCTAATGAAGTATTTGTGTAAAAACTATTATCTTGGTTTATATAGTGCTTCTATGTTTCACGGTGCTGATGTCATTTCATAGAAACCAAGACCAAAAATAATTGCTAGTGAAAATTATTTAATAAACTTCATTGAAAAAAGTAACTTTGACTTGATAAACAACGGACTCTAAAGTGAGCAAGTATAGACTCGGGTTGTGATTTGCTTTCAAAAAATTGTATCTTTGACTTGATAAACAACACTGACTGCAGAGTAAGGAAAACCCTACTAACTGGTGTGGGGATAATCTGGAATGGCTAAAGAAAACCTATGGAAAAGAGAATATTGTTTCTGCAGTATTGCACTTGGATGAAACAACCCCACATATTCACGCTACCAGGGTGCCCATAACCACCGGAGAGCGAAGAAAAGCCAAACAGGAGCAATCCACCACAAAGAAGAAATATCACAAGAAAAGCGTAGACAATGTTCGCCTTTGTGCCGATGATGTAATGTCACGTGTAAAGCTCAAAGAATATCAAAATAGTTATGCAGAGAAGATGCAGATGTATGGATTGCATCGTGGTATTGAAGGCTCGGAAGCTAAACATCTATCCACCTCGCATTATTATCGTGATTTACTTTCACAGACAGAAAGTGTGCAGGAGAATATAGGCAACTTACTTGAGCAGCAGGAACAGGTAACCCAAGAGCTGTCCAAAATCAAGAGCGAAATTAGAACTGAGAAGCTTAAAAGTACAGCAGTGAATGTAGCTACTTCCGCCATGGAAGGTATCAGTTCTGTTTTTGACAATTCCAAAATGAAAAAAAAACAACAGGAAATAGAAAACCTAAAAAAAGAAAACTCTAATTTCAGAACTGAAATCAAGCAGGTAAACGAGCAGGTACACACCTTAAAGACTGAATATACAAAGACTACAGACAAACTCTGTGAAGAACTCAGAAAGATATATGACCTGTTTCCAAATATAAGAGAAATACTTAATATTGAAAAGCTCTGCAAAATAGTAGGTTTTTCCGAAGAATTGACCCAAAAGATACTTACAATGAAACCTGTAGGCTTTAAAGGAAGACTTTATTCTCCAGAGTACCAACGTGAATTTGAAACCGATCACTCTATCGCTAAAATAGAAAAAGACAGTTTAAACCCGAGTCGACTTCGCCTACTCATAGATAATCTGGAAATATCAGACTGGTTTAAGCGCAAATATCAAGAGTTTCAAAAAGAGATTGGGATTAATATTAAACCCAAACAAGGAGATGATAGAGGCTTTACACTATAGTTTAGTTCTACTGTAATACAGCACAGTTATAAAAATGAAATGAGTAGTTTTTTACCTGGCAATAATATTAAGTTTCATCAAAGTAACGTTTGCTCCCTACATCCAAACATGTGAATATTGCAAGTTATTTAGTGAATTGTGTAAGTTTCGAAGCGCTAAATAGTACGACCTTTGTATTGTGAAAGGATGAAAGAAACAGATCAAATGAAAAGAATGATGTATTACCTGATCATAACAATGGTTGTGACAGGAATGATATTGACAGCTTGCCAATCGTCGACAACTAAATCAAACCAAACCAAAGTAGAAGAAATACCCGATACTGTGATTTATATTCATCAGGATATAAAACCCACATTAAAAGATTCTATTAACCAATTCAGAAAGCAATCGGAAAAACAAATACTACTGAATGAAAAAGAGATTGTCCTGTTCAAAGCCGAAATAGTGAACGAGAAAAAGAAAGGAAAGATTAAAGGTGATAAGAAAATAGATGATCTGGAACATAGGAATAATGATTTAGTGATCCGGCTCGATAACTATTACGATGAAGATTAGGAACAGTGGGATTCGTTCAAAGTTGAATATAATGAAGATATGTACGATTTGGAAAATGAATTCAGAGATGTGTCGATTAAAAATATAAAGTAAGAGTTCAAATTATAGATTACCTATTTATTAAACTAAAAACAAATCAGATGAAAAAAATTATTTTTGCGTTAGTTGTTTCTATCCTTGGTGGAAGCAGCATGTATGCTCAATCTTCGACCGATCAACTTCACATTGGAGTAAAAGCGGGTGCCAATTATTCGAACATGTACGACTCCCAAAATAAGGAGTACAGTGCAGATGGTAAAATTGGTTTTGCAGCAGGTGCATTTGTAAGTATTCCCATTGGTACATTTTTAGGAATTCAGCCTGAAGTACTTTTCTCACAAAAAGGATTTAAAGCCACGAGCAGTGTGTTGGGTAACGATGTAAGTTTAACCCGTACCACCAGTTATATTGATGTGCCGATTTTCCTTGCCGTGAAACCCAGTGAAATGGTGACTATCCTTGTTGGACCACAGTATTCATTTTTGATGAAACAGAAAGATGTGTTCTCAAACCCAATTACCAACATTACCACCACTGATGATTTCAACACTGATAATATCCGTAAAAACACTTTGTGTTTGGTTGGAGGATTGGACATCAATCTGAATAATATCGTTATTGGTGCAAGAGCCGGTTGGGATTTATTCAATAATAATGGCGATGGAACATCAACCACTCCACGTTACAAAAATGTATGGGCGCAAGCCACAGTAGGTATTCGTTTATAAACCGTTGTTTTGTTTACAGTGAGGTTTACCCTTTCTATATCGCCAAATGGTGATATGGAAAGGGTTTTCTTTTTCATTATATCAAAATCTATTAATGTGTGAATTATATAACTCATAGAAAGAATATTGTAACTTTTCGGAGTCGTTTCAGCCCTACATTTGTATAATTCAAAACAAATAGAAGTTTAATTTAAATACAACAACATTATGAGTACAGCAAAAGTAGTATTAGGCGTAGTAGCCGGCGCAGCCACCGGTGCATTGTTGGGAGTTTTGTTTGCACCTGCAAAAGGCGCAGTAACCCGCAGAACTATTGTACGCAAAGGCGAAAGACAGGTAGATGATTTGAAAGATAAATTCAATGATTTTATTGACAATATCACCCAAAAATTCGACAAAGTGAAAGAAGAAGTGGTTGATTTCGCCGAAGATGCCATGAGCAGTGTTGAAGATGTAGAAAAAGAAGTGAAAGCTTCAAAAGTGAAATAGTTCCTATGGATCTAAAATAAAATCTGCTACGGGTCTAAATTTTCAGGCGAGATGATGTTGCCGTTGGATTCCCTGAGCAGACTTTGTTTTTTTACAATCGTTTCTCAACTATTTTTATTCAAAAAAATGCTTGCCAACAATCAGACTTATGGAAGATAATGCAACCAATATAGAAACATTGCTCGAAAATACTGCGGCATATGGAAAAACAAGTTTTGAACTTGTAAAACTAAAAGTCCTCGATAAAACATCGGATAAGCTGTCTTCATTTTTTCCACACACTATTGTGGCTTTTATAGCTTTTTGAGAATAGGCAGAGCGGTCACAGTACTTTGTTTTTTTTGCTTATGGTGAAAAGTCTATAGACTTTTAAATAAAAAAAATGAACTGTAAGTTTATAATGAATACTTAGCCATCACTTTCGTAAAATCATCATACTATTCGATTAGTCTGAATGCATATTTTGCGGGGAATCATTTCAGGGTGTTAAAAAGGGTGTAAACCAAGTAACTTGTTGATTTACACCCTTTATTGTGAAGCTGGAAAAATTATAACCGTTCTGATTGGAGCCACCGGTGTATTTGCTGAATTTCAAAAGTCGTTGAATACGATATGGGAAGTAAAAATGGATCCCAAAAAGTAGGACATATTGGAAATTCTTAAAGTTCGGTTGTTTTCGTTTGGATTGATTGTTTCCATAGCTTTTTTGCTGGTTGTTTCGTTACTTGTTTCAGCATTTGTTTCAGCGTTTGGCAATTGGCTGACAAGTCATTTTACGGACTCGTTTATGGTGGTTTTACAATTACTGAATATCGGATTATCCTTTACGATTCTCACAATCTTGTTTGCATTGATGTTAAAGTACTTCCGGATGCAAAGATTAAATGGAAGCATGTGTGGATAGGTTCGCTAGTAACTACTTTTTTGTTTGAGATTGGGAAATTTGCGCTGGAATTTTATTTTGGCAAAGCAAATCCCGGAACAGGTTATGGTGCAGCCGGTTCGGTTATTTTAATCATGCTTTGGGTTACTTATTCTTCAGTAATTGTATTATTCGGGTCTGAGTTTACCCATACCTATGCCAATATGTTTTCGAGTGGTGTTGCACCAACCAAAATTGCAAAAGTGGAAAAGGCCCTTAAACCAGTAAAGGGGCATAAAACGCAGTATTTAAAACTTTAAAATATTGATCACTTCTAAAATGTACTTCTTAAGTCTCCACCAGCTGGTGGATTTGGGTGCAGTAAAATATTAAAAATGAAAAAAGAAAAGCCAAGCTCGGTCATTATTCCCGACAAACTAACAGGGTTAACTTCTGCTCAGGCAATTGAAAAAATTGCTTCGGAAGGATTAAACATGTTACCATCTTCCAAGCCCAAAAACTTCTTTTTCATTGCGTTCGGAGTTATCAAAGAACCGATGTTTATCTTGTTAGTGGCTTGCGGTAGTTTGTATTTGGTGTTGGGCGATTTACAGGAAGGCATCATGTTGCTTTGTTTTGTTTTCGTCATCATGGGCATTGAATTTTTCCAACAAAAAAAAACCGAAAAAGCCCTCGATGCACTGAAAGATATGGCAAGTCCGCGAGCATTGGTTATTCGTGATGGTGTGGAAAGAGGCATTGCCGGTGTGGAAGTGGTGACGGAAGATTTAATCATTTTACAGGAAGGCGACCGTGTTCCGGCGGATGCGACCGTTATTCAATCGGTCAATTTACTGGCCGACGAATCATTGGTTACCGGTGAATCTGTCTCGGTTCGGAAAAGCGATTGGGACGAAAAATTAGAAATTACACAACCTGGTGGTGATGATTTGCCTTTTGTTTACTCCGGCACCATGATAGTTCAGGGCAACGGAATTGCACGTGTTACAAGCATTGGTGTAAATACCGAGATTGGCAAAATTGGTAAAGCGTTGGGCAATGTAAAAGAAGAACCAACACGACTAAAAAAAGAAATGGGTTCTTTGGTGAAAAAAGTAACCATTATTGCTGCAATACTTTGTTTGTTGGTGATTGTTGGTTTCACACTTACCCGCGGAAATTTGATAAATGGATTTTTAGCCGGAATAACCTTGGCGATGGCTATGTTGCCCGAAGAATTTCCGGTTATCCTCACCATTTTTATGGCATTGGGAGCGTGGCGCATGTCAAAAAAGAAGGTGCTGACACGTAATCCGACGGCTATCGAAACACTTGGTTCGGCCACCGTGCTTTGTACCGACAAAACCGGAACGCTTACCGAGAATAAAATGACAGTAGCACAACTCTATAACGGTAAAGACTTTACTGTTGTAGAAAAAGGCAAGTTACTTCAAGAGGATTTTCACGAAATCATGGAATTTGGTATTTTGTCCAGCCAACTGAATCCGTTTGATGCCATGGAAAAAGCCATTACCGAAATGGGTAAAATGCAACTGAAAGGAACGGAACATATCCACAAAACGTGGGAAATGATAAAGGAATATCCGCTTTCGAAAGAATTGCTGGCTATGTCGCGGGTGTTTTCTGAAAAAAGCACAAAAGAAAAAAGCATTGCTACCAAAGGGGCACCGGAAGCCATTTTTGAGTTATGCCATTTGGATGCGAAAGAAAAAAAACGTTTATCGGAAGCTGTGCAAGAGCTTGCATCAAATGGATTGCGCGTTTTGGGTGTTGCAAAATCAAAAATCAGCACCAAAGAAATACCCGATATTCAGCACGATTTCAAATTTGATTTTATCGGTCTGATTGGTCTTTCCGATCCAATTCGCAGTAATGTAAAACAAGCAGTAAGCGAATGCCAAAAAGCCGGAATACGGGTCATAATGATTACCGGCGATTATCCCGTCACAGCGCAACATATTGCCATGGAAATAGGACTTGAGAATCCGGATAAATGCATGACCGGTGCAGAATTACATGCTATTTCGGATGTGGAATTACGTCGGAAAATTAAAGACATCAGTGTTTTTGCACGTGTGGTTCCCGAACAGAAACTAAAAATAGTTGAAGCATTAAAGCATAACGGTGAAATCGTTGCCATGACAGGCGATGGGGTGAACGATGCTCCGGCACTCAAAGCTGCCAATATTGGCATTGCCATGGAAAAAAAAGGAACTGATGTGGCGCGTGAAGCCTCGTCGCTGGTACTGATGGACGATAATTTTTCATCCATTGTAGCTGCAATCCGCATGGGACGACGAATTTTCGATAACCTCCAGAAATCGTTTGGATACATCTTTGCCATTCATGTTCCCATTGCCGGACTTTCGCTGATACCAATACTAATTGCTCAACTTCCCATTCTTCTCTGGCCGGTACATATTGTTTTTATGGAACTGATTATTGACCCAGCGTGTTCCATTATTTTTGAAGCTGAAAAAGAAGAGGCAAATGTAATGAGTCGTCCGCCAAAGAAGTTGGACGAACCGTTTTTTGGAGCCAGAAAAATAATTTTTAGCTGTATGCAGGGAGTCGGTATTCTGCTTGTTACGCTTGCGGTTTATTTGGGTGGTTTGTATTATTCATTCGAACCCAATCAGGTGCGAGCCATGGCGTTCACCACCCTGATTATTTCCAATATTGCTGTTATTCTGACTAATCGTTCGTGGACAGATAATATATTCAAGATAATATCTACACCTAATAAAGCTGGTTTATGGGTTGTTGGCGGTGCCATTTTCTTTCTGACACTGATTTTAAACGTACCTTTTTTTCTTCACTTATTTCAGTTTCAGCAACTCACGCTGGTGAATATTCTTATTTGCATTGTAGCCGGAATATCAACTATCATTTGGTTTGAAATATACAAACTGATAGGATTAAAAAAACAACAAAAAGTAATACCTGAAAACAGTTAAAATATAATATCATTGTTCACTTAATCAATTCACCTAAAAAACCAACCATCATGAAACCAACAGAAGATTTAATATACGAACACAAAGCAATTACATTAGTGCTCAATGTAATGAGCAATATCTCAAACAGTATTAAGAACAAAAAGGTGTTTTATACAAATGACGTGGAGAAAATTGTAGATTTTCTATCAGTTTATGTAGATAAATACCACAGAAACAAGGAAGAAACAGTTTTTTATCCGGCACTTCTATTGAGCAAATATCCAATCAAAAGTATAGGTTTGATAATAAATGAACATTTGATTGGTAAAGGTTATCTGGCTGAAATAACGTGTTGTGTAGAAAACTGTAAAATAGACAGCACGTTCTCCGGTGAAAGGATTGCCGACTGTATGGCAAATTATGTGCTGTTAATCCATGACCATATCCAAAAAGAAGAAAATGATTTTTTCTCATTGGCTAATAAAGCATTAAGTGGAGAAGCACAGACGGAAATCTCAAAACAATTTAAACTGATTGACGAAGAGTTTGTGGGCATAGGTATTCACAATCGTTATGACGAATTATTAAAGTCTCTGGAAAGTAAATATCTAAATTAAAGAAGAGTTTGTAAAATTAATTAGCCATGAAAGCAAAATCGAATATCAAGTTTTTTCCTGTCGTTTGTGTCGGTGGTTCTGCCGGAGGATTAGATGCTTACATCCGCTTGTTGAAAGAGTTATCAGCCGATATGGGTGCTGCTATTGTAATTGTCAATCATTTGCGGACAGTAACCACCTTGCTTCACAAAATTCTACCGCATTACACCAAAATGCCGGTTGAACTCATCACCGAGAAACTAGACATAGAACCGAATCATATATTTATTATTCCTTCAAAGCGCGATTTACATGTACAGGATGGAGAGTTTCGATTAAAACCAATATCAAAACCCTGGGGATGGTTCGATGTAATTACTGTTTTTATGCATTCTATGGCCGAAAACTGGGACGGAAAACTCATTGCAGTCATTGTTTCGGGATACGATGGCGATGGAGCCGATGCACTGAAAAGCATAAAAGAAGCAGGCGGCATTACCATAGCGCAAAAACCCGAAACTGCAAGCCAACCGGATATGCCTGAAAGTGCAATTGAAAGTGGATTTATCGATTGTGTTCTTTCGCCCTAAGACATTGCTAAAAAAATCGTAGAGATTGTACATTCTAAACCAATTAAAACTAAAAAATGATCATCACGTCGTCTTCAATTATTAAAAAACTACTTTTGGCTTTTCTGATTATTGCAGGATTATTTTTTGCTAAAAGCTTTTTAATTCCTCTGTGTATTGCAGGCATTTTAGCAACTCTTTTCTTACCATTTTGTAAATGGATGGAAAAAAAAGAAGGTACCCAAAGTTCTGGCAGTTTTAATCTGCCTGTTGGTCTTATTGTTAACTATTACGGGTATAGCTATGCTGCTTAGCTGGCAGATTTCTCAACTGACAAATGATTTTTCGTTACTGACGCAAAAGGTTGAAGGTATTGGAAACAATATTCAAAAGTACATATTTCACAATTTTGGAATTACAGCAAAAAAGCAATCTGAGTTGCTAAATAATGAACAACTTTCCATTACCGGTACTATGCAGATGGTGGCAGGATCGGCTTTATCCATTTTTACCAATTTTATTCTGGTGTTAGCCTACATCTTTCTTCTTTTATATTTTCGGATTCATATCAGGCGTTTTATTCTTAAACTTTTTCTTCCTTCGCAACAGCCCGAAGTGAGTAAAGTATTATCCAGTGTTACACTGGTATCGCAACAATATCTGCTTGGACTTTCTAAAATGATTGTATGCCTGTGGATTATGTACGGTATCGGTTTCTCAATTATTGGTGTGAAAAACGCTCTCTTTTTCGCTATTCTCTGTGGATTGTTGGAAATTGTTCCATTTATAGGAAATTTGACGGGCACCACACTTACTGAGTATTCTGGTACAAAGTGTACAACCAATCTGATTGAAAGTGTACACTTTGTACCAGAATACTCATTTAATTTGACTGTAGGGCAATGTGCCATTGTCCCTGTATGTTTGAAGAGTCCTTTTCGAAATGTTTAAAATCAGGCATACATCCTGATTATCCAGCCATTTTTTCAATCCATTGTCTTTACAAAGACAGAAATTAATTTAGAAACAATAGTATTTGAAGAAGAAATATAGTTTATCTTGTTTATATGAGATATTATTTGCAATTTTGTGCACTATAAGCGACAAAATTTGTATGGCAGAAGCATTAAACCTATCAAAAGAGATTATTTTCTCTTCATCCGACTCAAACGTTTCCCGGAAAATTTCATCAGCCGAGAAAGCGGGTAAGCTAAAAAAAATAGCTCCAAGAATTTATACATCTAACATGTTGGATTCTTTGGAAAGTATCGTTAAGCGAAATCTTATCGATATTCTGGCATGGCGCTACCCAAATGCGGTTATCAGCCATCGTAGTGCACAAGAACTCCGTCCCACTGAGGAAGCTGAATTTTTTCTATCGTACAACTTTCGAAAAAAAATACACGATCTCCCGGGAATAACTCTCAACATAAACGAAGGACCAAAAGCCATTGAGGGAGACATACTGTTGAATGGCATTTACATTGCCTCCGAATATCGTTGGATGTTGGAGTGTATGCAGATTTCTAAGCGAAAGGGTGAGCAATCCAAAGTGCTTCCCATTTCTTTTATTGAAAACCGATTGGAAAAAATGATTCTGATTCAGGGCGAAGATAAATTGAATGAGTTCAGAGATAAGCTGAGGCAAGTTTCGGTTTTACTCAATATGCCAATTGAATTCGAAAAGCTGAATAGAATTATTTCTGCCTTTATGGCTACTCACAATGTAAATGTTCTTACAAATGAATCTTCTAAAGCTAGAGCCACTGGCGTACCATTCGATGCTGCATGTGTTGAATTATTCTCAATACTATTCGATGCACTGAAAGACCATTTTTTTATTGAGCGGACCAATAAAAACACCGATGAAGCTTCATATAGAATGTTTTCCTTTTTTGATGGCTATTTTTCAAATTATATTGAGGGCACAAGGTTTACAATAGATGAAGCAAAGTCTATAGTTGAAACAGGAATTATGATTCCTAAGCGAATAAAAGATTCGCACGATATTTTAGGAACATTTACGGTTATATCCAATCGGACTGAAATGAATAAAATACCTTCAAATTCTGATGAACTGTTTGAATTATTACAAAACCGGCACCGTATTTTGATGCGTGAAAGAGAAGATTGCAATCCCGGTCAATTTAAAGAAGTAAACAACCAAGCAGGAAACGCCTTGTTTGTTGACCATACTCTGGTTAGAGGGACCCTAATACAGGGCTTCAAATACTATGCAACTCTGAAAGAACCCATGGCTAGAGCCATATTCATGATGTTTATGATAAGCGAGGTGCATCCGTTTATAGATGGCAACGGTCGAATTGCAAGAATTATGATGAATGCAGAGCTTTTTCGCGGTGCCCAATCTCGTATAATTGTTCCAACAGTTTTCAGAGAAGATTATATCCTGGCATTACGAAAACTCACACGCTCAAAAGAGCCGGACACCTATATCAGGGTTATGGAAAAACTGCACAAATTCAGTGATAATCTCTATGGCAGCGATTTTGATGATTTGAATAACTACCTGATAGAGTGTAATGCTTACGAAGAGCCGGAGAAAGCTCACCTAAAATACATAGAAAGAGTTTTCAGTCAAAAAAGGGAAGATGATTTTGATAAAGCCTTGGAAAATGAAAAAAAACAGACTGAATAAGTATCATAAGCGCCGATATTTGCAGAAAAGCAGTTTATTTGCGACAAAATTTATCATTCAAAAGAAAAAACTTGATTAATTGCACTGTTTTTTGCAGCAATCACGAATAATTGTATTTGTTCTAGTAAGTACCTGACTCTCCATTAACCGAATATGTTCTCTATTAATTACTCGAATTTTATTTTAAGATTTCTTGTTTTTTTATTTGAATAACAAAAGAATAATTGTAAATTTGCAAATCATTAAAACAACTCGTCAATTGTAGCGACAATTGCATTACATATTATCAAAAGCGTTAGCTTTTATTCTTGCTCCTAAAAACGACCAAATTTAAAGAACAAAGTGAAGAATAAGTTAGTAAACGCCTGCGTCAAATGGCGTGGGCTTTAACTTGTTCAATACTTTGTGGGTGCTTGGTCGTACCTTAGGAGCGTGAGCAGTTGAATGTCCCACGCTTTTTTTATGTCCAAAATGAAATAGCCCTCAAAAAAAACTAAACAGAAAAAAATCACAAAAACCGAACTGAATTATTGATATAGAAATTACGAACAATTAAAATCTGAATGTTATGATAGTTAAAAAACAAAGAATACCCATACCAAACGATTCTGAAAAAATAATGGATTTAGGAATGAAAGTGTATGCCAGACATTGTGTAATGGGTCACAAATCTCCTTTATTGGCTTTACAAACCAACTCTTGGGAAGAGAATGGACAGGACGTTAACAATGCCTTGAGATTACATGAATTAATACAAGAAAAAAATCTGTCACAAGAATACTTTCGCAAATACGATGAACTAATAATCAAAATCAAAGCATCCATACAAGCCAGCCAGGACTTGCTATAGGAGATTTATCATGACAATCCTTCTGCACTTGGTTTTTGGGGATTTGATATAGAAAAATAATCTATTCATTATCACTATACTTTATGTATGTTGCTCCCCCGATTTCAGGTTGTTATTGGGGAAATTTTCATAATTATGTATAATGACCGCTAAATAATTAATAGATAAGTATTATTGATATATTTCTTAATTTCTTTATCTTTTCTGACCGCCAACCCCAAATGTGGGCTTAAGAGTTCTTCAAAGAAGCTACTTGGGATCAAATAAAATATTAGTGACTATGTCTTAAAGCCTCCATTTGGGAGTCACCACTAAAATATATCATTAAATATTTCGAAGTACTTATCAATGCTTTTACACCACTTAGCTGACCGAAAGATTTCAAGATTTCTCCACCACCCAGTAGGATTGCAATTGAATAAAAATTTGTCGTGTTTATAACCTTAGCTCAACCACGGGACGTAATAAAAACAGACATCCTGATAGAATATATTTTCTATCAGGATGTCTGTTTTTATTACTAAGTTTTAGATTTTATTAAAACCAAGGGTTAACCATTCCATCAATACATTTAACATGTGATTCATCACAAAAGGGTTTATTTTGGCTTTTCCCACATCGACAAATTTGGGTTTTGCCAGTACATTTTGTGATTCCACCAGTGGGTAAATCTAATTTGTAATATCCTGATAATTTATCAGAGCCACCTTTTGTGATATTCGCAGAGAATAGAGTAGTTGCTTTCATATAATTACTAGTTAAAGGTGTAAATTGATAACAATTTTGGATAGAAATAGTTTCAGAATATTGATATTTTTTCTTATTTTTATTTTTATTATGCCGAATGCAAGTAACGGCCAGGCACCTCACTTAGGTACAACTTCGGGTTTCACTTAATTCACCGAGCCTGGCCAGTAATGTGTATTGGACTGTCGAAGGTTTGGCTAGTTTAGCTTCTGAAACCAAAATGTGTGGAACAATCATCGCTGACAATGCAGCCATTGCTCTGACTACTAACGATACCATCGAAGGTCGGGCACTTACCACGGCAGGAGCTATCACTAGAAGTGGTGTATTGGCTTATATGCCGGGTGTATCCGGAGCTCCGTTACTTCAGGGCCCGGTTGCTCCAAACCCTGGATCAACAAAATGTTATGCCTTATTTTCGGGTAACGGACCGGTTTCAAATCTCGGAGTGTCATTTGTTATGGGTGATATGGGAACGAATGTAGGTTTAACATCAGGTCTCGATGCACTATTAGTTTCAGGTGCAATTTATGACATAGTCGATGGTTCAACTGCCCAATGTGCAGCTGACTTGCTCGTAATGTATGACTCTCGGAATACATTACCTGTCGATACCGAGTTGCTTTATCATGCGCAGTTTGTTCAGAGCCTGGCACTTACACCTTACACTTACCTATTGAATGCTGCTACTGCATTAACCGATTCACTTTCCCTGAATGCTATGGGGCACGCCAATACTGTTTTTGTAATTAATATTAGTGGTGCTTTATCAACAAGTACTCATGCAAAAGTAATTTTGATAAATGGTACACAGTCAAAAAATGTGTACTGGAAAGTTGATGGTCCGGTTGATATAAATGACTACTCTGAGTTTAAAGGAATTATTGTTGCCAACGATGTCGCTGTAAGTTTAAAAACGGGTGTGACCCTTGATGGTAGAGCCTATACAACTACCGGTGCTTTTGCAACTGCCGGTATTACAACAACAATGCCTTCTACATGTACTGCTACCGCAGTTAATACTTTAAGTACTAATAATTCTGTATCAATCGCTCCGAATCCTTTCGGTTCGTATACTACCATCACACTGGGTGATGCTTCCAAAATCAATAATTGCTCATTCACTATGTACAATGTGCTGGGTAAAGAAGTGATGAATACCACCATCACCAATCAACTAACCACCTTGAATACAAGTAATCTTCATACGGAAATTTATTTCTACAATGTGTTGGAAAGTGGTAAAACTATTCAATCGGGAAAAATGATTAGTAATCAGTAAAAATAGTTGACAATTGATAATTGACAGTTATCAGTGAATAAAAAATAATAATAACTAATAGAAATAATGCTTTTAGTATTATTATCGAATCTTATATTTTAAAAAATAACGATAGGAATTTACCTGATGTTCCTTTTTTATCTTCTCTTTGTCTTCTCATTATTTTCTTTTGTGTCCTTTTGTGATTCAAAATCTTTGTTAAGTTCTATTATAGTAAAGTAGAATTAAGGACAATCTAATTTAATGAATCCTGCTGCCTAACCTTAGTGTCATCTTGTGCATTCACCTGAATACACATGACCAAACTCAGACAAAGTATAAGTATTCTAAAAGTGGCTTTCATGTTATTTGTTTTTAAATTGGATTGTAACTGCAAAGATTGTGAAAAAGACTTATAATTACAACAAAAAGAAGAAGTATTTTTTATGTATGAAAATAAATAAGCCACAGATTATTTCTGTGGCTTATTCCAATAACATTTAAGTTTGTTTTTCTAGTACACAAATATTTCATAATGAAATGAATACTTACTTTAAACACTTCATGATTTTGCTATATAAAATCTTTTCGTCGATGGGTTTGGAAATATAATCATTCATTCCAACGGCTTTACATTTATCAACATCAACGGTAGTTACATCAGCTGTAAGTGCGATAATAGGTATTTGTGATTTCATATTTTCACGAATATAAGCCGTTGCTTCGTAGCCATTCATAACCGGCATTTGCAAATCCATCAGAATAATGTCATAGACGTTTTTTCCCATTTTCTCAATGGCTATCTTTCCATTTTCGGCAGTTTCTATTTCAAAGCCAAATTCCAAAAGTATTATTTTTATTAATAGTTGATTCAAAGCCATATCTTCCACAACCAAAACGCTTACTTTTTTAAATTCATTATCAGTCAAAGATATATTTTGAATTTGTTCTGGTATTTTGACTGTTTCAATTTCACTTTTTGAAGTTGATTTTTCAAAAGTCAGTACAAATCCAAAAGTAGATCCCTTTCCTGATTCACTCTCAACAAAGATAGTACCACCCTGGAGTTCGACAAGTTGTTTCACAATGGCAAGACCAAGTCCTGAGCCTCCAAATAAACTGCTTGTTTCAGTATCAGCTTGTTCAAAATTATTGAAAACATTACTTAATCTCTCTTTACGAATACCAATTCCCGTATCGATAATTTTAAATTCTATGCTGATTTTTCCGGCATACTCTTTCAAAGCGGTCACACAAATAATAATTTTTCCTTTCATTGTAAATTTCACTGCATTACTCAACAGATTTAGTATTATCTGGCGCAATCGCATTGCATCTCCTATCACAAATTGAGGAATTTTGGAATCAAATTCGTTAATTAGTTTCAGATTTTTTTCCTCGATTTTTGTTTCGAATAACTGAATTACCATCGAAAGGGAGTGAGATAAATCAAAAGGTGCTTGTACAAAAGTCATCTTGCCGGAATCTACTTTAGCCAGATCAAGTATATCATTAATGAGTATAATCAACGCAGCTCCCGATGTTTTAATAGCATTTATATATTCTATTTGTGATTCATCCAGTTTAGTCTTTAATACCACATTTGTAAACCCGATAATTGCATTCATGGGGGTACGGATTTCGTGACTCATATTGGACAGAAATTGTTGCTTTGCTTTTACGGCTACTTCTGCAATCTGTTTATCATGTTCTGCATTCTCTTTTGCAATTACCAATTCATTCTTCGCAATTATTTGTGCCGTTACATCATAAGCAATTACGGTGACACCGGAAATTTTATCATTTGCTTCGCGATAGGGTTGATACACAAAATTATAATAAGCATCCTCCAGTTTCCCTTTATGTTTTATTTTTGCTAATAGTTTGGATCCGTAATAAGGCTCTCCTGTAGTATAAACATTGTCAAGCGACAAATAGAATGGCTGATCTTTATATTCAGGTAAAATATCAGCAAGGGTTTTCCCTTCAATATTTCTGCCTTTACCCACCATTACTTTCATGCTTTTATTGGCCAGCGAAACGACCATATCTTTTCCTTTCAGAATGGTAATAGCAAAAGGCGATTGAAGAAGCAACATATTGTAGCGTTTATTACTATCTTCGACAAGCTTCATTGCTTTTTTCTCCAACTCAAATTCCACTTCCAATTCTTTATTTTCTTTTTCCTGAAGTTTAATGGCAAGTTTTTTTACTTCTGTAATATCCGTAATAGAAAGGACTATTAGTTCCTCGTCTTGACTTTGAAGAATAATTCGGTGTGCATTGAGCAACATTGTTTTATTACCAATAACAGGGAAAGTGTGTTCCACTTCAAAATCGTGAAAACGGATGTTTTTGGGAATAATATCTTCGAGTAACTCACGTAGTTGAAGGATATTCCACTGGTTATTTCCCAATTTATACAGCGAAACACCAATACTTTCTTTTTCGGTAACATGAAATGTTTTACAAAATGATTTGTTGGCCGATACAATACGAATATTCTTATCGAGAATAAGCATCGGTTCATGAACGGTATCAAGAATAATCTGATGGTAATTATTTAATTCCTCAATTTGTTGAATTCGTGCATTCAATTCCTGGTTGCTGGAACTTAGTTCTTCGTTACTCGACTCTATCTCTTCTTTAGAAGTTTCCAGTTCCTCATTTAAACTTTGAAGTTCTTCATTACTCGAAACTATTTCTTCGTTGGCACTCTGCAATTCTTCATTTGCAGCTTCCTGATCTTGTGTAATGGAACCCATATCAGCCCGGGCAGCAGCAAGTTCTTCTTCCAGCTTTTTTATTCTGCGATCTTTCGCAAGGCTATTACTTTTAATGCCTTGAACAGGATGTTCACCTAATTCCATTTGATGTCCGCTGAATACAACAACCAACAATGGTTCTTCTCCTTCTGCTTCGAGTGGTGCAACTTCAATATTTACAATTTGTACTGTGTTTTCTTTCTGATTACGATTCATTTCAATGCCCATTTTGCGAACGGTCTGATTTGTTTTGATGGCGTGATGAATTGCATTACGCAGTTCGAAAGAAATTTCAACATGTACCATTTTTAAAATATTAAAGCTGGCTTTTCCGGGAGCATGTTGAAGATAAAGTGAAGTTGACCCTCTGAATTGAAGAATTTCCAGGTCGTGATTGATAATCACACTTGCCGGTATAAATTGTGAAAGCAGAATGGAATCAAAAGCATCGCTTAAATTCCCATTGGTTGCCGATGGTGTTTTTTTTATTGTTGAATTGGTATTTGTAGTCATTTCTGTTAATTTTGTATTCATCTGTCCACTCGACTTATGTGAAATGTGTTGAGTTAAATCAGGTATTTTGTAAGGTTTCGAAATATTTTTACGGGTATAAATTTTAAACTTTTTATCCAATAAACTAAAAAGCTGTGTGGAAGCACCAACAGTTTCCGATTTGCCGAGCAACAGGCATCCACTTTCATTTAATCCATAGTGAAATGTTGAAATAGCTTTTTTCTGTGCTAATGTATCAAGATAAATAAGAAAGTTACGGCAACTTATTAAATCCATATGTGAAAAGGGAGGATCATTCAGTATATTGTGCTTTGCAAATATACAAACATCGCGTACATCTTTGGAAACCCGGTACTTATCCTTCGATTTTACGAAAAATCGTTGCAATCGTTTGGGTGAAACATTTTTTAGCTGGTGTAAGCTGTATTCTCCTATTCGAGCTTCTGCTATTGCCTTGGGACTAAGGTCTGTACCAAAAATTTGAAAAGGAACATTGTAGGTTATCTTCTCTTTCATTTCGAGCAACATCATAGCAATGGAGTATACCTCTTCGCCGGTAGCACAGGCAGCAACCCAAATCCTTAGAGTTTCACCGGGCGCTTTGGTTTTAATCAAACGTGGCAATAACAAGCTTCTTAAAAGCAGAAAGGCATCTGCATCTCTGAAAAACTCGGTTACATTTATCAACAAATCCTGATAAAGTAAATCCACCTCATTGGTTTTTTCCAGCACTAATTCTGAATATTGCTTTAGAGTTTTTACTTTATTAATCATCATTCGACGGATCATTCGCCTTTTGATGGTGTTCATTTTGTAATGACTGAAATCGACTTTTTTTTCTTTCAGTAAAATCTGAAGAATCTTATTAAAGTGAGGATTGTTATTTTCGATTTCATTTTCAGGGGCAATTTTCACGAAACCTGGTCTAACAAGGGAATGTTTGCTCATCCAATTTAATTTTCCAGCAATTTCTTTTGGAGATAAAATAAAATCAACTACACCTTTGGCAATAGCAGATTCAGGCATAGTAGTAAATTTTGCAGAATCATCCTGAGCAAATGTCAGTCCACCGGCCAATTTTATTTCATTTAATCCTCGTGTGCCATCTGTGTTACTTCCCGAGAGTATAATACCAATAACATTTCCCTTATGTGTTTCGGCCAATGAAGAGAAAAGAACATCTATGGATAGAACGTACGTTTTTTCTTTTGGGCGTGGGATTAATTTAATATGACCGTCTGTAACTTCAATTACTTTGTTGTAGGGAATAACGTACACATTATTGGGTTCCATTTTTTCCATTTCATCAATGTCCTGCACAGGCATTTTGGTTGCCTTCGATAGAAGTGGAGTAAGCATGCTTTTATGATCAGGACTCAAATGCTGCACATAAATAAATGCCATGCCTGTAGTAGGTGACAGATTTTCTAAAAGTTGGGTGATTGCTTCCAGACCTCCAGCCGAGGCACCTATGGCTACAACGATAAAGGGGTTCTTACTCTTTGGATTTACTTTGGAGCTTACATTTAGGCTGCGTATGTCATCAGTCTTCTCAATCATCTCTGCCTTAACACCGGCAGGTGAATTGGTTGTGGCTTCCATTTCTGAAAGAGATTGTTTTTTAATTGTCAATGAAGTTGATTCCATTTTGTGGAGGATTTTTATTTTTACTTATATTGCAATGCGTTGTCCGTATAATCCATTGTTAATGTATTTTTTTAGTTCAATATTAAAAATTCTATCGTTATTATCATTTTTCCCGATTGGAGAACAAAAGTATCTATTTCAATATAACCATTTTAAGTTGATTAGGTTCGTTTTGAGGAGTTAAAACAACAATGATTTGTGTATCTTCCATTTTACCAAATACTGATAGTTAAGTAAATGAAGTAACAAAGGTATACTATTTTAATTGCTGATAGGCATAAAAAGCGATAAAGAAATAATAGCAAAATAGATATCTAATTTAGAAAAGAAAAAAAACCACAGCGTTTGGCTGTGGTTTTTATATATATACAGA
>Ga0209511_1001202_pt1 | contig 23685 bp, 18 predicted proteins | sample SSSSmetaG_FD_184141 | JGI IMG/M metagenome (GOLD analysis project Ga0209511, IMG submission 184141) | Glacier valley bacterial and archeal communities from Borup Fiord, Nunavut, Canada, to study Microbial Dark Matter (Phase II) - ​SSSS... | ecosystem: Environmental > Aquatic > Freshwater > Ice >... | reverse complement strand
AACTGAATTTTTATTCCAATTTCTTTACTTCTACGAATATTCCCTTGACTGCAGGCACTTGTCTGAACCGTTTTATCAGTCTTTGCCAGGTCATCCAGTCAGAATCGGGTCAGGATTTTATTGATCTGGCTACGATTAGTCACCTTGTAAATGGACTGGTTTCGATGATCGATGCGGAACGGAAAAGAGGCTTACCCATCGAAAACATAGTAAAAGCTTCACAGATTACATCGTTTAATACTTTCCTCGAAATTCTGGAAAAGAATTACGCCAGCAATGAAGGGGTATCGTTTTATGCAGATAAGATGAAAATGTCGGAACGAAACCTGAATACACTTTGCAAAAACAATTTTCAGAAAAGTGTGTCGGAGATTATCGAAACCCGGAAATTGATTGAGGCGAAACGAATGCTGTTACATACCGATAAAACGGTGTCGGAGATTGGTTATGAGCTGGGATACAGCGAAAAGTCCTACTTTACGCATGTTTTTCATGCCAAAATGGAAATAACACCCAGCCGTTTCCGCGAAATGACGAGGAGCATCATTACCTAAAAGTACCACAACCTTTCAAAATACTGTTACCGCTTCCCATCCTGATGCGTGCATCTTTGCATTGTTAATTCAATACAGAAATGCGCATTTAAAAAGCGCCGATTTCTTCGATGTTGAAAATCATCCGAAGATCATCTTTGAAGGTAAAGGCTTAAAGGATCTGGGTGACGATTTATATGATCTTACCGGCAACCTCACGATTAAAGGCGTTACACATCCGGTTACATTATCTGTGGAATATGGTGGCATCATGGCTGATCCATGGGGCAATGTAAAGGCTGGATTCTCAATCACCGGCAAAATAAAACGGAAGGAGTGGGGTTTGACCTGGAATGCGGCTCTTGAGACCGGTGGAGTTTTAGTTGGTGAAGAGGTGAAGATCAACTGTGATGTAGAGTTGGTGAAGTCCGTTCATTAATCATTCATCGAACAATTTGAAATCATTAACGTTGCCTTACAAAGCAGCATTAATGATTTCAGCGTTCAAATAAAAAACATTAGTGTCCGGGTAAAACTTAATTAATTCTTGTAATATGAATATTATTAAGCCTTTAAATAAATACCGCCACTACGTGGCTTACGTTTGCAATTTTATTTATTTCTACAAAGATAAAGCTGCTACGCAGCATCCTTTTTTGCGACGTAGTTGCTATATCTTTGTAGATGAATGTATTGTATGATCCAAAAAGCAACGGAGTTGCGACATCTTAGTTTGTGAATATTTTAGCCGGAGAATAGTGATTAAAAATAATCATTTAAATAATTAAAGGATGAATAGGCGATCATTTATCAGTTCAGCTATTCTTCTTCCAATAACTGTTAATGCAATGAATAAGGAACTGAATAATCTGGCATCATTAGGTGGCAGCACGAAACGGATGCCCGTACTTTTTGTGGGTCATGGAAGTCCAATGAATGCCATCAGTGAAAATGAATTTGTACAAAACTGGAGGGAACTGGGCAAAACATTACCAAGGCCAAAAGCAATTCTCTGTATTTCGGCGCATTGGGAAACACGCGGAACATTTGTTACAGCGATGTCCAAACCATCAACAATCCATGATTTTGGCGGGTTCCCCAAGGCATTGTTTGATGTTCAATACCCTGCTCCCGGAAGTCCCGAATTTGCAAAAGAAACAAAACGGATCGTTACTAAAACAGAGGTTGGATTGGATGAGAAATGGGGTCTTGACCATGGTGCCTGGAGCGTGATCAAACATATCTATCCGCTCGCTGATGTTCCCGTATTTGAAATGAGCCTCGATTATTATCAATCACCTCAATATCATTACGACTTAGCCAAAGAACTGGCTTCGCTGCGTGATAAAGGGGTTTTGATGATCGGAAGCGGAAACCTTGTTCATAACCTGGGGATGGTTGCCTGGGATAAAGTTAATGAACCCGAATATGGATTCGACTGGGCACTTCAGGCAAACGATACATTCAAACGATTGATCCTTGCAGATAAGCACAAAGAATTAATCAACTTTTCTGCACTTGGCAAAGAGGTGCAAATGGCTATTCCCACGCCTGAACATTTCCTTCCGTTGATCTATACGCTGGCGCTGAAGAATGAAGACGAGCCGGTTACCATTTTTAATGATAAAGCGGTGATGGGCTCCTTAACAATGACCTCGGTAAAGATTGGATAGTTGGACTTTGTATTGATTGCAGCTGGCTATTAGCGACTGGTTTCGATATATCAGCGATTTTAAAGAGTATGTCAGATTTATATTATTGAATATTAAGCAGCACTAAATAAATGAGTTGCCGGTAAATTGACACACTCTAATAATGGCGGTGACTATTTTATTATTTATTAGATACTTTGTCGGTGAGCCATAAGGTAATAAGGTAAAAATCAAATTTATATCTTTTCTACTAAGGTTAATAAATTGAAAATAAGGTTTTTATGTTTTCAAAAAACCTTATTTTTTCATATCAAACTTTAGTAGAAAAGATAAAAGGGGAAAAGCAACCTTATTACCTTATTAATAATAAAAAAATGCCGTCCTATTTAATTCTAATGAAGGACTAATCAACCAATTATAAATGAGTAAATTATACAAGATACACTAAAATGAAATCCACTTAAAAAAATCGCTGATATATCGGGAGCAGACTTGCTTAATATGTAATCAGGAATTCTCTTTATTTATAATGGATTAGAGTCAAATAGTTAGCACGATCATGCCAGCTGCAAGTTGCCAGTAGCCAGCTGCTTATTTATAATGGATTAGAGTCAACCAGTTAGCACTATCATGCCAGCTGCAAGTTGCCAGTAGCCAGCTGCTCATTGCATAAACCATTGAAAGTTGTTTGCAAATTTTCACCCTCTCGATTCTTCATGGGCTCATATTTTCATATTCTGGATATTCGAAAAATAGAAAATAATGCCACCAAATCTCCAGATCACCAAATTTCACCAAAGTAAAAGTCGTAATTAAGCTTTGGTGGAATTTGGTGTTTTTGTGATTTGGTGGCAAGAAAGACTTTTCAAAGACTCACATATGTGGTGTTAAAAAACGACATTTCATTTTATCATTCACTTATACCATAAAACAGGTATAACAAAATACATAATTATAGGTATTGTGGTGAATGATCGTTCTTCTCAACTTTGCAATAATCAAAAACATCTTAATCATGTCCAAAATTGCAAAAAACCTTACCGATTTAATTGGAAACACACCCTTACTCGAACTTTCCAATTTCAACAAGAAGCACCAATTGGATGCAACCATTATTGCAAAACTCGAATATTTCAATCCGGCCGGAAGCGTGAAGGACCGTATCGGGTTTGCAATGATCGACACCGCCGAAAAGCAGGGTCTGCTGAATAAAGACTCTGTTATAATTGAACCTACAAGTGGCAATACGGGTATTGCTCTCGCATTTGTTGCTGCAGCAAAAGGTTATCGTCTGATCATCGCCTTGCCCGAAACGTTCAGTATAGAACGGCGAAATCTGATGAAAGCCTTAGGTGCAGAATTAATTTTAACTCCGGGAACAGAAGGAATGAAAGGTGCCATCAAAAGAGCCACCGACCTTGCGGCAATAACCCCAAATTCGTTTCTGCCACAGCAGTTTAAGAATCCGGCAAATCCCGAAATCCACCGGACAACCACAGCCGAGGAGATATGGAGAGATACCGACGGAGATGTTGATATTTTCATAGCTGGCATTGGTACTGGCGGAACTATTACAGGTGTTGGTGAAGTATTAAAAGCCAGAAAACCAGGCGTGCAAATAATTGCCGTAGAACCGGTTGACTCTCCTGTACTTTCAGGCGGGAAGCCGGGACCACATAAAATACAGGGAATTGGTGCAGGTTTTGTGCCCGATGTGCTAAATGTCTCTGTTATTGATGAAATTATTCAGGTTACAAATAATCAGTCTTTCGAAACCAGCCGTTTGTTGGCCCGTACAGAAGGTCTTCTGGTTGGTATTTCTTCGGGAGCCGCTGTTTATGCCGCGCTTGAAGTTGCCAGACGCCCCGAAAATAAAGGAAAAAAGATTGTGGTTATCTTACCCGATACAGGTGAACGCTACTTATCAACGATCCTTTATCAATTTGAAGAAGAACCGGCAGAAGAAGCTGCTTTAGCTTAAAATATCTTGACTATAATCTAAAAAAGCCGACTGTGAAGTTGGCTTTTTTAGTAATAACCTGAGTTCGATGTAAGATAAAGCATAAAACATTTGAAAACCAATAAGGTAATAAGGTTTTGGTGGCTTCTGTACTAAAAATTGCTACTAAGGTAACGCTTAGAAAATAAGGTTTTAAAACCTTATCCTGTTTTTCAACCTCTTAGTAGAATTCAAATTAGCAACAAAAATCAACCTTATTACCTTATTTTCTGATTATTAAACTAACAATTATATCGAACTCAGGTTAATAGAAATTATGAAATGTCGTATTCTGATATCCCTACAATGTTATTCAGGAATATTTTCTGTTACCGATTTATCTTCGCTGATCTTTGATTCTTTGATAAACAAAGATGAAGACGCTTTTTTTACCATGTGTAACTCTGAGCTTTCACTGTGTAACACTGTGAAACAATTATATCCAATTGGAGCGCAATGTTTTAATCTTTAGTGATTCCGTTAAGGTTGGAAAACGATCTTTTCCCCTTTTGCTGTTTCCATTTCTATCACATTAGATGCGAGTGATTTTTTCTCATTTCCACGTGATATTGTTCCTCCGCTTTTCCATGGAAGAATGATTCTCAGCATTCCACCGACCTCGCTTGTAATTTCAATCTTAGATGCTTGCCCGTTTTTCAGTGAAGCGCTCACCAGAAAAGCGCCTGTAGCCCGAAGGTTATAGAATTCAGCATCTTTATCCATGGGCCAGTTCGGAAACATCCGGATGGTTCCATCGTAACTTTGCATCAGGCACTCGTTTACAACAACCGGCAATGCGAAATTTTCGAACCAAACGCCCATTTTGTCCATATAACCGTAAGGGGTCGTATCGCTGTAACGGCCATGCATCTGCATCACACGGTCAGAGCATGTTCCGTTGGGCAGCAGACTATAGTTTACCTGACGTTTAAAGCGTTCCAGATCCATCATCCCGATCCTGGCTGCCTGCAGATTAATAAATACAAGGTCATTCCCACCTTCATTCTGCTGATTTAAAAATGAGTTTTTTAAGATCACCTTCGTTTCCGGATCGGAACTTAAACCCTGATCTTCTCCCGGAAATACAGTAAACAAGGCATTCGGGAGGTTATAGACAACCTGGTCATGCTCTTCGGGCACCGAAACCAAAACCTTGCCGTACTTTTTCGAAATGGCGGTAGGATATTCCGGGAAACGGGACAAAATCAGCTTCACATCTTCAAGCAATACTTTCTCTTTTACATCCTGTTTTAATACTTTGGAAGCTTCAATAAAGGCTTTAAAGACAAATTTCGTCAGGGAAAGATCGACATTGCAATCGTAATTGTATTTGAATCCCGGACGAAGTCCATATAGTTCGGGTGGAACCGTTGGGAAGATGTGGAATTTGTCGTCCTTCCACTGCGGACCGCTCGCTTCGGGTCGTTTCATATAGGCCACCAAAAATTCAACAGCCACTTTCATCGGTTCAAAGGCCCTGTTTTTTAGGAATTCGGTATCTCCGGAATAAAGATAATGCCACCACAATCCCTGTACTGTCCAGGGGGTTTCGGCAATTTCCCAGCCCCATGTCGGAACAGGGTAAGCGTTCATTGTCATATCCACCGGATAGGCACTGTGGGGGAAATAAGCCCCCGGCAATTCGTAATACTCTTTCGCCCATCGTTTGCTGACCGGCATCAGCGATTCTACTAGATTGACATAGGGCAGGTTTTTCTCGAGGTGGTTGCTCGAAAATGTCACCCAGAAAGGTTGCTGGGTATTGTAATTCATATGGTAATCGCCGTGCCAGGCTGTGCCTATTTTATCGTAGCTCCAGTTCGCAAACAGTCCCGGAGTGGTTGCTCCGTCTTTCGTTGCGCAGTTTAAAAAGTAGAGATTGTGGTACCACATTCTTTCCAGAAACGGATCAGCCAGTTTTACACCCGATTTATTCCAGTAATCCTTCCAGATCTTTTGGCTGTTTTGCTGCGAAAGAATCAAATCGGCTGCTTTAGGCATCTCTTCTTTCGGTTGATCCATCGCTACATCCTTGTTTAAACCTTCCCGAAGTGTGATGCATCCTATAAATCCGGCTTTCTTTTGCAGTCCTGCCTCCAGTGTCGACATCTCCTCTTTATTACCATCCCAGTTGATCCGTGATTGTTTCTCCATTTCCGTATTCACTACAACAATTAGTCGGAATGCCTTATCTTTTGGGTGTCCTTTGGCCGCATCATATTTATCAGGTTCCGAATAAGGCAAAACCTGGCGGAAGGAGAGGAGACCATTTGCAAGATCTTCCTCTTTTTTTGTCTTTGGAAATTCAGCTGGGGTGGATGGATCAGACATCAGCCGCACACGGTCAAATATATTTTCGCAAGGATTACCTTGCTGATCGACCAGGCGCATCCAAAGCTGATCTTTGGTCATATCGGTAAAGATTTGCAACGTCAGTTTTTTCTGATCTTTTGTCAACAGAAACACTTCGCATAAACCACTGGAGATGTCGAGCCGATGGCCGATCATCTCTGCATTACGGCGGTCGAATCCCAGCAATACCGAGCCGCATGGAAATGGGCGCGGATAAGGTTTGCCATAGTTTTCGGCAGTCATAGTACTGTATTCGTTGTACCATGGATCCTGTGTGAGTAACTTTAAGGTATCCGGAATTGCTTTTACCCGTTTGAACACCTCTTTAAATGTTCCGATCTTCTCTTTGTTGTTTTCCGCAATGCGGATATCCCACACGTTGTTATGACCAAAATAAAGCACCACCCCATCCGGTCGTGTGGTAACTACGACGCCCATCGCACCGTTCCCAAGTAAGGCCCCTTCAAAGAAATCGGGTGCCGGACGGTCGCTTGTTAACGGGTGAAGTTTGGCAATTCCGAAAGAATTAAATGCATCCTGTGCTGCCAGGTCAATGCCAAAGAGTATGAACAATGATAAAAATGGGATGATAATTTTTCTCATGATTGCAGAATTAGTATTTCTATGCAGTTTGGTTATCAGATTACCTAAGCAAGCAGATCAGGCTTTCAAATTTAAAAAAGATGTGGTGGAATCAATTAAAAAAACAGATCTTTTTTTGGGCTGTACCGATTAGTTTGGGTGTTCAACCCGTACCGGGTTGTTTCTGCGTTATGTCCATTCCCCCCAGTTTCGCAAGCTTCACTGTGGGTCATTAACATTCAACACCTTCTGGGTTTTGAATGTAGACATATTGCATTTGCCAAATTGATTGGGGAAAAATCCCGAAGGGATGGTATGATTGTAGAAAACAAATTCAGAACTACCCAGGCAACGAAGGGGTGGTATGATTGCAGGTGTGTAACCCTGGGAAAGATATGCACAATAAAACCGGCCCCATTTTACCTTAATATCTTGATTGAAACCGGGTCATTCTGGTTTGTCCATCAATTTATGACTGAAATATTTCCGGATCAATTCAGTTAGTACATCTTTTTTCATCGGTTTCGAAATGTAATCATTGCATCCGGCCTCAATTGCCTTTTCGCGGTCGCCGGTTAATGCATAGGCTGACTGCGCAATTATAACCACTTTTGTGTTGAATTCCCTGATTTGCCGGGTGGCTTCGTATCCGTCCATCAAAGGCATTTTAATATCCATCAGCACCAAATCAATGCCGCGATTGTTACGGCATGCCTCAACAGCTCCTTCACCGGTGGTGACTTTTATAATCACTTTACTGAATTTTTTAATGCCCACTGTAATCAGCTTTTCGGAAGCTTTGTCATCTTCTGCAATTAATACCTGAAGATTGTTTATCATGATTTCCTTATTAACGGAAATTGTTTCATTGTTGCTGATGGTTTTTATTTCCGATTTCCGATTATAGGGAAGGGTAAAATAAAAGGTTGATCCTTTACCCTCTTCGCTTTCTACCCAAATATTACCACCAAGCATTTCCACATAAGCCTTCGAAATAGATAACCCCAATCCAGCCCCTTCATAATTTCTTGAAAGTGATTCACTTCCCTGCCTGAATCTTTCAAAAATAAGTTTCTGGTGCAGCTTGCTAACACCTGAACCTGTATCTTTCACATAGAATTCAATAAAATCACCTTTCTTCTGATAACCAAATTCAATCGAACCGACAATGGTGAATTTAATAGCATTTTTAACCAGGTTGGTCAGGATGGCATAGACCTTTTCCTTGTCTGTTTTTAGAATCGCATCTTCGTTTGTCAACGTTTTTTTACAAATTAGCTGAATCCCGTTATTTAATGCCTCGGGCTTAAAGAACGTATAGATATAATCGATCTGCTCATTAATATTCGTCTCCGAAATGGAAACCTCCATTTGTCCCGATTCGACTTTTGATATACTAATAATGTCATTAATGATATTAAGCATCCGTACACCACTTTGCTCGATGACCGCTATAAATTCCTGCTGCTCTTCGCCTGTGAGATCAGGCTCTTTGAGAAGCCCGGCAAAACCCAGAATGCCATTCATCGGAGTACGAATCTCATGGCTCATATTAGCCAGAAAAGCAGATTTCAAACGATCGCTTTCTTCGGCCTTCTCTTTGGCTTTAATTAATTCTTTCTTGTTTCGCTCGTGTTCCGTGATATCTCTCGCTATAAAAACCGTTCCAATTACAATTTGATCTTCATTCTTTAACGGCGAACTTGAATAGATGATCGGAACTGCTACCCTGGTTTTTGTCAGAAGATAACCATCCTGATTTTTAATAACGGCTTCATCTGTAATTTTCTTTAATACAGATCTTTTCAAATCCACTCCCTCTAAAAGTACGGTAATCGATTTTCCCTCTAATTCATCCTGATCGTATTGTAAAGTATCTAATGTTGCTTTATTTACTTTCAGAATATTACCATCCTGGTTTAAAAGGATCAATAACTCATCCATCGAACTGATAATATTTTCAGCAGCGATGGCAGGGGTAATCGTCAGGAACTGATATTTAAGAATGGCATATATGAAACCGATTACAGAAATAAAAACAAAAAGATCGCCAATACTTGGAATACTGTTTAAATTAAATTCCTGGACTCCCACATCAATCAGTGATCCGAATATTAAACTGGCAAAAATCGAATAGCTAATGATTTGTGCTTGTTTCTTTTCAATTATTTTATTTGTTGCCCTGCCATACGAAAAAATAAGATAAAGTGATATCAGGGTCAGCAGTAAATAGTAACCGTAAAATAAATAAACCCATATTGTTTTTGCAAAGTTAAACGACCAGCCGTAGGATTGCCTGACCGGATCGATCAATAAATGATTTGTCCACTGCTTGTAAATAAATAGCATAGGCAATATGAAAAGAATGAACAGAAACCATTTTTTCTTCATCAGTTTTTCTCTTTTCGAAAAAGCAACCGAAAAACACAAAATTGCACTTACAAATGAGATCCATCCGAAGGATGAAATATTTTGCCACAGTAAAACTGTTTCTGCTGAAAGGGTACTGTCAGGATTGTGAATAAATACATCTCCTAAATTCCACAAGGCAAAACAGATCATAAGGGTGGAACTTGACCTGTTCAATAAAATTTTGTGATCCTTGTATAATATAAAAACTGCAAGGTAGATATATACGATAATGCAGAAAAAATGGGCAAATGGAAGAATATTCATTTTAACTTTCCGAAATTTTACAGGATCTGCAAAGAAAACAAATAAACGCCTAATTACTTGCAATTTCGGGATAAATAAATCAAGATATAGTTTTTAAACACTTTATCCTTTACCCTTTAACCTTTACCCTTTTTCTTTTACCCTGCGTATATGAACACGAATGCCATCAGCATGTCCGATGTTGTAGCGCCGGCATTTATCCCTGTGGAGCATGACTGATGTTGTAGCGCCGGCATTTATACCAGCGTACAAATGTATGTGTGAACACCAATGTGCCGTAGGCATGACCGATGTGTCCCCATCACCCATTCTCCCATTCTCTCCTTTTCTCAGTACTTTTGTTCCATGACCGATGTTCAAAACAAAGAGACCCGTAGTTTTAATATGAGCCAGATCAAAGGGAAGAATACAAAACCCGAGATGCTGGTACAGAAGTTTATATAACTAAAATTTTTAAATATTGATAAAATTGATTTAAGCGAGCCCGAAAAATATTATCTTGCACTAATCTAAATTATGAATTAAACAAGACCTAATGAACCGTGCGTATTACGATGACTCCATCTCCAACTTTCTAACGACCTCTATGGAAGAAATTATTGGGAAAATAGCCCTAAAGAATGAATTTTCATTGGAACAAACACAAAAAGATGCGTGGTTAGCTGAAATCATCATTTTGAAAAAGGTTTTACCAACTTACAAAGGATCAATTTATTTTGAATATACTATTCCTCGAATGGGGCAACGTATTGATGTTTTATTACTTATTGAAGCTGTAATTTTCATACTCGAATTTAAAATTGGAGAAAAAGAATATCAATCTTATGCAATCGATCAGGTATGGGATTATGCTTTGGATTTAAAAAATTTCCATGAAACAAGTCATAACAAGTTAATTGCTCCAATACTCATAGCAACTAATGCAAAAAATATAGATTCAATTGCCGCTACAACACCACTAAATGATCAGCTATTAATACCAATAAAAAGTAATTCCGAATCACTTGGTTCGGTAATAAAAACAGTTTTAGATTTCTTTAACGATGGCGAAGCTATAGATTCTAAAACGTGGGAAGAAGGACGATATTGCCCAACGCCTACAATAATAGAAGCCGCAATGGCTCTTTATAACAACCATTCTGTCAAGGATATTTCACGAAGTGACGCAAGTGCAATTAACCTGAGTCAAACTTCCGAAGCTGTATCAAAAATCATTCGTTTGTCTAAAGAGAAATCAGAGAAGTCAATTTGCTTTGTAACAGGTGTACCTGGAGCTGGGAAAACGTTAGTTGGACTGAATGTGGCAACTACTAACATTGACAAAAACAGTGAACTTTATAGTGTATTTCTTTCTGGGAATGGTCCACTTGTTGCAATTCTTCAAGAAGCCTTGGCTCGTGATAAAGTACTTAGGGCAAGTAAAAGAGGAAAGAAATTAAAGAAAGGAGAAGCACGAAGTGAAGTAAAGGCATTCATTCAGATAGTGCATCATTTTAGAGATGATAGTTTGAAAGATGAAAAACCACCTATCGAGCATGTTGCAATTTTCGATGAGGCACAAAGGGCCTGGACGTTGGAACAGACTTCAACTTTTATGCGTCAGAAAAAAGGCAAGCCAAACTTTAATCAATCCGAACCGGAATTTTTAATCTCATGTTTAGATCGACATCCCGATTGGGCTGTAGTTGTTTGTTTAGTAGGAGGGGGACAGGAAATAAATACGGGTGAAGCCGGTATTAGTGAATGGATAGAAGCTATTGAACGTTCCTTTCCCGATTGGAAAATTTATATTTCTGATCAGCTTTCTGATAGTGAATACAATGCTGAAGAAATTTTGGAGAAGATAAAGATTCGAAAAAATGTGGAATATTCTGAATCGTTGCATTTAGCAGTTTCCATGCGATCATTCCGTGCAGAAAATGTTTCATTACTTGTAAAGCAACTACTTGACTTGAACATTCAAGAAGCTCAAACTACATTGCAACAAGTCAGTGCAAATTATCCGATTGTCATTACACGCGATCTATCAAAAGCCAAACAATGGTTGAAAGAGAAAGCTCGTGGAAGTGAACGATTTGGAATTGTTGTTTCCTCTCAAGCACAACGATTAAAACCTTATGCCATTGATGTGAAGTCTCCAATTGATCCCGTTCATTGGTTTTTAGATGATAAAGACGATGTTCGCTCATCCTATTATTTAGAAGATGTAGCAACTGAATTTCAAGTTCAAGGGTTGGAACTCGATTGGGCTTGTATCGTATGGGATGGCGATTTTAGATATAGCCCTTCTGAGTGGATTTACAAATCATTCAGAGGAAATAAATGGCAGAATATCAATAACCCTGAACGAAAGAAGTATTTAAAGAACGCCTATCGTGTTTTGCTTACTCGTGCCCGGCAAGGTATGGTAATTGTTGTTCCATCAGGGGATCTAGAGGATTTGACCAGACAATCTAAATTTTATGATCCAACTTTTGAACTTCTAAAAGAGATAGGTTTTATAGTTATTTAGCACAAACTAAAAAGAGGATTAATTTCAATTGATGCTGATTGCCGGCTATTGGTTCATCCAAAACTAAACGATTACAATCCTGCAGCCGGAATCCGGCAATATGAGCATAAAACCATTTTTCTGCCCAAAGAAGAACAATCTGATCCCTCGCAGCCACCTCTCGCAGAACACCGCGCAAGGTTTGGTTATTGAGTTCCCGATAAAAATCGAAGCCCCGGTGGTCCAGTCCGAGGCTTCCGCGTAAATGTGATTTATTAAAACTGTTAAAACAATCAAAAATAAAAAAGAAAAATATCAAAAACCAATAAAAAGCTAAAAATATTTTAGCGATCAATCCGGAATTAATTTTCCATTTCAGAAGAACAGTTTTATCCCTTGTTGAAGCAGCTCGCAGAACACCTCGTAAAGTTCGGGTATTGAATTCCCAATAAAAATCGAAGCCCCGGGGTTCCCTGGCCCGAGGCTTCTTCACTTTTCATTATAAACTCCTAAAATGTAATAAATACGTATCAAAATTAAAAAAGAAAAATATCAAAAACCAATAAAAGGCTAAAAATATTTTAGCCATTAATCCGGAACTAATTTTCTACCCCGGAAGCACCATTTTATCCCTCGCTGCAACGGCTCGCAGAACACCGCGTAAGGTTTGGTTATTGAGTTTTCGATAAAATGTGAAGCCCCGGGTTTCCCAACCGGGGGCTTCTGCGTGGTTTTTGTTTTTCTCTAAATATCTAAATTCAAATCAAAATTAAAAAAGAAAGATATCAATTACAAATAAAAAACCAAAAATATTTTAATCCGTGAGACGAAATTATTGACCACACGGGGAGATCCCTTTTTGTGCCGGTTAAGGGCCCTAAAATAATTACCGGAAATTGCAACCAATCCCACAAATTATTCATCTTTAAACTAAAGACCTTGACAATAAATCTGATAATAGCGACCATGAGTTTAAAATTTACATTCAAACTGATGCTGTTTTCCTTCCTCATTACGGGAAGTATTTCGTGCGGCAAAGACCGGCTGTCAGGCGACATGGTTGTCGATGAAGCATTGCTGCTGAAGCTTAATTCCCAATCGTTTCGGTGAAGAACCTGCAAACATCGGTCGTTTATTACCTGGCTGCCCGGGAACAGTTAATCGAGCGATCGGATTAAATGCCTGTCCGACAATAGATACGCTCTCGGGATATATAAGTAGCAATATAAAAATTGATTGCTCTATTGTTTCGGAAAAGCAATGTTTAGGTTTTCAACACATATTTTTGATTAATAACTCCTAATTCCTTCACTATGCACGAAATCATTGTTGCAATCAATCGGCTAAAGGATAAAATAATGGAATTATCCACAAAAATCGATTACCTCGCAAAGTCACCTTCGCAGCAGCTCTCCGCCAAATACCTCAATAACGAGGCTGCCGGCACAATTCTGCATGTCAGTCCACGTACGCTCTCTAAAATGCGCGCCGATGGTACAATCCCTTTCACCAAAATCCGGCGCCGGATTTTATATGAGGCTTCCGATTTGCAGATCTACCTCGAAAAAAACAATAACCGCCGGTAAATCTTCCTTTTCTTAAAACATTTTCATTATTTCCATTGGGGATAACATTCTTATATTCCGGACTTTTCCCAGTCTGCTACCTCATTTATTAACTGATCAGCCGATATTATTGCGGGGAAAGTGCATTTTAATGGTATCTCGCTGCAACGAGTGGTATCTCAAACCAATAATCCCCGTATTTATTCAACCTATTGTATATTGGTATCAATTTGGGGTAGCGTCGGACCTTGGTCGTATCTCATTCGTATCTCATTCGTATCATGTTCGTATCGGTTCGTATCAGCGTCGGGACACTAACGAAGAAAACTTTAGTATTAATCCCTTAAACTTAAAAAATCATGGGAACATTTAAACAAGGTGTTTTTGGAGGATTTTCCGGGGCAATAGGAAATGTTGTCGGAGGCTCATGGAAGGGAATCAATTACATGCGTATCCTTCCGTCCAAGGTCTCTAATCCGAATTCCGATCGCCAACTCGATCAGCGTATGAAATTTGCGGTAATTGGGCGATTTCTGAAACCCCTCTCTCAGTTTGTGAAGATCGGTTTCAAAAACTACGCCATTAAAATGACTGCCTACAATGCCGCTATGGCCTATAACCTGCACTATGCAATTGATGGCGCCTATCCAAATTACACCATCAACTACGCCAATGTTATGGTTACATGTGGTTCACTTCCACCAGCATTAAACCAGGCAGTCCAATCGATGACTGCAGGCATTGTTGATTTCTCGTGGACTGACAACTCAACCGAAATCAGTGCCAGTCCGCTCGATAAAACCATGCTTGTCGTTTATAATCCGCTTAAAAATCAGGCTGTTTGTGTGATCGACGAGGGTATACGTGCCGATTCGGTGCAAACGATCACAGTTCCCAACTCTTTCCGGGGCGATCAGGTCTATTGTTACATTGGCTTTATCACTCCCGATGCACTGGAACTTTCGAACAGTAATTATGCAGGAACCATTGCCATTGCCAATTAGTAAGCTGTTTAAAGCCGAATTAAAACGTAAAATGACTAAGCCGTTCCCTTTGTGGAACGGCTTATTTTGTTGGAAATAGGTTGTTCTTACACCTTTATAAGTAATAGCCAATATTTATTGTCTTATTTTTTTCTTTGCGGTTTTTCGCGTCTTTGTCTTTTGATTCACACAAAGATACAATGTTCGCAAAGTAGAAAATAGATTTATCAATCGTCTCAATTTATGAAATGCGACATTCGTTCATTGGTATTCCTTAACTGTTAATCGCAGCTGTATCTACTGCCTGGTAAAAGTGGGTCATCTTTCCATCCTTTAAAGTCCATACATGGGTGGCATTGGCTTTAAAAGGGTTACCGGTTGCTTTATTTGTTCCCTGGTAATAACCCACCATGACCACTTTATCATCTGCTCCAAATATTTCATTTACTGCAATATTGAATCCGTCAAAGTAAATGGGGAGATTCATGAAAACATTTGTTACAACTGCTTCCGGTCCAATATAGATGCCGTCGTCTTTTACGAATGGCATCCCCTTGCATTCACGCCACTCAATCCAGGGGTCAAATACAGCCAATACAGCCGGCACATTACCTGTTTCAAAATTTGAATAGGCCTGCTTAACTACGTCTACATTTGTCATGATTGTTTCATTTAATTGTGAAAAAATAGGAATTATCTAATGTGATAAGAATTGATAAAATCAGTTTGTCAGGCCTTTAAAACAACCCGATACCTCGCTTTGCCTTTCTCCAAATGCTCAAGCGCCTCATTTACTTCCGCCATCGGAAACTCTTCAACAATTGGATATATCGTGTGGCGGACACAAAAATCGAGCATTGTCCGGGTAAGGGCAGGACTTCCAGTTGGACTTCCTGCAACAGATTTTTCACCCACGATCAGCGAAAAAGCCGGTATCGCCATCGGTTCCAAAACAGCACCTACGTTGTGAAACCTCCCTTTGGGTGCAAGCATTGATAAATACGTATTCCAGTCCAGCGTTACATTGGTTGTGTTCAGTATGAAATCTAAACTCCCTCTGATGCTATCTAACTCTTTTGGGTCTTTGGAATCGATTACTTTGGTTGCACCCATCTCCAATACCTGGTCTTTTTTATCAGGATTTGAGCTAAATGCCACCACTTCACATCCCCATTTATTCAGAAATTTTAAAGCCATATGACCGAGTCCGCCAATGCCTATCACGCCAACTTTTGCGGTTGGTTTTACACCTGCCAAAATAATCGGACTAAATACGGTGATCCCGCCGCAAAGCAGCGGTCCTGCCTTCTGCAAATCGATCCCTTCAGGAAGCGGAATCGCCCATGACCAGTGACTTCGAACGATATCGGCAAATCCACCATGACGACCAACAATCGTTGCTTCAGCCGTATCGCACAGGTGATGATTGCCTTCCATACACTGATTGCAGTGCATACAAGAGGATGAATTCCATCCAACACCGACTAAATCTCCGGTTTTCAGGTTCTTCACTTCGCTACCGGTTGCGATTACTTCACCAACTACTTCATGTCCCGGAACGAACGGATATTGGGTCATTCCCCAGTGGTTGTTAAGCATACTCAGATCGGAATGGCAGATTCCGCAATAATGGACCTTAATATCTACCTGGTCACTTCCTAATTCGGGTAATTCGTATTTGAAAGGTTTTAATTTACCACCAGCTGCGTCAGCTGCAAAAGCATTTACAGTCGTCATAATCATGATTTTAGAATGTTAGAAACTAATTGAATGATTTTTTATTGTGAAGCTCATTTTACAGGGATCTACATTAGAGATTTTGTAGTTATAACCAATCGCTAAATAAACCCATTTAAGTTTATTTAGACTGACTACGAATAAGTGTTGGTTTTTGTTTCATTCTTAGTCAAAGTTTTTAGAATTGGTTTTTTAAGATGTTGTGCTATTGGTGTCCGGGTAAAACTTAATTAATTCTTGTAATGTGAATATTATTAAGTCTTTAAATAGATGCCGCCACTACGTGGCTTTCTTTTGCAATTCTATTTGTTTCTACAAAGATAAAGCTGCTACGCAGTATCCTTTTGCAACGTAGTTGCGACATCTTTGTAGATAAACGCATTACAGAAACTAAAAAGCAACGTAGTTACTATATCTTTGTAGATAATTGCATTATAGAATCTAAAAAGCAACGTAGTTGCGACATCTTAATCTTTAAAGGATCCGTGTCAAATAGCCAGTTGCCAGCCGCCAGTTGCCAATCGCCAATTCCGTGACAGCGTCCATCTTTTCATCCAAAAACAGTAAGTTTACAAAGCAATTATCGCAATAAGATATAGTGACGCAATAGTTCGGAACGATTAATTAAAAACGGATGGATGATTTTCAGGTATTTGTAAAACCGGTTGGTGCAGTGTGTAACCTGGCTTGCCAATATTGCTATTATCTCGAAAAGCAGGAGCTTTATCCCGGTGAAGCAGGTTTCCGTATCAAGGATGATTTGCTGGAGGATTATATTGTTCAGCATATCAGGGCCTCCTCCGGACCGGAACTCTTCTTTTCGTGGCATGGCGGCGAACCTACGCTTGCCGGATTGCCATTTTTTGAGCGCGTTGTTGAACTTCAGCAAAAACACCTTCCCGAAAATTGGAGTGTCATCAACGGATTGCAAACCAACGGAACGCTACTTAACAACGAGTGGTGCCGGTTCCTGAAAGCAGCGCATTTTGTTGTCGGAATCAGTCTCGACGGACCCGAAAAGCTGCATTCAGCCTTCCGTTTCCGGAAAGATGGGACGTCTTGTTTCGATGATGTGATTCGGGGTTACGGGCTTTTAGGCGAATATGGAATTCCATCTGAAATACTATGTGTGGTGAATTCGGCGAATGCCCTTTATCCGCTTGAGATCTACCGTTTTTTCAAAAGCCTGAAGGCTGAATTTATATCTTTTTTGCCGCTGGTTGAGAAACAGTCTTCAACCGGGAAACTGGTTTCCGAACGGTCGGTCAGTGCAATAGCTTTTGGGGAATTCCTTTGTACAATTTTCGATGAATGGAAAACGTCAGATATCGGAACTGTCAAAATACAGATCTTTGAAGAGGCACTCCGGACAGCATTTGGTTTGGAGCATACCCTTTGTATTTTCAAGAGAACCTGCGGCGGAGTGCCTGTACTGGAGCACAATGGCGACTTCTATTCGTGCGATCATTTTGTGAACGAGGGACATCAGATTGGAAATATTTACGAAACACCACTGAAACAACTTCTTGATAGTCCCGCACAAAAAGCATTCGGGCAAGCAAAATTGACAAGCCTTCCTGTCTGTTGTCTTCAATGTAATGTGCTGGAGATGTGCAATGGTGCCTGTCCGAAAGATCGTTTCATGGATGCACCCAATGGAAAGCCGGGTTTGAACTATTTATGCGAAGGTTACAAGCTGTTTTTCAATCATTGCAAGCCATTTGTTGACCAGGTTGCCGAAGTCTGGCGGGCGGGTAACCGTGATAATCAGTAAAACATTGCAATGTCGCATCTGATTGTTTTCAATCAGGACATCTATAATATCCTTTTTTGCCACCAAATCACAAAAACACCAAAGTCCACCAAGGTTAAAGTCTTATATATAACTTTTTGGTGAATTTTGGTGACTTGGAGACTTGGTGGCATTTTTTTAGGAGAAGCTCAGAAATGAAAATAGCACCTTTATTCCCGCTGTTTTGATTCAGTTATTATTTCAGCTTCTTCTTAAAAAACGCTATGGTTCTTTTCCAGGCAAGGTCAGCAGCTTCTTTGTTATAACGTTCCGGGTTTGAATCGTTATTGAAGGCATGTTGTGCACCGTCGTACATAAAGAGCTGATACTCGGTTTTCGCATTTTTCAGTGCTGCCTCAAACTCCGGAATCCCTTTGTTAATGCGCTCGTCATTTGCTGCATAATGCAGTAGGAGAGGAGCCTTTATCTTTGGTACATCTTCTGCTTTTGGCTGACTGCCATAATAGGGAGCTGCTGCATCCAGGTCAGGCGCATTTACGGCAACATGATTGGTCATCGCGCCACCCCAGCAAAATCCGGTACATCCGACCTTCCCGGTTGTAAGGGGATTCGTCTTCAGGTATTTTACAGCTGCCGCGAAGTCCTGTTTGGTGGTTTCGTAATCGAGTTTTTGAAACAATGGGCCTGCATCTTCAGGTTTTTCGGGTGTTCCGCCCACCGGAGATAGCGCATCGGGGGCAAGGGCAACAAATCCTTCGAGCGCCATCCGGCGGGTAACATCTTTAATGTGTGGCTGAAGTCCCCGGTTTTCGTGAATCACAATCACTGCAGGGTGTTTCTTCTTACCCGATGGCCGGGCTAAATAAGCAATCATGGGACCGCTTACACCTGTGTAACGAATGGTCTCGGTAATTAACCTGCGATCATCCGGTTTTGTAATTTCTGCAAACAAATTGGAATGAATTGCCGATAAAAGAGCTGATCCGCCGGCAAGGGCAGTTGTCCGCTTAAAAAATTCACGGCGATTGGTTTTGTTCCCGGTTTCATTGTTCGATTTTTTGTGTTCAGATTCCATCTTACTTTAAATTAGTTTAAAATACCACTTCCAAACGTCATAGATCCAAAAGTAATAAGATTTTGGATTTGAATCCGTGTGATGCTATTTTAATTTAAGAGAGGTTCTAAAAATTCGTTTTTTTAATTTTTCTTCGTCACGTTTTTCTGACCAAACCGTAATTTGATCTTTCTGCATTTTTGGCAGACTTCAGACTGCAATTAGACTACCTAATATGTGGTTCTTTTTGGAGAAAAATTATCTGAAACTTTCACTTTATCCTCGTTTATATATTTGTTTTACAGCTTTTAAGCAGTTGTTCTAATCAATTGTTCGTATCTGAAAATATTGTAAGTCAAATTTATCAATCCTATTGTGGCCGTAGCTCTTGGCATTCCGACAGACCAGATATACATGCAATTCATGCTTTGTTCCATAAAGCCAAAAACGTGTTCGACACGAGCGCGAATTTTTGATTTTATTGTATTATTTGTTTTTCGTTCTTCTGTCATTGGTTTGTTTTTGTATCACTTTTCATGAACGTTGTTAATCATTTTATGTTTAGAAATAGTTTCTTCCTGGATGGGTCCCGTATAAGCACTATCAGCATGAAGTGTTTGATTCTCATACTTTTCAGTAAGTAAAAGTTCAGGGACTTGAGAATCATGCACGGCGGCATCTGACACATAGTAAGTTCCTATAATCTTGCTCTTTGCATCAACTTTAACATTATTCTTGTAGCCGTAAAAGGTTTCCCCGTTCTTTTTTACCCAGCGTGCATCGATATCCTTCTGACGTTTTTTGTGAGGACGGTCGTTCCAAAGATCATCACCACTTTCGTCCTTTATTATCTTACTTTCTTCACGTGTGTTACGCTGACGAGGAATCTCCATAATTAAAGTAATTAACTGGTAATTAATACTTTAAAGATACAGATTCTTGCGGTTTTAAACTAATATATAATCAGTTATTTTACTGTAATTCAGATAAATAACTATGTTTTGAACGAACTAATGTAATAATGGTATTGCCAACAATTTTTAGCGGAATGTCGCTGCCTGTTGCAAGCCGCATAGCCAATAGTGATATGCGGTTTTTAGGCAAATCCATTGGCGGAATTTTTTCAATCAACACCATCGGTTCAGTGGTTGGTGCATTGGTTACCGGTTTGGTTTTAATCCCTTATTTAGGCATTAAGTCCTCTCTTGAGTTAGGGGTGCTTCTAAATGGAATGATTGGATTGTTTATACTTTACAAGGCTGGAGTTTCAAAACAGCTAAAGATGGGTTTTGCAATCATTTTTGTGGTGTTTGCAGTTGGATACAAACTTCTGTTTCCAGCGTGGAACCAAAACTTTTTAATCTCAGGGGCGTTTCGAACACTCTATACTCAGGATGTTCCCACCTATAAAGAATTTAAGAACCAGCAGAACCAGGGTCAACGAATTCTTTGGCTTAAAGAAGGGATAAATGCCAATGTCGCAGTTCGGGAATCGCAATTTGGCGATATCATCCAAAAAACATTGGTTATCAATGGTAAAGCCGATGCAAGTTCGGTTGCCGATTTACAGACACAGGTTTTATTGGGGCATATACCATTGATGCTCTATCCCAATTCTGGAGATGCACTTGTAATCGGTTTAGGTAGTGGTATTACTTGTGGTTCGGCGCTACGCCATCCGATTAAATCGCTTGATGCTGTTGAAATTGCCTCCGAAGTGGTTGAATGTAAATACTTTTTTACTCAGGAAAACAATAACTTCATGGCCGATCCTCGTGTGAAGATTTACATCGATGATGCCATCACTCAACTTAAAGTATCTTCAAAAAAATATGATTATATAATCAGCGAACCATCGAATCCCTGGATTGCAGGGATAAGTAATTTGTATTCGGTGGAGTTTTTTAAACTATGCAAAGAACGTCTGAACTCGAATGGCGTATTAACTCAATGGTTTCACACCTACGATGTTAACAATGACATATTCAGGCTCGTTCTGAGCACTATAAGTAAAGTGTTTCCATATGTTACAATCTGGAAAGCATCAGATGCCGATCTGATCATCCTTGCATCGGCCGCTCCACTTTCCATCGATTTCGATGCGATGGAACAAAAAATGAATCAACCACAGATCGCACAGGACTTAGCCCGAATTAAGATGTTCGATGTGCCAACACTTCTTTCTACGCAGGTTGTTTCTGCACGGAACAATCCTTTCGTTCATACAAAAAATGAGCTTAACACCACCAATAAATCGCCACTCGAATTTTTAGCCCCGGTTGCCCTGTTTACACACGCATCGGTTACTGTTTTAGATAGCCTGGATGAGCGGTTTTCCTTTCAGGATAAAAATTTATGGTTTACGGAATACGGGAAACAACGCCCCATCACTTTCGAAAACTATATGAACATAGCGCGTTACCGAAGCAGTTCGCAAATCGGCGATTTGGCACTTGCCTATACAGCTTTAAGAAAAGGTTTAACAATAAATCCTGAAAATCAGGAGGTTATGGCAATGTTGGCAAAAACATCTCAGGATTTACGATTGCCCGATGCTGGATTGCGCGAGGCACAAATAGATAAATTACGCAAGATGTATGAATTAAATCCCAATGATAATTCAGCAATGTTTGCCTATTTGAATGGTCTTATAGAGTACTACCGTATTGATAATTCGATTGTCAATCCACAGCAAATGGACGATGTTGTTGAGTTAATGAAAAGGTCCATTCAATATAACCAGGGACAAGAAGCGCAGTTTCATTTCGTTTTGGCCATGATACTAACCGGGGCAGGACGAAGCGCCGAGGCCGCCGAAGCATTTAAAGGTTTAATGCAATTTCAACAACAAAAAGGGGTAAATTCATTTTACATGTCTGAAAATGAACTAATTTACAATATTGGTGAATGTCATTATAACGCCGGAAACCTCGTTGAGGCCGAAAAATATTTTAACCAGTTGCAATTAATGAAGTTTGATACAAATAAAACATCGGCTATGCTTAGAAAAATTGCACTGAAGAAATCGGGTTTCAAGTAACAAGGCGATTGATTTTGGTCGGTTTGTATCCTCAAAATGAAATAAAACTATCCCATTTACACCATTAATCCCAATAGCTTTGCAATGTTATTGATGTAAGCCAACGTCGATTTGTAGCAATTACTTATTACAAACTCTTAAATTGATATATTTTAAATATGAAAACATTATTAAGTATCCTATTATTGTCTTTTACACTCAATGTGTTGTCGCAAAATTCAAAATTGCTGGCCCCAACTCCACCAATGGGTTGGAATAGCTGGAACTGGTTTGGCAAACCTGAAATTAACGAAAAGAACATGAAAGAGTGCATGGATGCCATGGTTAAAGAAGGTTTGCTGGATGCAGGGTATAATTATTTTGTAATCGATGGTGGGTGGAGAGACACTAAACTTGGGCCAAATGGTGAATTATTGGCACATCCTGTAAAGTTTCCGAATGGAATGAAAGCAATGGCTGACTATGCACATTCGAAAGGCTTAAAGTTCGGCTTGCATACAGTTCCCGGAACTCACGATTGTGGCGGCGATCCAGTGGGTGGTTACAACAGGGAAGAAATTCATGTAAAACAGTTTGTTGACTGGGGATTAGATTTCGTAAAAGTAGATTTATGCAAACAAACCGAAGATACTTGTTCTACCTGCTTAAAGAATAAATCTGGTTGGAGTGAAGAAAATATAAAAAACACATATACAAAGTGGAGTAAACTATTAAACAACTGCGGCAGAGATATTTTATTCAGCATTAGCGCCTATCGTTTCAGAGACTGGTATCCTGAGTACTGCAATATGGCTCGCTCAACTTCGGATATAAAGTCGAGGATATCACAAGGAGCTGTTTTTAATTTAGAGAACAAAGAAAGCAAAGGTCTTTTGACTGTAATGGCAATTGCCGAAATTAATAACCGCTCAGCAAAAGCTGCTGGCAATGGATTCTGGAACGACCCTGATATGTTGGCTACAGGAGAACAAGGACTAAACTTTGAAGAACAAAAAAGCCACTTTGCATTATGGTGCATCATGTCGTCTCCTTTAATTCTCGGTAATGACCCAAGAATAATGACCGCTGAAGAAAAGTCAATTATTTTAAACAAACAAGCAATTAAGATTAACCAGGATCCCACAGAGCAGGGAAAAAGAATCATTGTTGTCCGGTAAAACCGGGATTAAGTAATTTTTGTGTTTAAACTCTCTGATAATCAGAGATATTATTTCCGTTGTTTAAAAGTAAGCCCCCTCAATTTCGGGAAAGAGCGTATTTTGATATTT
>Ga0209511_1001196_pt1 | contig 23754 bp, 22 predicted proteins | sample SSSSmetaG_FD_184141 | JGI IMG/M metagenome (GOLD analysis project Ga0209511, IMG submission 184141) | Glacier valley bacterial and archeal communities from Borup Fiord, Nunavut, Canada, to study Microbial Dark Matter (Phase II) - ​SSSS... | ecosystem: Environmental > Aquatic > Freshwater > Ice >... | reverse complement strand
GCAGAATAAGTTTAACTATATGATGTGGATAACTTACCTGAAAAATCATAGAATGGCGGATAGATATCTACAATTGCTGATTTGTGTGAAAACAGGAGAACTTAAAGAAGTTTACCTTTCAGAGCTGAAGCTAATGTGCAAAGATTGACAAAGATTTTTAGCTATGCTAAACTTAACAATGCATAAATTCACATACGAATTAAGAGGGATAAAATGAATAAAAAAAAGATTTTTTTGGCATCACCAACGATGAATGGACATGAAAAAGAATTTATAGATGAAGCATTTGCTACTAATTGGATTGCGCCTCTTGGGCCAAATGTTAATGGATTTGAAAAAGAATTAGCAGCTTATGTTGGAACGTCGCATGCAGCTGCGCTTAGTGCGGGAACAGCTGCAATACACCTTGCTTTAATAGCAGTCGGAGTTGAGCAGGGGGATATTGTCTTTTGTTCTTCATTAACATTCTCTGCTACATGCAATCCCATCTTATACCAAAAAGCAACACCGGTTTTCATTGATAGCGAGTGGGATACGTGGAATATGGACCCAATCGCATTGCAAAAAGCATTCAAAAAGTATCCTAAGGTAAAGGCTGTTGTAATTGTTAATTTATATGGTACTCCTGCAAAATTGGATGAAATTATGGCAATCTGTGAGGAACATAATGTTCCATTAATTGAAGATGCGGCAGAATCCTTAGGTGCAACTTATAAAGGAAAACAAACCGGAACTTTTGGTAAATTTGGTATATATTCATTTAATGGTAATAAAATTATAACTACATCCGGCGGTGGAATGCTGGTCTCAGAAGATGGCGAAGCCATTGAGAAAGCAAGATTCTGGTCAACCCAATCGAGAGAGAAAGAAAGACATTACGAGCATAAGGAAATTGGATATAACTACAGAATGTCAAATATAGTAGCTGGAATTGGAAGAGGGCAGCTGTTATCATTAGATAAGCATATTGAGTTAAAAAAGAACCTCTATAATAAATATAAGAAGGCTTTTGAAAATATTGAAGAGATTACTATGAATCCAATTCCAAGTAATTGTGAACCAAATCATTGGTTATCATGTATGATTTTAAGTAATGAAAGTACAGTTAAAACACTAGATATTATGCTTGCTTTAGAAGAGGAAAACATTGAATCAAGACCAATATGGAAGCCAATGCATTTGCAACCTATATTTAGTGAGTGTGATTTTATTAAGGCAGAAAACTGTGGTAAATGTGTCTCAAATGAAATCTTTAATTATGGTGTTTGTTTACCTAGTGATATTAAGAATACAGAAGAAGATATGAATAGAATTATCAAAATCATTTGTAAATTATTTGGAAAGTAGGGATCTAACTAATGTATCAAAAATATGTGAAAAGACTAATGGACTTCATTCTGTCATTACTTGCTATTATTATTTTAGTACCTGTTTTCGCAGTAGTAGCTTTGTTGGTAAAAATTAAATTAGGTAGTCCTGTTATATTCAAGCAGAAACGTCCAGGGTTTAAGGAGACGATATTTACTCTTTATAAGTTTAGGACAATGACAGATAAACGGGATGAGAATGGAGAACTACTACCGGATGGAATGCGGTTGACAAAGTTCGGTAGAAAAATGCGATCCTCTAGCCTAGATGAACTGCCAGAGCTATTTAATATTCTTAAAGGAGATATGGCTATTGTTGGTCCAAGACCATTACTGATCCAATACCTACGATCTTATACAGAGGTAGAGAGACAGCGCCATGAAGTACGTCCGGGACTAACTGGATTAGCTCAGATTAGTGGGAGAAACTTTTTGATGTGGGATGATAGATTAGCTAAAGATGTTGAATACGTAAAAAGGATAACATTTTGGGGTGATTTACATATTATCATAATTACTGCTAAAAAGGTATTGGGTGGAAATGATATCTTGATAGATACAAGTGAAATAGAAGGTAATTTAACAGAAATAAGAATGAATAAAAATATTTAATAATTTGAAAAAGCAACTAACATATAAGCTACAAGATGAAACGGAAGTGAATTTATGCTGACAGTAATATCAATAGATGAAGCAGAAAAATGGGACAATATCGTAAAAAGCTTTAAGCATTATGATGTCTATTATTTATCTGGTTATTCAAAAGCATTTCAAATCCATGGCGATGGAGACCCGCTACTCTTTTATTATGAGGATAGTAAAATTAAAGTTATAAATGTAGTTATGAAAAGAGACATTGCAAATTCAGAGAATTTTCAAGGGAAGCTAATAGAAGATTCTCAGTTCGACCTTGCTACACCATACGGTTATGGAGGGGTATTGGTTGAAGGTAAAGCTGATAAAGAAAGTTTAATTGAATTTGATAAGGAATATAGTCAACTTTGTAAGTGTAGGGGATTTATATGTGAGTTTGTACGTTTCCATCCAATATTAGAGAATCATAGAACTTTTGAAAATCTCTATGAAATATCAAAACTTGGAAAAACTATATCAATGGATTTGGAATCAAAAGATAAAATATGGTGCAATTTAACTAGCAAAAACCGAAATATGGTGAGAAAAGCTCAGAACGCTGGTGTCGAAATCTATTGGGGGCGAGATGCTGAGTTATATAAAAAATTTATTTCTATGTATAACGATACCATGGAGAGAGATAGTGCTAAGGAATATTATTATTTTAAAGAAGAATTCTATACCAGTATATTGAATGATTTTAAGAATCATGCAGTTGTTTTTTATGCTGTTTATGAAACCATACCTATTGCAATGTCAATTATCCTGTTTGCAAACTATCAAATGCATTATCATTTATCTACTTCAAATAGAGAATATCAACATTTAGCTCCAACCAATTTGCTTTTATATGAAGCTGCTTGTTGGGGAAGCGAGAATGGATATAAGACATTTCATCTGGGTGGAGGACTAGGTAGTAGCGAGGACAGCTTATATAAATTTAAAAGTAGCTTCAATAGAAATTCAGATAATACCTTTGAGATAGGAAAAAAGATATTTAATAATGAAAAATATGAGGCATTAGTTAATATTTTGAGTGCAAATGGAGCAATTGAAATTGACACTAAATTCTTTCCGCAATATAGAGCAGAATTAATAATTTAGAGAAAAACATTTTGTACAGTAGTGCTAAAAGGTATAATTGGACAGGTATTACGTAAGAGTTTACGGGAGGAGAATTAATATTGGAGAAAAAAGTCTGGATTTTAAATCATTATGCGGGTACACCTTCAATTACATCTGGATTAAGGCATTATTGTCTTGCTAAATATTTAATTCGTGAAGGTTATCAAACAACTGTATTTGCAGCTAGTACTATTCATAATACAGAAAGAAATCTTATTACAGATAATCATAAATATATTACAGATAATAGTGAGGGGGTTCCATTCGTTTATATTAAAACACGTAATTATAAAGGGAATGGACTAAAAAGAATTCTTAATATGTTTGATTATTATAGAGGTTTATTTAAAGTAACTAAAAAATTTGAAAAGCCTGATATTATTTTTGCCTCATCAGTGCATCCATTGACACTTGTTGCGGGGCAAAAAATTGCTAAAAAATTAGGAGTGCCGTGTATTTGTGAAGTACGGGATTTATGGCCTGAAAGTTTTGTGGCATATGGAATCATGAAAAAAAGTAATCCTACCCTTAATCTCCTTTATATGGCTGAAAAATGGATATATAAAAAAGCAGATAAACTTGTTTTTACAATGGAAGGTGGGAAAGACTATATAATTGAAAAGGGTTGGAATAAAGAGAATGGCGGTCCAATTGGTTTAGATAAAGTATATCATCTTAACAATGGGGTGGATTTGGAGGATTTTGCTAATAACAAAGAAAATTATGTACTGAATGATGGAGATTTAGAAGATGATGGTATTTTTAAAGTTGTCTATACAGGTTCAATTAGATTAACAAACAATATAGATATTTTAGTAGAAGCAGCAAAAAAAATATGGTTATTAGGAGAACACAAGATAAAATTTATTATTTACGGTGATGGTGATTTATTGCAAGAGTTAATTAGTCGTACCAAATCAGAAAATATTTCAAATATTATTTTCAAAGGTAGAGTTAATAAAAAGTATATACCTTATATCTTAAGTAAAAGTAATCTTAATATTTTAGATATATATAATTCGGATCTTTTTAGGTTTGGAATTAGTCCAAACAAGCTCTTTGATTATCTTGCTTCCGGTAAACCAATACTATCAGGTCTTGTCTGCAATTATGATATTATTGAGCAAAACCAATGTGGAACTACACTAAAAGTAATTTCAGCGGAAGAGGTAGCAAATAAAGTTATTGAGTATTCTCATATGAATAAACTAGAATTGGCACAACTAGAAAACAATGCGCTTCTATCAGCTGAAAAATATGATTTTTCAAATTTAACCAATAAATTGATTAGAATCATGGAAAATGAGGTAGTTATATGAAAGATAATAAAATACTAGTATTAGCCCCTCATACTGATGATGGGGAACTCGGATGTGGAGCTACTATTTCAAAATTCATCCGTGAAGGAAAACAAGTATATTATGTTGCTTTTTCTGCGTGTGACCAATCTCTTCCCGAAGGTTTACCGAAAGGCACTCTAAAAAAAGAATTATATGATGCCATACATACACTTGGTATTGATGAGGAAAATGTATTTGTTTTTAATTATGAAGTACGTAATTTTGCGGCACATCGACAGGAAATTCTGGATGATATGATCACATTAGGGAAAAAAATACAACCAGATATTGTATTTATTCCATCTGCTAAGGATATTCATCAAGATCATAATACTATAGCAATGGAGGGACTAAGAGCATTTAAAAAAATTACAATTTTTTGTTATGAAGTACCATGGAATAATTTTGCATTTGATAATCAAGCATTTTCATGTGTTGAGGAACAGGATGTTATAAAAAAAATTGCTGCAATCTCATGTTATAAATCACAAGAAACACGCCCTTATGCTACAAAAGAATTTACAAAATCATTATTGATAACCCATGGAGCACAAGTTGGAGTTGATTTTGCAGAGGTTTTCGAGGTTCCTCGCTTAATAATTTAATGAAAGGAGATGATATAATGCGAATAGCGATTCATCAGCCTCATTATTTTCCGTGGATTGGATATTTAGATAAAATGTCTAAAGTGGACAAGTTTATATTGCTTGATAATGTTCAACTAACAGATAAATCTAATATGTTTAGAAACAAGTTCATGTCTAAAACAGGAAACGAAAAATATCTAACAGTATGCTTTGCAAAGAGTGGATATATGCATAAAGCCTTTCGGGATGTCGAGCTGAATGATACAGTTAATTGGCAAAAGGATCATATTAATTTTCTTAAAGACAATTATAAAAAAGCAGAATATTATGATGAGATATGGCAATTTATTTATCCATTGTTAGAAAAAAAATATCAATATATATGTGATGTTGCCATTGAGAGCTTAATTATAATAAAAAATATTTTTGAAATACCTACAGAGATAGTATTACAGAGTGAAATAAATTATGATTCTAAAGCCAAAAACAATGATTTGGTTTTAGATATTTGCAAAGAAATGAAAGCCAATCAATATTTATCTGGAAACGGCGCACGAAAATATATGGATTTAGACTCTTTTATAAATGAAAATATCCAGGTGGAATATCAACAATTTAATCATCCTGTATATACTCAATGTAACTCGCCTAATTTCCTTACTAATTTATCGGCATTGGATTTGTTATTTAATTGTGGTATAAAAAATTCTCGTGAAATATTTTGGAAAAATGTTAAATCTACAAATGAGTTTAAAAACATTAGTTAATTAGGTGTAATAATAATGTTGGGAAGGACAGAGTGAAATGAAGGAAAAATTATTAAATAGAATATTAAATAAACAGATAATCGTTGGTGTAGTTGGACTTGGATATGTAGGTCTTCCACTAGCTGTAGAAAAAGCAAAAGCAGGTTTTAAGACTATCGGTTTTGATGTTCAAGAACAAAAAGTTGAGATGGTTAATCAAGGAACTAATTATATTGGAGATGTAGTTAATAGCGATTTAGAGGAGATCGTAAGTTCAGGGATGCTATCTGCAACAACTGATTTTAGTTTTATTAAAGATGTTGATTTTATAGCCATATGTGTACCTACTCCTCTTGATGAACATCAACAACCAGATATTAGCTATGTAAAATCATCTACTGAGTCTATAGCAAAGTATTTAAAAAAAGACACTATGGTTGTCCTAGAATCTACGACATATCCAGGAACTACAGAGGAATTAATCAAGCCGTTATTAGAAGAGGGTTCTGGATTAAAATGTGGTGTAGATTTTTATTTGGGATTTTCACCAGAACGAGTAGATCCAGGCAACTTAATATATAAAACAAAGAATACACCTAAAGTAGTGGGCGCCATTGGTAAAGATGCGACTGAAGTAATTGCCACTATGTATAGAGCTGTTTTAGAAGGTGATGTGTTAGAAGTCTCTTCTCCTGCAATTGCTGAGATGGAAAAGATACTTGAAAACACCTATCGTAACGTCAATATTGGTCTTGTGAATGAACTTGCAATCTTATGTAATAAAATGGGCATTAGTATGTGGGAAGTAGTGGATGCTGCCAAAACAAAACCATATGGTTTTCAAGCATTCTATCCAGGTCCAGGACTTGGTGGTCATTGTATACCTCTTGATCCCTATTATTTATCGTGGAAGGCAAGAGAATATGGATTTCATACTTCGATGATTGAAAGCTCAATGATGATTAATGATAAGATGCCGGAATATTGCGTGGAACGAGCAAGTAAGATACTCAATAGGCACAAAAAGGCTGTGAATGGTGCAAAAGTGTTGGTTCTAGGTGTAGCTTACAAACAAGATATCGATGATTATAGAGAAAGTCCTGCACTTAGAGTAATTGATATTTTAAAGATTGAAGGTGCATGTGTTGATTACTTTGATCCCTGGGTTTCAGAATATAGAGAACATGGAAAAGTTGAAAAAGGACTGGAAAATATAAATCCCCAAATCATAGCAGAATATGACCTAATTATGATAACAGCAGCGCATACAAATGTCGATTATAAAATGGTTCAGAAAAATGCATTAGCTATTTTTGATACCAAAAATGTTATGAAGAACATTGAAAATAGAGAAAACATAGAGGTTTTATAAGGAGAGATTCATGAAAATAGTTACCATAATAGGAGCTAGGCCACAGTTCATAAAAGCTGCCGCAGTTTCACGAATTATTCGAAGGCAACATGAAGAAATTCTTGTTCATACAGGACAGCACTATGATAATAATATGTCCAATATCTTTTTTGATGAATTAAGTATTCCAAAGCCTGATTATAATCTAGGAATAGGTTCAGGAAGTCATGCTAAACAGACAGCCGGAATGATGATAGGAATAGAAGAGGTGCTACTAAAAGAAACACCTGACTATATTATGCTTTACGGAGATACTAATTCAACTTTGGCAGGGGCATTGGCAGCATCAAAAATTCATATACCAATCATTCATATTGAAGCAGGATTGCGTTCTTTTAATATGATGATGCCAGAAGAGCAAAACCGCATCCTCACAGATAGAATCTCTGATTTCTTGTTTTGTCCGACAGAAGTTGCAGTAAATCATCTTCGGAATGAAGGTATTACCAAAGGAGTATACCTTGTTGGAGATGTTATGTGTGATGCTGTTATATATTATTCGGAAAAAATGAAGAAACAAACTAATATCGAATACTTTAATCGGTTAAAAGGTTTGTTTGAAGATGTTAAGATGATAGAAAAGTGGTATCTTGCGACAGTGCATAGAGCAGAAAATACTGATTCTATTGATAAAGTGAAAGAAATATTAAAAGCATTCGAAAACTTTGATGCTCCAGTTATATTTCCAGTACATCCAAGGACATTGGGTATAGTACAGGAATTAAATAATCTATTTTCTTATCAAAATATTATCTTTATAGAACCTATGGGATATTTAGAGATGCTTTATTTTACTAAAAATGCAATTAAGGTAGTTACAGATTCCGGTGGTTTGCAGAAGGAAGCATATATATTAGATACGCCTTGCGTTACTGTTCGCGATCAGACAGAATGGGTTGAGACTTTGTATGGAAATAACAATATATTAGCTCAGCCTAAAAGTGATGATATCTTAGAAAAAGTTTTTCATACTATCATTGATAAAGCGTGTAAGAAAGCATATTATGGCGAAGGTGATGCTTCAAATAAGATATGTGATATAATAAGTAAAGACTCTAAAGCTAAATTATAATGCCAAAATGCAATATGCGATAAAGAATTCTGAAGGGAGTATAGATTATGAAATATGCTTTAATTGGTTGTGGACGAATCTCAGTTAATCATGTAGCAGCAGCTTTAGAAAATAAATTAGAGATAGTTGCATTATGTGATATTGTACCTGAAAATATTGAGGACAAGTTTATAAAATTCAATTTAAATAATGATATAAGAAGGTATACTGATTATAAAGAAATGTTGGAAAAGGAAAAACCGGAACTGGTTGCCATTGCCACAGAGAGCGGTAAGCATGCCCAGATAGCATTGGATTGCATTAATGCAAACTGTAATTTGATTATAGAGAAGCCAATATCACTTTCTTTAGTGGATGCAGATAAGATTATAAATGCTGCAAATCAAAAAGGTGTTAAGGTATGTGCTTGTCATCAGAACCGATTTAATAAATCGATTCAAAAGATTAGAGAAGCTGTTGAAGATAAGCGATTTGGTAAGCTTTTTCATGGAACTGCACATATTCGATGGAATCGGGAAGAAAGTTATTATACACAAGCTCCATGGAGGGGTACATGGGAACAGGATGGTGGTGCATTAATGAATCAATGTATTCACAATATTGATTTACTCCGCTGGATGATGGGTGATGATATAGTCGAGGTTGTTGGCTTTACAGACCGATTAAATCATGATTATATCGATGCAGAAGATCTTGGTATGGCTCTTATTCACTTTTCAAATGGAAGTTATGGTATTGTAGAAGGTACTACGAATATATTCCCTCAAAATTTGGAGGAAACTCTCTACTTATTTGGTGAAAAAGGTACGGTTAAAGCTGGTGGTAAATCAGTTAATATTATCGAGGAATGGAGATTTGCAGATGGATTAGATGACACAGACGATGTAAAACTTAGATATCATGAAAATCCACCAAATGTTTATGGATTTGGCCACAACCCATTATATACAGATGTAATTGATGCTATTCAAAACAATAGACAACCTTATGTAGATGCATATGCAGGACGAAGAGCTTTGGAACTTGTATTGGCTATCTATAAAGCGGCTGAAACTGGTAAGAGTGTTCAGCTACCAATGAAGACATGCGCCACAATAGATTTTAAAGGCAGGTTTTAATATGAATAAATTTTTTGTACATGAGAGTAGTTATATTGACAATGATGTTATAATTGGAGAAGGTACCAAAGTGTGGCATTTTTGCCATATTCAGAAGGGTGCAGTGATAGGAGAATACTGTTCATTTGGACAAAACGTAAATATCTCAAATCATGTAATAATTGGAAATTATGTCAAGGTTCAAAATAATGTATCAATCTATGAAGGAGTCGAGTTGGAGGATGGTGTTTTCTGCGGACCATCTATGGTTTTTACCAATGATTTAACTCCTAGAGCAAAGTATCCGAAAGGAACTGCTGGTTATAAGAAAACGCTAGTTAAGGAAGGTGCCAGTATTGGTGCTAATGCTACTATTGTTTGTGGTAATGTTATAGGGAAATATGCAATGGTGGCAGCTGGTGCAGTGGTAACAAAGGATGTGCCTGATTATGCTTTAGTAGTAGGCATACCTGCTAAGCCAATTGGCTGGGTATGTGAATGTGGCGAAGTATTGGATAGAAGTTTTGAGTGTAAAACCTGCAAAAGAAAATATGTTATGATAAATGAGATAATGAAAATGATTTAATAAAAAACGAGATGGGTGATAAAATGATAAAAGTATGTCATATGACTAGTGCTCATGATCGATATGATGTGAGAATATTTGAAAAAGAATGTTCATCACTTGCCAAATATGGATATGAAGTATCGCTCGTTGTTAATGATAATATAAAGAATGAAATTAAAGACAATGTTAATATTGTTACAACAGGATTTGTATCAAAAAACAGACTACAACGTATGATTTTTTCAACTAAAGAAATCTATAAAAAGGCAATTGAATTGAATTGTGATATTTATCATTTTCATGATCCTGAGTTATTACCTATTGGACATAAATTAAAAAAACTTGGAAAGAAAGTAATATTTGATTCTCATGAAGATGTTGCAAAACAAATCATGGATAAGACATGGATACCAAAATTATTTAGAAAAATAATATCTTTAATATATGCAGGATATGAGAAGAAAATCGTCAAAAGTATTGATGCTGTAATAAGTGTAAGCCCTCAGTTTATCGAAGTCTTTGCAAAATATAATACTAATGCAACATTAATAACAAATTATCCCATAATTGCAATCAATAATGAAGTACAGAGTAAACCTGAAAGTTTTATTTGTTTTGCAGGAGGTATATCAAAACAATGGAATCACGAAAAGATTATTGAGGCAATTTCAAATATTGAAGGATTACGCTATATTATCGCAGGAAGTATTGATAATTCTTATATGGAGTACTTACAAACAATTTCGGGTTGGGGTAAAGTAGATTATTTAGGGGTGATTTCCCATGAAGATGTACAAAAGTTATATGCTAAATCAATGATAGGTGTGGCAATTAACTTTTCAAATCAAATTAAAGGGATAGGTACCCTTGGAAATACAAAATTGTTTGAATTTATGGAGGCAAAGCTCCCGGTTGTATGTTCAGACTATGTATTATGGAAGGAAGTCATAGATAAATATAAGTGTGGAATCTGTGTAAATCCCCAAAATACTAAAGAAATAGAGAAGGCCTTAAGATATCTTGTTGATAATCCACAAGAAGCTATAGCAATGGGTGAAAATGGTCGCAAGGCAGTAGAAAAACAATACAATTGGAAAGTCGAAGAAAAGAAGTTGATAGCGTTATATCAGAATATAGAATAGTAATTATAAGGGGAGAAACTTATGCAATTTAGGGATTTGCAAAAGCAATATGTAATATTAAAAGAAGATATAGATGCAGCTATAATTAAGGTAACTACAGATTGTAATTTTATATCGGGTAGCCAAGTCAAAGAACTAGAAAATGAACTAGCCGAGTATGTTGGAGTAAAACATTGCATTACCTGTGCTAACGGAACAGATGCACTTTCACTTGCATTGATGGCATGGAATATCGGAAAGGGAGATGCAGTATTTGTACCTGATTTTACTTTTTTTGCTTCGGCTGAAGTAGTATCGTTTCATGGAGCAGTTCCAATTTTTGTTGATGTTGATAAGGATACATATAATATATCAGTTGAATCATTAGAAAATGCGATCGTTAAAGTCATTAATGAAGGCAAACTAGAACCAAAGGTTATTATAGCAGTTGATTTATTTGGACAACCTGCTGATTATGACAAAATTACAGAGATAGCTAAAAAGTATAATCTTTTGGTATTGGAAGATGGCGCGCAAGGGTTTGGCGGAAGAATAGGTGAAAGAAAAGTTTGTAGCTTTGGAGACATATCAACAACTTCCTTTTTCCCTGCGAAACCTCTTGGATGTTATGGCGACGGCGGTGCAATTTTTACACAAGACGATAATATAGCAAAATTACTAAGATCATTATGTGTTCATGGTAAGGGTATAGATAAATATGATAATGTTAGAATAGGTTTAAATTCACGTTTAGACACTATTCAAGCAGCCATTTTAAAAGTAAAATTACATGCATTTAAAGAATATGAACTTAGTGATGTGAATAGAGTGGCTAGTTGGTATAATGAACTGATAAATGATGGAATAAAGATTCCATATATAGCAGATGGTTATTATTCAAGCTGGGCTCAATATACGATACAATTAAAGAATAAGCAAGAAAGAGATGGGTTGCATAAATATTTACAGGAAAAAGCAATACCAAGTATGATTTATTATCAGAAACCAATGCACGAACAAAAGGCATTTGTAGAAGTTAAATGCCTTGTTAATTTATCTGTGACAATGAAAACATGTGATTGTGTTTTATCTCTTCCAATTCATCCATATATGAGTAAAGATGATACTGAACGTGTTGTAAAATGTATTATGGAATATATGAAGGTCAAGTAGCCTTTATAGTATATTAAAATACTTAGGAGGCTAATTATGATAATTCATAATATTAGATATAAGGTGAAAAATTATTTTCAAAGTATGAATCGAGAGAAAATACTAGAAATGCTGTTTCAAATCATGATTTTATCTTCTTTTTGGGGAGCAGTGTTATTACCTATTACAGTACCAGGTATAGGAGAGATATTTTTATTTCGAGTAGCATTATTATTATTTTTCTGCTTTTATCTTTATGATATTATAAAAAAGAAACAAAATCCATTAAAAGGATGTACAAAAATAGAGAAAATAGTGTTTATATTAGTTGCTATTATAGTGCTTTACGGAATAATATCATTAGTAAGATCTATTGATTTCATATTTACGTTTAAAAAGTTATTTAATTTATGCTTCGATTTACTGTTTTTAATATCAATTATTCTATATATTAATAATCGTAGAAAAGTTAATATAACAATGTTTAATTGCCTAATTAATGTTTTGCTATTACAATTTATGGGAATATATGAAATTTTTATGGGGGGAATATTTTCTACTCATAATAACATTTATCAAAGATTTCCTTTTTTTGACTTGAGATTACTTCAACCTCCAATTGTAAGTTTTGTAAATGAAAATGATTATACAAGTACATTACTATTTTGTGTACCCTTCTTAGTTATGTTTTTATTATATCATTACCAGAATACAAATAAGAAAGAGTATAAATTTCTTCTTTTATCAATATTAGTTTTCATAATATCTTCCTCATATTTTATTGTTAAAGTTTCAAGCTCTAGGCTAGTTATGCTAGCATTTTCCTTTACATTAATTGGAATTGTTCTTTTTTCTATATTATTTCAGCGTAAGCTTTTTAAGATGGTACTTATTTGCTTTTTATGTATAACATTTGTTTTTCTTATGGAAAATTATACTGTAATACGGGTAAAGACTATAAATTATATAAATACAGTCAAATATGAAATTGAATTACGTAATAATGATAAAGATGAAGTAAAAAAGCCTGTTATACTAGAAATACCGACTCTTCCTTCAAAAAACAATGTTTCAATTATAGATCAATTTATTCAAGTCGATGAAAACACGAATGAGGTTACAGTTAATTCAGATACAAGTGCTGGTGTTCGTGTCAAACTTATGATGTTTGCTATGAAAACATTTTTAGATTCAAAAGGACTAGGCGTCGGATTAGGTAATACTGAACAATTAGCAAAAGTAGTCGCAGATGAGCAATTAGGTGGTTTATGGTCATTACATTGCTTCCCCATTAGACTAATTGCAGATATGGGAATTTTTATTTTATTTCCTGTTACTATTCTAATGTTAATGATATTAAAGAATTTTTTTTCTATAATAAGTAAATATTATAAGAAAGGGTTAAGAAATAAATCCATTATTGTGTTTACCATAATTAGTATATTGTGTTTTCCCTTTTTAGTAACGTCATCTTCAGATGCTCAAGATTTGCTAGGTATGTGGTTGTATATTGCTGGTATTATTATAATAATGAAATCACCTGAGTTATTTTTTATTAATGAAATAGTCTGAGGTATTTTCAATTTCTTACAAATGAGAGTATAATAGTGTAATATTAACTATTTCGGATTGGATGGATTACATAATGATTGTAGTATTAGATTATGGTATGGGAAATGTAGGATCTATTATGAATATGCTTAAAAAGATAGGCGCAAGAGCAAAAATTGCTTTTGATACAGAAACGATAGATTCGGCTGATAAATTAATACTGCCTGGTGTTGGTGCATTTGACAAAGGTATGGAACTATTAGAAGAAAAAGGATTTGTAGACGCAATTAAAAGAAATGTAATTGAAGAGAGTAAACCACTATTAGGAATATGTCTTGGTATGCAAATGTTAGGTCGTAAAAGTGAAGAAGGGAAGAAGTTGGGACTAAACCTTATTCCATTTGACAATATCAAATTTCGAATTGACAATAGCTTTGGGTTAAAAATACCACATATGGGATGGGATTATATTGATATTTGTAATCAAAATTCTCCGCTAGTGGAAAACATAGGGAATAATCAAAGATATTATTTCGTTCATACATATCATGCAGTTTGCGATAATAAACAAGATATTTTGATGGAAAGTAATTATGGATATTCATTCACTGCAGCGGTGCAGCATAATAATATTTATGGAACACAATTTCATCCAGAGAAAAGTCATAACTTTGGCATGAAATTATTATCTAACTTTGCAAAGGAATGTTAAAAATGTATAATAGACCAAGAGTTATTCCCTGTTTATTGCTTCAAAATCAGGGGCTAGTTAAAACAATTAGGTTTTCATCACCCAACTATTTGGGTGATCCAATAAATGCGGTGAAGATTTTCAATGAAAAGGGTGTAGATGAATTATGCTTATTAGATATCACTGCCTCACGCGAAGTGAAGGGACCAGATTTTAATCTTCTTTCATCTATAGCTACTGAAGCCTTTATGCCAATCAGTTATGGTGGTGGAATTACTAGCATGGAACAAATAAGCAAACTATTCTACATTGGATATGAGAAAGTAATCTTTAATACTGCCCTGATAAGAAATCCTAATTTAATATCAGAAGCTTCAAGAAATGTTGGAAGCCAAAGTATTGTGGCTTCTATTGATGTAAAAACAGACTTGTTTGGCAAACAGTATTGTTATATATGTGATGGCGCCGAAAAAATCAAGATAAGTCCCAGTGAATTAGCAAAAAGGGCTGAACAGCTTGGAGTAGGTGAGATTCTACTTAATTCAATTAATTGTGATGGCTTAATGCAAGGATATGATATAAATTTAGTTAAACAAGTGAGCAACAGTGTAAGTATTCCAGTTATAGCTTGTGGGGGTGCAAAAGATATAACTGATATTAAAAATGTAATATCTGAGGGTCAAGCTCATGCAGCAGCTGCCGGAAGTATGTTTGTATATTTCGGTAAGAAAAAAGCTGTATTAATAAATTTTCCTAGTGAGCAAGAATTTATGGATGAGGGGATATATAAAAATGAGTAAATATCAAATATGTACTAGATGTATCATGGATACAACAGATACAGAAATTATCTTCGATACCGAAGGCGTCTGCAACCATTGCCATCAATATGATGAAAACGTTGAATTATATGGATATCATTCAGACGGTGGTGATATAAAGCTGAAAGAGATTGTAAACAAAATTAAGTCAGAAGAAAAAGATAAAGAATATGATTGTATTCTTGGTATTTCTGGAGGTGTAGACAGTTCATATCTGGCATATCTGTCTCATAAACTAGGATTACGTGTCTTAGCAGTACATGTGGATGCCGGTTGGAACAGTGAAATTGCTGTTCGGAATATTCAAAAGATTTGTAAAAGATTAAACATAGATTTACATACAATTGTAATAGACTGGCCTACAATGAAAGAAATGCAAAGAGCCTACATGTATTCAGGACTCACTAATCTTGATGTTCCTCAAGATCATGCGTTTTTGGCAGCTGTATACAAATATGCAAAAAAATATAAGTTAAAGTATATGCTAAATGGAAGTAATTGTGCTACAGAAGGTATATTACCAGACTCTTGGGGACAAGCTGCTATTGATTATAGGAATATAAAAGGTATTTGCAAACGATGTGGGCGAGGAAAAAGTATTAAAAAATATCCTCATTTTAATATTTTACAGTATTTTATGTTACAACAAAAAGTTATACGAGTGAATTTATTAAATTATATACCATATTCGAAAGGGGATGCAATTAAGACGTTATCCCAAGAGTTCGATTGGAAATATTATGGAGGTAAACATTTTGAGTCGAGGTTTACTAAATTTTTTCAATCCTATTATTTACCTCAAAAGTTTGGATATGATAAAAAGAGGGCGCATCTATCTAGCTTAATTGTGGGAGGAGAACTAACTCGTGAAGGAGCATTAAGTGAAATAGAAGATAATTCATCATATACTATAGAGGAAATGTTAGAGGATAGAGATTATATTCTAAAAAAATTGGACATCTCTAATGAGGATTGGGAAGTAATAATGGCTCAATCTCCAAAAACAGATACCGATTATCCTTCTAATAGGTTTATTATCAATATACTTGTAAAAGTAAAAAGATGGATAATGAAAAATATAAGAAAATGATAAGGGACATGATAAAACGGAGGAAGATCTATTAATGAATATATTAGTAATTGCTCATTTTCAAAATGATAGGAGTTCATATGCTTCATTTGTACATGACCAAGCATTATCATACCAAGCTTTAGGGAATAAAGTATGTGTTATATCTTCAGTTGTTCGACTAAAAAAAGAATCTGTTATGTATAAAGGATTAAGTGATAAATTGGTAGATGGAATTAAAGTTTATTATCCGAGACGATTTTCCTTATCTATATATGGAAGATATGGTGTAAATGCTTTATTGGGTCTTCATGCAATTGAAAAATTGTATAAGAAGTTATTAATCGATTTTAAACCAGATATTATTCATGCGCATACCATTGGATTTGATGGTGCAATAGGAGTCAAATTAAAAGAAAAGTTCAAGATTCCGGTTGTTATTACAACTCATGGTTCTGATACGGTCATACCAATTAAAGATGGAAAAGCATCATATATTACGAATATATGCAGTAATGCCAATGCAATCGTGGCAGTTAGTTCCAAATTAAAAAAACTTTTAATAAAAGAAGAACCTAAACTAAATCCATATGTAATATGTAATGGGTTTAATAGTCAATTTTGTACAGAAGAAATAAAAATTAAACATAGTATTATTCAAGTTAGTGGCCTAATCAAACAAAAAAAAGTTGATATTACACTTAAAGCTTTAGCAGAAATAAAAAAGGAATATAATGATGTTACATTAACAATTGTGGGAGAAGGACCCGAAAAAAGTTATCTTATAGATTTGTGCTATCAATTAGATATAACCGATTCTGTAAATTTTACAGGACAAATCAGTAATAAAGAAGTACTAAAAAGAATGGCTGAAACTGAAATTTTCGTGATGCCAAGTATCAATGAAGGCTTAGGGATTGTATATTTAGAAGCTATGGCTAGTGGGTGCGTTACAGTTGGTACCAAAGGAGAAGGCATCGAAGATATAATAAGCAATGAAAAGAATGGAATTTTAGTGGAAGCAGATCATCCCGAAATGATATCAAAATATGTAAAACGATGCTTTAGTAATAATGTCTATATGAAAGAACTTTCAAGTAACGGGAGAGAGTGTGTAAGGGATTTAACTTGGAAAACAAATGCAGAAAAACATATAGCATTATTTGAACAGATTATACAAACTTATAATAAGTAAATTTTATTAATGTTGTTAAAGTTAAGTAAAGTAATGTATGGACTTGTCAGAATAACAATGTAGTAATACTAAAAAAAAACAAGAGGATTATAATGAAAAATATAATATTTCTGTCATACCTTAATATATGGTCAATGGATAAAGACAAGGGAGCTCCGTCGTTTTATAAGACAATTGAAGGATATATCAATAATGAGTGGAATGTTATTTTAATAAACCCTCAAAATGAGTCGGGGACTACTCCAAAAATGGAAGGACTTACGCATATCACTTTTAATCCAATATTTTTTTGGCTATGTAAAATTAAGAAAGTCGGTTTTTTAGGCCGTCTTTTACATAACTTTCAGGGAAGTTATATGCTATATAAATTAGGGAAAAAAGTATTGAAAAAGTTGGATACCAAAACGATAATCTATTCCTATGAGGTGAATGGTGTAAAAGCAGGAAATAAATTAAAGAGAAAATACAATTTACCATTCATCACTAGATTTCAGGGTACAGTTTTAGCACCAATAAAAAACAGTTGGTTGAACAGGCTAAAATTATATCCACATTTTCAAGCAATTGCAACTAATGCTGATCTTACTATTATGACAGATGATGGTACATTAGGTGATAAAGTTCTCAAAAATCTTAATAATAATTCTGAAAAAGTATATTTTTGGAAAAATGGTGTAGACATTAAGTTGAACGAACCAATTAATAAAGAAGCTATTCAAGCATTACGAGAAAAATATCACTTATCTTCAAATGATAAAGTTTTGGTTACTGTATCCAGACTTGCTTCATGGAAAAAAGTGAATAGGGCTATAGATACATTAGCTTTAGTAATGAAAGACAGATCTGATTGTAAGCTAATTGTTGTAGGTGATGGAGATGAAAAGAAGAATCTGATTTCATTGACAGAGAAGATGAATTTGACCTCAAATGTAATTTTCGCAGGTGCAGTTCCACAAAGTGAAGTAAAAAATTATTTGGATCTTGCTGATATTTTTATGTCTTTGTATGATTTAAGTAATGTAGGTAATCCTCTGTTAGAAGCAATGTCATGCGGAAAACCAATTATTACCTTAGATGTAGGGGATACTGCTTCATTAATTAATAATGAGGAAAACGGAATATTATTAGGAATCGAAGAACTTGATAAAATTCCTGTATATATCAATAAAATCTTAAATGATAAAGATTTTGCTGAATTGTTAGGTAATCATGCGAAAGAATATGCAAAGAAGAATTTCTGGACCTGGAAGGAAAGAATCCAAGCAGAACTTGATGTAGTTAATTCTTTGAGAATGTAAATGATGGATAGTATACGTAATTTATAATCAAACTTAGAATTTAATCAAAAGTAGTATACTAATGTGTTAAAAATGAATATGATTGGAGAATAGTTTTGAAACAATCGATAGCATCTGATGCCGTTAAATTAACAGCATCAAAGATAATTACACTAACCATTTCAATGATAAATGCAGTAATATTGTCTCATTTTCGTACACTAGAAGAGTATGGTACGTATTCGCAACTTCTTATGGTTATTAACCTTGCTTCAACTATTTTTATGGTTGGGTTACCTAATAGCATTAATTTTTTTCTGGCTAGAGCAGAAAATGATGATGAAAAACAAAGATTTTTATCGGTATATTATACATTAACAACAGTATTAGGACTAATTACAGGTTTGATATTGGTTTTAAGCACATCACTAATTATGAAATATTTTGACAATTCTCTCATAAAGAATTTTATGTATGTCTTTGCTATATTTCCGTGGGTACAGATAGTATTGTCTAGCATAGATAATATTTTTATTGTATACCATAAATCCTCAAATCTTATGTTGTTTCGAATATTAAACAGCATTCTATTGCTTTTAACTATTATAATAGTTGAAATTTTTCATTGGAATTTTAAAATTTACATGCTTCTTTTTATAATTGTTGAATCAATATTAGCATTTAGTGTATATGTAATAGTTAGAAATCTTGTTGGTAAGATTGCTGTTAGCTTTGATAAGAGCTTAATTAAAAAAATACTTAAATTCACTGTTCCACTGGGATTAGCATCAGTTGTAGGTACATTGAGTGTCGAATTAGATAAACTCTTAATAGGAAGATTCTTTGATACAGAAGAACTAGCGATATACGCAAATGCTGCAAGAGAAATGCCGGTTACTATTATCGCAAGTTCATTGACCGCTGTATTAATGCCAAAACTTGTCTACCTTCTAAAAAAGAATAAAACGGAGGAAGCAATTACCTTATGGGGAAATGCTACAGCCTTATCATATATATTCATTTGCTTTATAGCCACTGGTTTATTTGTGTATGCACCTCAAGTTATTTCTCTTTTATATTCAGATAAATACGTACCGGGCGTACCAGTTTTCCGAGTGTATACTATTGTATTATTGTTACGCTGTACTTATTTTGGAATGATATTAAATTCAATAGGAAAAACTAAATTAATATTGTACAGTTCACTGGCATCACTTGGATTAAATGTAGTTTTGAATTATTTGTTTTATAGGATTTTTGGCTATATTGGACCTGCAATAGCCACATTTGTATCAATTGCAATAGTTGCTTTCTATCAATTAGTGGTAACATCAAAGAGTATTAACATACCTTTATGGAGCATGTTCCCATGGTATAAGCTTACAGCTATTACATTAATTAATATTTTTATGGGGCTAATATTTGCTATTGTCAAAGAATTCATTTCACTAGAGCTTTACACAAGCGATATAATTGAATCCTTAATACTAGGATTTATTTGGGGGATTATGTACATCCTTATAGCTTTTAGATATATAAAACAGTATTGGACATCATTAAGTAAAGAAAAAGTGTAAAATATATTGAGAGGGACTAATAAAATGTTAAGAAAGTTAAATATTGGGATTAAAGGATTGTGGTTTTTTTTATGGGGAAATTTATTTTCAATCTTTGTGTATGACAGGAAATATCTTCGAGGTAAATATTTTTCAGGAAAATTGTGTGGCATATGCTCTGTGGGTTGGCGTTGGGTTGTTAATGATTGCCTAGTAAGATTCTTTTTAGGAATTAATAAGGGTATCCCATTTCCAGTTTCACCGAAAGTTACCGTTGTTAATTCACACAATATTATTTTTGATGTTGACGATTTAAATAATTTTCAAGGGACAGGTAATTATTACCAGGCAATTGGCGACAGCAAAATAATTATAGGAAAAGGTAGTTGGATAGGACCCAATGTTGGACTTATTACTGCGAATCATGATACATGTAATCCGGAAATACATGTCGAGAGTAAAAACATTGTTTTGGGAGAAAAATGCTGGATTGGAATGAATAGCGTGGTTTTGCCAGGTGTAATTCTCGGGCCACATACCACAGTGGGAGCAGGTTCGGTAGTTACTAAAAGTTTTCTTGATGGTTATTGTGTAATAGCAGGAAATCCAGCGAGAAAGATTAGAGAAATTAATATATCTGTTTAAGACATTAATTGTTTTTGCTAGACATAGAAAGTAACGGGATGTGAACCTCCTATCATAATATTTGCGATTTCAGAAAACGGAAGGACTAGGAGCGAAAGAGTGAATAATAATAATTTGAAGTATTTAAGTTCAGTAATGCAGAATGAAGTCGAAAGCAGAGCAATCAATGGCTCTGCAATAAGAGTGATTCATAATAATAAGATTATCTATGAAAATGAACTAGGATTTGCAGACAAGGAGAAGGGTGTTCCTGTTGGGAAGGATACCATTTATCGCTTGTACTCGATGTCAAAACCAATTACGGCAGTAGCTACAATGATTCTCTATGAGAGAGGCGTATTAAATCTCCTTGCTCCTGTTTCGGATTATTTGGAAGGCTTTCAGAAACAAAAGGTACTGACGGAAGTAGGCTTGGTAAATGTGCAGAGACCAATCACCATCCAAGATCTATTGAATATGACGTCTGGTGTGGTTTATCCAGATGGAGACTTCGAAGTTGGACGCAGAATGGAAGCATTATTTACAGAGGTTGACAACCAATATCGTGAGGGTAATCCTGTGAATACCGTTGATTTCTGTAATAGGATGGGAAGAATTCCGTTGGAATTTCAGCCGGGCGAACGATGGCGCTATGGAGCCTCAGCAGATATATTAGGTGCAATAATTGAGGTGGCCTCCGGGCGAAAGTTAAGTAAGTTCTTACAAGATGAGATTTTCGTACCGCTTGGTATGGTTGACACTGGATTTTATGTACCAGAAGAAAAGGCAGATCGTTTTGCTGCAATTTATGAATATGTTGCGGAACATAATCAGTTAGAAGTTTTTATTAGAAGTTTTTTAGGAATACATAGTTATTCGACTCCCCCTGCCTTTGAATCAGGTGGTGCGGGATTAGTCTCAACAATCGAGGATTATTCTAGATTTGCTATGATGTTAGCGAACAGCGGCATCTTGAATGATGTTCGCATTTTAGGTCATAAAACCGTAGAATATTTGGCGATACCTCAGCTAAATGTAGCGCAAGCAGCCTATTTTAGTTGGGATGCAATGACTGGTTATAGCTATGGCAATCTGATGAGAAGCATGGTTGACCCAGTTAGGGCAGCTAGCAATGGTTCGGTCGGAGAATTCGGTTGGGATGGTTGGACCGGAAATTATTTCTTCGTTGATCCAAAAGAAAATCTTATCATGATTTATATGATACAGAAATGTGATGGCGGCAATCCGAGTTTATTACGTAAACTGAGATCCATCGTATATGGTGCACTTTAAATTGAGTTGTACAGATGTGGTATAAATTCGTCATTATGATATGCTTACTTTATGGTAGACGGTTAAAATAATTAAACTGTTTATCATGAAGTGAGCATTTTTTATGGTAGGAAAACCGGAAGTAACTCTGGTAAGTGAATTTTTTAATTAGAAATCATAAATTGTTTTTTAATTTATGGGTAAATGGAATATTTTTATTATCAATATTTTAAATTTGATGTAAATAATAGAAAAAGAATAACTTAATGCATAAGTTACTAGAGTAAACAGTATTGATAATATAAAAGGAGAAATAATAGTAATTTGAAAATAATATGATAAATATTCCAAAAGCAAGTAATGTATAAGATAAATATAATATCCAGGTTTAGCTAATTTTGAGTAAAATGGAGCTGATATATTTTTGAAAATAATAAATACTGCTGGGATAGATAGAAGGTAGTACAACTGGTAAGTTATTTCATTTGGATGTATATAATTTAAAATAAACGATAATAATACTGTTAAAATAAATATAAAGGAATATTTACTTAGAATAATTTCAAACTTATTGAAATTTATAGCACAAAATATACCAAGCACGAAATATCCGATAAATAGTGGAAAAAATGCACGGGCATCTTTAGCTATAAGCATTTCTAGTGCGAATGCTTTAAATCTTAGAACCTGTGAATATATTTGAATTATGAATGCCGCTATTAAAAAATAGTTTATTTTATCTTTGTGTTTCCATATAAAAGGGAAAATAAGATATAACCCAATAAGTACTGGGACAAAATATAAATGAGAAGAAAAATTTCCCAAAAGAAGGCCTTTTAGCCCTAATAAGTTAAAGCTGATAGAACCTCTGTAATGAACTTGATAAATAAGATTCCACACAAAATAAGCAGGAAGCATCTTACATAATGAATCAGTAATAAATTTTTTTGTGTTTAATGGTTGGGTTAAATATTTTAATACAAGACAGAAACCACTCAAAAACACAAAAAGTGAAACTGAAAATCTTCCGAAATTACCAAGAATAATAACAGATTTAGTGTTTCCATAAATATCATTGACATATGCTGTACTATGGATAAGTATTATACATAGAATTGAAAAAACTCGTATGGCATCTATATAAGAAATACGATTTTTTTTTAATTTATTCATTTTACATCAACATCCTTTTATCACATTTTATCAGCAATTTATTATTTAATCAAGATTTATTACAGGTTTAGTTTATTTGTGTTATAGATTTTTCTGATTTTTCCTTATGAAACAGTATTTTTTTAAAAAACAATTGAAATTAACACATCACTATGGTAATATGGTAAAGTGTTAATAACGAAAAGCTTCGAGGAGGAATAATTATGAAAAAGAGAATATTTAGTTTATTATTAGTTTTGGTCATGGTGCTAGGCTTAGTAGCATGTGGGACGAAGGAATCAAAGGAAGTAGCTGGCAATGCCGATT
>Ga0209511_1001194_pt1 | contig 23760 bp, 39 predicted proteins | sample SSSSmetaG_FD_184141 | JGI IMG/M metagenome (GOLD analysis project Ga0209511, IMG submission 184141) | Glacier valley bacterial and archeal communities from Borup Fiord, Nunavut, Canada, to study Microbial Dark Matter (Phase II) - ​SSSS... | ecosystem: Environmental > Aquatic > Freshwater > Ice >... | reverse complement strand
TGAGTACGAAGAAGTACCACCAAACGTTCAGGCAGAGATCATTGCAAAGCGAACTAGCAAGTAGTTGATCGTCCTGTGATAAAAATATCGCGCCTCTATCTGGCGCGATATTTTATTGTCCAAAAAAACCTCACGGCTTAAGAATGTTATGTGAATTATTTCATACACTAAGGGTATGGAATATCACATTAGTGCCGACAGGCCGAGAGAAAAGCTACAAAAGAAGGGCGTGGCGGCACTCACAAATGTTGAGCTACTGCAGCTTTTGATTGGGAGTGGCACGGCTCAGGCAAGTGTTACTCGGATTGCGCACAAGGTACTAAGGCAGCTTGCACGGCAGGGGAGTGCTATTTCTCACGATCATCTTTTAGAAATTACAGGTCTCGGGCCAGCACGAGCGTCGCAAATTGTGGCTGCTTTCGAGCTTGCGAGTCGGTATCCGATCACCCACAAGCAACTGACCATCGATTCAGACGAGAAAGCTCGTGGCCTCTGTGTCGAATTAACGCTGACGGCAACACCAAGGCTTGTCTACTTAACGCTTGATGGAGCAAGGCGCCTGATTGCCAAGCGGTCAGTACGCATCTATGATTCGACGCACCCCTCTGGCTTGCTGCGAGACATCTTCTCTCATATTGTCACCGATCAAGCGTCAGGCGTGATGATTGCCGTTGGGCATGCTGGACATACGCTTGACCCGTCAATGTTTGAACTGAGCCTTGCTCGTGACCTCAATGGCATGGCGCAGCTATTTATGGTGACGATCCACGGGCTTATTCTGATGAATAAGTCTTCCGAGCTGTCACTACGGGGTGAATCATGGTGAATGAAGAACGAGTCCTGGCGCGTCAGCTTATGAGGAAGTGGTATGAAAGGGCGCAAATTGACTACAGTGACCTTTTTATGAAGGAATACATCGCCTATAACACCTGGTTTCGCAAAGTAACCGGTTGCAGTGTCGATCACGAAGCCATCAAGCGCGTGACGCGACGTTTTATCATCTGGGAGGATTACACGCATGGCCGGACACTCATAGAACTCGGCCCTATCGTCGAAAAGATATCGCTCCTGACGTGGGGACAGCCTGTGCAGCCAATGGGATCGGCCTGGAATGGAGTGGTGAAAGACGGCCTAGATTGGAAAGGTTTGATCTATTTTTGGTACCAGACGCGGTGTGATCTCTTTCATGGACTGACTTTACCGGGTCGTGCAGCACATGATCGGCAGATAAAATTAGCCTATGAATCACTGAATATCTTTATGACAGAGATTATGCGGCGTATGCGACTCTGCTTTAGCGAGGTTGATTATACGAAATTAACAGAGGTACAAAAGCTACTACGAACAGATAATGGGCCAGTCGAAGCATTGCGAGCAATCGAGACTCGTCTGCATCAAAAATTCATCAATGCGCCAGACGTATGGAACGTTGACATGGAAAGGGTCTGAAAAGAGTAATCGCTATTTACGAACGCCGAGAAAGTCTGTATAATTGTCCCTATACGTCGTGAGATGCCAGTGCTCTCATGCGAAAATAATTAAAGGAGAATTAATCTACCATGGCAGATTTCGATCGCACAAAGCCTCACGTTAACGTCGGAACTATGGGTCACGTTGACCACGGTAAAACAACTTTGACCGCTGCAATTACTACCGTTCTTGCAAAGCGTCTTCCTAGTGCAGTAAACAAAAAAGTTGATTACGCAATGATCGACAACGCTCCTGAAGAGCGTGCACGTGGTATTACTATCGCGACATCTCACCAAGAGTACGAATCAGAAAACCGTCACTACGCACACGTCGACATGCCAGGACACGCTGACTATGTTAAAAACATGATCACCGGTGCTGCGCAAATCGACGGCGCAATCCTCGTGGTTGCTGCAAACGATGGTCCACTTCCTCAAACTCGTGAGCACGTTCTACTTGCTCACCAAGTTGGTGTGCCAAAGATTCTTGTTTTCCTAAACAAGATGGACCTTGCAGACCCTGAACTCGTTGAACTCGTTGAAATGGATATCCGTGAACTGCTCGCTAAGAACGGTTACGACGAAGACGCTCCTATCATCAAGGGATCAGCAACGAAGGCTCTCGAAGGCGACGAAGCTGCAGAAGACGCGATTATGGAACTTGTTGCTGCACTTGATAGCTACATTCCACAACCACCACGTGAACTCGACAAGCCTTTCCTTATGCCAATTGAAGACGTTTTCTCTATCAAGGGACGCGGAACAGTTGCAACAGGACGTATCGAAACTGGTGTTATCAACATTAACGACCCAGTTGAAATTGTCGGTGTTAAAGCCACACAAAGCTCAGTCGTTACTGGAATCGAAGCATTCAAAAAGAACCTCGACCGTGGACAAGCTGGTGACAACGCCGGACTCCTCCTCCGTGGTATTGAGCGCGAACAAATCGAACGTGGTCAAGTTATCGTAAAGCCAGGTTCAATTACTCCTCACACTGAATTCGAAGCTGAAGTCTACATCCTTAAAAAAGATGAAGGTGGACGTCACACTCCATTCAGCAAGGGTTACAAACCTCAGTTCTACTTCCGTACAACTGACGTTACTGGTGAAGTTGAACTTCCAGCTGACAAGGAACTTGTTATCCCTGGTGACACACTTACATTCAAGGTCAAGCTTCTTGCACCTATCGCCATGGAACAAGGTTTGAACTTTGCTATCCGTGAAGGTGGTAAGACTGTCGGTGCTGGTGTTGTAACCAAGATCGTCCTTTAATTAGATCTTTCTAATTAAACAAAAGACCCTCGAGAAATCGGGGGTCTTTTTTTGGTGGCACGTTCGGTAGGGAGAAAGCGAAACTCCGCTGAGCCACGAAGGCCCAGCGGAGACATCTACAGGGTGGCGTCGGTGAGCGAGATCATTCCGCTCAAGAGCTTACAGGCCTTTGGGGTGAGCGACGACTCATATTCCATCGTCACATGCACCCTGCGGCCATTGAGCCATTCTTCGCCAAGTGTATTAGTGATTCGTCTGATCAGCCCTTGCTGCATCTCATCCCGAATGAGTGGCCATCGGGTGTTGAAGTAGCGCAGGTGTTTTTTTTCGATCACGCAACTCGGTGCGCCTTTGAGGCGGTCGGCATATACCACCGCGACTGCTTGTCGCTTTGGTCTGAGTCTGCCGCTCTTCGATTGTTCCTTAGGTCGTGCCACGTGGCATTCCTCTCTGTAGAATAAGAGTATTATAACATAATTAATCACAAGATGAAACGTGTAAAAATACGAAAACCCGCCAGCTCCCGGAGGAACCTTTGGCGGGTTCTCGTCAACAGGAGTGACGGGCTAGAGGGCGATCTCGAATCGATAGCCGCTCTTGTGTCCTTCTGGGTTGTACTCTGTGAGGATGACGCCGAGGTCATCAACCAGTAGTACGTTGTAGAGCTTGATGACTTGAGCCTGTTGCTTGGGATCAAGCTCATCGAACCACTCATCGAGCTCGGCGAACTCTCCGAGAGGGTTCGTCTCGACGATCTGCGGCAGGAGCGCGAAGTGGCTTGACGCGCAGGCAAGTTGTATCGGGTTGAGCAGGCTCAGCTTTTTTCGCATCCACCGCGGAGGTGGGCTATTTACTGATACCTGCTTTGCCAGTGCTACTCGCCGTTCTCTGCGCTGCTCAGGTGATACTTTGACGCTCACATCCGAGTTCATGTATTCTCATCTCTCTCGTAGGAATAGGACAGTTACTTACTATACATAAAAAGCATAAATATGTCAATTTACATAGAGGTGACGATCTGTTACAATGGGTAGGAATATTAATCCGTATCGAGAACTCAGCCAGACGTAATAAAAGCGATTCGAGCAGAGGTTACGATACACCAACAAAGAAAGATTTCTTCCCCATGGCAGAAGCACCAAAAGACCAAGGCCTACGTATTCGTATTCGCCTAAAAGCATATGACCACAAAGTCATTGACCAATCAGCAAAGCAAATCATCGACACAGCTATCCGTAGCGGTGCTAGCATTGCCGGACCTGTCCCACTCCCAACACGTCGTAGTACATTCACAGTTGTGAAAAGTCCACACGTCTATAAAAAGGGTGGTGAAGCCTTTGAGATGCGTATTCACAAACGTCTTATCGACATTACGAATGCCACTCCAAAGACTATCGACAGTCTTCAGAACCTCAGCCTTCCAGCTGGTGTTGACGCCGAAATCCGAATGTAGTTTCGACTCAATTAAAAATAGCCTCACAGTGAGGCTATTTTTTTATTCCAAAAAAGTTGACTAGCGGGCAATCAACGAAGAGGTGAGGACTGCAATATCAAGCTGGATCTTTAGGATCATGAGTTGGGTCACGATAACAAAGACAAGCAGGATTGCCCAGTAGACAGTCTGTTTAGTGACTTTAAACGTCATGAACGGCTTGACGTCTCCGTAGACACGGAATGATTTCATTGGTGCTATTTTTGAAGCAACGCGTTTATGGACGACTTTCTTGACGGTCTTTTTTGCGACCGACTTCTTTGCTACTGGTTTCTTTGCTGCTGATTTCTTTGCGACCATGCAGTTCCTTTTTGTCTTACGAACCTAATGGATGTTATTATTGCGCAAAAACAATGTAAGCACAAGCGGCGTGCTAGTAGTCTCCGCCTGATATGTTCCAATATTGTTCCAGTGTCTTGATGCCCTTTGTCTGCATATCTTTTGCGACAGCGACACCAACGTACCTGTAGTGCCACTCTTCGGCCGAATACCCAGTGATTGATTCGTACCCTGCGTAGTAGCGTTGAATGAAGCCGTACTCGGCCGCGTGCGCGAGAAGCCACTGGTACTGGGAGGTCTTTATGAAATTACTGAGTACGTATTGCTTGGCGGCATCGGCGACATCAAAGGAGAGCCCTGTCTGGTGTTCGCTATAGCCTGGACGTGCGCTATACGTATCTGCGCCAGCTGCGCCACTGGTATTTACCCAATACGCATAGGTCGCAACCTGGTCACCGTACGAACGGTAACTGCTTGTCACCGACAGCGGCTCGTCTGCAGTCGCTGCAGCGGCCATCATCGCCGTAAAGCCGTCAACTGCTCTGGCACTCAGTACAAAGCCGTTACCGATGGACACAAGGTCTCTAGGGACGTATGCCACCGGTTGCATGCAGTGCTTTTTATTGACAACGACATCGATTGAAGATGGGTCATTGTGGTTTTTTGATGGATTGCAGGTACTTGAGTCGATAGTTGTTGCCGTTGCGTCGTTGGCCGTGATGGCTTGATCGGCAGCTGTTTTTGCTTCGGCTTCTTGCTTTGCTTTGGCGGCGGCTTTCTTTGCAATGACTTTGGCGATATTGGCATCGTCAATAATAACCTGGGCTGCTCGGTCTTTGCGAATCGTCTCGATCTTTGCTTCGGTCACAGTGCTATACCAAAAGATAAGTCCAACTGATGTTGCGACGGCAAGTGGGATAATGATGAGGCCGACACGACGTCGTTTAAGAAACTTTTTGAAGCGATGCTGGTGAAGCTTTTTCATGACTATTACTATACAGCAAATGCGCGAGTGCTTGTCGAGTCTATGTAAAGGGTGTAACACCTTGACGGCAGAGCTTTTTTTTGCTATATTAAGTCGGTAACATTACGAAAATATTAAACGATTCTTGGTGAATTGGTAAGTCTACCCCTTATATAGGGCCCGGATACTGCCTTCCGCCAAGAATTTTAAGTGGGAGTTAAGAAGTCTATGAAAGCACTTCTCGGTACCAAAATTGGTATGACCCAAATCATCAGCGAAGATGGCAGAGCAATTCCTGTCACTCTTATTCAAGCTGGTCCTGTGACTGTGACTCAGGTGAAGTCTGTCGAAATCGACGGCTACAACGCAGTACAAGTAGGATTTGATTTAGGTAAGAACCTGAGCAAGGCCGTTGCTGGACACGTTAAGTCCAGTTCTGTCACACCGAAGTATATTCGGGAGTTCCGTGTCGAAAGTCTACCAGCAGAATTAACTGTTGGAAGCACGATCGACGTCAACGCGTTTGCGCTCGGCGATATCGTCGATGCAACTGGTACAAGCAAGGGTAAAGGTTTCGCCGGTACGGTGAAGCGACACAACTTTGCAACTAGTAAAAGCACTCACGGTGGAAACGGAAACGTTCGTAAGCCGGGTTCAATCGGATCGATGTACCCGCAAAAAGTCTTTAAAGGTAAGCGCATGGCTGGCCGCATGGGCCACGACCAAGTGACTGTTAAGAACCTCGTTGTCAGCTACATTGACATCGAAAACAATCTTATCGGTCTACGTGGCGCCGTTCCAGGTCCTAAAAAGGGCTTGATCGTTATCGGAGGAAAAGCATAATGGCTGATACAACAAAAGCAGCAACAACAAAAGCAACAGTACTTCCAGAAGAAGTATTCAACGTGGAAGTTAAAAACCACGCACTTTTGAAACTTGCCTACGATGCCTACCTCGCAAACAGCCGTAAGGCAAGCGCAACGACGAAAACTCGTGGTGAAGTTCGCGGTGGTGGTAAGAAACCATGGAAGCAAAAGGGTACAGGTCGTGCACGATTCGGTTCATCACGTAACCCAATCTGGCGCGGTGGTGGTATCGTTTTCGGTCCTCTTGGTATTGAAAACTACAAGTTGAAGATTTCAACACAATCAAAGCGACAAGCTGTTCGCCAAGCGTTGACAATTGCAAACCAAGGTGGACTTATCTCTATTCTTGATTTGAAGACAACCGGCAAAACAACTGAAGCCGTCAAGTTCCTCGAAGACAACAAATTTGCTCGCAAGACACTTATTGTTGTTGAAGAGAAAACTCCGGAACTACTTCGTGCAACAAACAACATTCAGAACATCTTACTCGTCAGTACAAAGTACTTGAACGTGTATCACATCCTGAATGCTGACAACATTGTCCTGTCTGCTGCATCACTCCCAACTCTGAAGAGCTGGTTAGTCAAGGAGGAGATGTAATATGATTGCTCCAATTCTCGTCACACCTGTGACTACTGAAAAGGCCTACGGACAAAGCCAGAAGAACATTTATGTCTTCAGCGTTCCAAAATCTGCTAACAAGCAGCAAATCAAAGACGCTATCCAAACTCAATACGGTGTCACCATCGTTGCGATCAAAACACTCGTTCAAAGTGGTAAGGCAATTCGTTTCTCTCGTGGAAAGAATAAATACCCTGGAACAACAAAGCGCACTGATAGCAAGAAGGCATATGTCACACTCGCTGTCGGAAGCTCATTGAGTATTTTCGACCAAGAAGTTGAAACTGACACGAAAGAGGAGAAGAAGTAATGGCTATTAAACTCTATAACCCAACGACTCCTGCCCGACGTGGCATGACGACTCAGGACATGAGCGAAGTTACTACTCGTAAACCACTGAAGAGTCTCCTTAAGAGCAAGAAGCAAAACGCTGGTCGTAATAACAGCGGTCGCATTACTGTTCGTCACCGTGGTGGTGGAGTTAAACGGCACTACCGTTTGATGGACCACAACCTGGCTGCCGGCTTGACTGTGACTGTTGAAGAAATTGAATACGATCCAAACCGTAGCGCACGTATTGCACGTGTTAAAGACCAACACGGTACATACCACTACATCCTCGCTGACACGTCTATGACGAAGGGCAAAGTGATCGTTAGTGGACCAGATGCACCTGTTGAGTCATCAAACCGTATGCCACTTTCTAAGATTCCTATTGGTTCTCAGATCTACGCTATCGAAATGCACCCTGGAAAGGGAGCTCAGATGGTACGTTCTGCAGGAACAAAGGCACAGCTTATGGCTAAAGAAGGTGACTACGCACAGGTGCGTCTTCCATCAGGAGAGGTTCGCCGCTTCCGACTAGAAGTAACTGCTGCACTTGGTGTTGTCGGAAACGTTCAACATCAAAATATTAAGATTGGTTCAGCTGGTCGTAACCGACGTAAGGGTATCCGCCCATCTGTCCGTGGTGTTGTTATGAACGCCGTAGATCACCCACACGGTGGTGGTGACGGTGGACGACATGGTCCAGGTAAAGCGCCTCGTACTCCTTGGGGTCAGTTGACGCTTGGTTACCGAACACGTCGTCGTAAAGACGTTGCCGGATTAATTGTAAGGACGCGTCACGACGCGAAGAGGAAGCGATAATGAGTAGATCACTTAAAAAAGGTCCTTTCATTGACTTCAAGCTAGCTAAAAAAGTGGCTGCTCTTAGTCTCGAAGACCGCACAATCATCAAGACTTGGGCTCGTGCAAGTACTATTACCCCTGAAATGGTCGGTCGTACGATCGCCGTTCACAATGGTAAGGTACACGTTCCTGTCCTCGTATCTGAGAACATGGTTGGACACAAGCTCGGTGAGTTTAGTCCTACTCGTAAGTTCCGTAAACACGGAGGTAAGAGTAAGTAATCATGGCTAATACTACTAAAAACCGAGTTGCAGATGCTGACAAAGTCCGCGCATACGCTAAAGGCGTTGACCAAGCTCCCCGCAAGGTGAGTCTGGTTGCTAGCCTTGTCCGTAACCGTACAGTTGCTGACGCACTCGTGATTCTAAACCACACACCAAAGCGCGCTGCTCGACCACTTATCAAAGCGATCGAAAGTGCTGCTGCGAATGCAGTTAACAACCATGGCTACGATGCAAAGACACTGACTATCGCCACACTGTCCGTTACGGCTGGTGCAAGGTTGAAACGATTTGTTCCTGCAAGCCGTGGACGTGCACTGCCTTTCCAAAAGAAATCTTCAAACATTTTGATTGAAGTAACCGGTGCTCTGAAGCCTAAGAAAACTCCTGCTAAAGCAGTTGTGACCACAGCAGAAGAACCTGCGAAAGAGGAGACCAAATAATGGGACAGAAAGTAAATCCAATTAGCTTCCGTCTCCAGCTCACTAAGAACTGGGACTCTCGCTGGTTTGCAAACAAAAAAGACTTTTCACGTCTATTGATTGAGGACATTCGGATCCGCGACCACGTCGAAGCACGTTTCGCATCTCGTCCAACTATCGGACGTGTTGAAATCGAACGTTCTGCTAACCTCGTTACCGTCACGGTCCACACAGCAAAAGCTGGTGTTGTGATCGGTCGCGGTGGCGCTGGTGTCACAGAACTAAAGAGCGAACTCGAAAAGATCGCGAGCCTTCCAGTTCGTATCAACATCGAAGAAATCAAGCGCCCAGACTTGTCTGCAAAGCTTGTTGCTGAAAACATCGCTCACCAACTTATGCGACGTGCAAACTTCCGTCGTGCAACCAAAATGGCTGCACAGAATACTATGAATGCAGGTGCCAAAGGTATCCGTATCCAAGTTGCTGGTCGTTTGAACAACGCCGAGATGGCTCGACGCGAGAAAACTATCCTAGGTTCAGTCCCACTTCACACACTTCGTGCTGATGTTGACTTCCATACTGCACGAGCAAAAACTCCTGCTGGTATCATCGGAGTAAAGGTCTGGATCTACAAGGGCGAGAGGATTGATAAGTAATGCTTATTCCAAAGAAAACCAAGTACCGTAAAGTACGTAAGGGCAAAAACGAAGGTAACGCGACTCGCGGTAACTACGTCGCCTTTGGTGACTACGGTCTTCAATCACAAGACAACAACGACATCACGTCACGTCAGATCGAGGCATCTCGTCAGGCAATGACTCGTCACATCAAGCGTGGCGGTAAGATTTGGATTCGAATCTTCCCTCACACACCTCGTACTCGTAAACCACAGGACGTAAAGATGGGTAGCGGTAAGGGTAACCCTGAGTTCTTCGTCGCCAAGGTTAAAGCTGGCACTATCCTGTTCGAGATGAAGGGTGTTGACGAAACTGTGGCTCGTGAGGCAATGCGCCTAGCGGGACACAAGCTTCCTGTGAAGACTAAGTTCATCGTGAAGGAGCAACTATAATGGCTGCCAAGGAAACTATCGTGAAGAAAACAACTAAGGTTTCAAAAAAGGCCGAAGAAGTGAAAACTCTCGCTGGCCTTCAAGAAGACCTCGTAAAGCTACATGCTGAACACCTTGAGTCTCGCAGGAGTCACAAGCAAGGCGAGCTAACGAACCCACAAGTGCTTAACGCACAGCGCAAGGGTATCGCACGTATTCATACTGCGATCGCCGTCGCAATCAAGGCCGAATTATCATCAACTTTGAAGGAGGAGAAATAAGATGGCAAAGACACTCACTGGCATTGTTACCTCTAACAAGGCTGACAAGACAATTACAATCACGGTTACAAGTCGTGAAACTCACCCTATTTACGGCAAGCAGTATTCTGTCAGCCGCAAGTACACTGCTCATGATGAAAAGAATGATGCAAACGAAGGTGACAAGGTAACGATTTCGGAAGTCCGTCCGATTTCTAAAACCAAATTCTTTACTTTGGTACGTATCGACGAGAAATCTCGCGGTTCTATCGAACTAAAGGAAGAGGAAACGGGGAAAAAGTAATATGATTCAACAAGAAACTCGACTTAAAGTAGCTGACAACAGCGGTGCTAAGGAAATCCTTTGTATCCGTGTTCTCGGTGGTACTCGTCGTCGTTATGCTCACGTTGGTGACGTTATCGTTGCCAGTGTAAAGCTCGCGAACCCGACTGGTACAGTAAAGAAGAAATCTGTTGTTAAAGCAGTTATCGTTCGTACTCGTAACCAAATTCGCCGAAAAGATGGCAGCACAATCGTCTTTGACGACAACGCAGCCGTTATTATTAACGATGACAAGACACCTAAGGGTACTCGCGTCTTTGGTCCAGTTCCTCGTGAACTTCGTGACCAGGGTTACGCAAAGATCATTAGCCTTGCTCCGGAGGTCCTATAATATGGCACGCATCATTAAAGGTGACACAGTAAAACTTATCAGTGGTGCTCAAAAGGGCACGACAGGTAAAGTCGTCGGCGTTACTCCAAAGGGAGTATTGATCGAAGGCGTTGGTGTAAAACACCGTCACATTAAACCAAGCCAACTCAACCCACGTGGTGGCAGCAAAGACGTTCACGTCGCTGTTTCTGCACACAAGGTCGCACTTGTTATCGATGAAAAAAGCGGTAAGACAAGTCGTGTTGGTTACGTAAAGAACGCTGATGGCGTCACTACTCGTGTGGCACGTCAAGCAGATAGTAAGGAAATCAAATAATGGCTACTAAAGCAGCAATTATTACCGCTCCTCGCCTGAAAGCCTTGTACGCGTCAACGTACGCCAAGGAACTACAAGCCGAACTCGGTCTTTCGAACATTAACGAAGTACCAAAACTCGAGAAAATTGTAGTCAGCGTCGGAATCGGTAAGAACAAAGACGACAAGCGTCACTACGAAGTAGTACGTAACACCGTTGAAAAGATTACTGGACAACACCCTGTTGACCGTATGGCTAAAAAATCTATCGCCGGATTCAAAATTCGTGCTGGTATGAACCGAGTTGGCCTTAGTGTCACACTTCGTGGTGCTCGTATGTACGAGTTCCTCGATCGACTAGTAAACGTTGCGTTACCACGTGTTCGTGACTTCCACGGCGTCAGTGCGAAAGCATTCGACAAAGGCGGAAACTACAACCTTGGTGTCACCGATCAATCAATTTTTGCTGAACTATCTTTCGAAGAAACACAGCACATTCACGGCCTTCAAGTAACATTTGTTATGAAGAATGGCGACAAAGTGAGTAGCCGCGCGTTGCTTGAAAAATTTGGCGTTCCATTTGAGAAAGAAGGGGGCACACGCTAATGGCTAAAACATCAGCAGTCGCACGCGACGAGAAACGAAAGAAAATGATCTTGAAGTACGCCGCAAAGCGAGCCGAACTGAAAGAAATGGGTGACCTCGAAGGTCTTCAAAAACTTCCAAAGAACAGCTCACCGAGCCGTTGGAAGAACCGTGACGCTCTTCATGGACGTCCACGTGGTTACATGCGTCGATTCGGCCTCAGCCGTATCAACTTCCGTGAAAAAGCATCAAAGGGACAAATCCCTGGTATTACTAAGAGTAGCTGGTAGGAAAGGAAACAATTATGTCACTACAATCTACAGACCCAATTGCAGACCTCCTTACCCGCATTCGTAATGCAGTAATGGTTGGTAAAAACGAAATCACCGTTCCTTCAAGTAAAATGAAGGTCACTGTCGCCAAGCAACTTAAAAAAGCTGGCTACCTTGTCGGTGTCAAAGTCGAAGCTGCAAAGCCTCGCGACATTCTGGTTGTTACGATTAACAACCCTGGTGAAACCTCTACGATCAATGAGATTACTCGTTTGTCAAAACCTGGACGTCGTGTCTACGTTGGCGCAAATGATATTCCAAAGGTCAAGAGTGGCCGTGGTATCGTCCTGGTTAGTACAAGTAAAGGTGTCATCCCTGGTCACGAAGCTTACAAGCAACGTCTCGGTGGTGAACTTCTGCTAAAAGTTTATTAGGACACTGCGCCTGATATGAAAAAGAACCTCATTGCGAGGTTCTTTTTTTGTCTTGTCGCTAGTAGCGCCATGATCATGTGTGCTATATTTACCCCATGTTAAGAGAACTCATCGATTCAATCATCCGTATCTTTTTTGGCCATCATGCGGTCGATAATATTACTGATTGGAAGAAAGCACACGATAAGTCCGCCGCATCCCGTAAAGAGATTGAAGATATAGTTTCTCGCCATCAAAACAAAGAATAGGGGAGTGCTTCTAGCCGCTCATTGCATCTTCTTAACAGATGTGGTACACTGATCTAGATATAAATTTGCGAGTGAAATCCGGGAGATTTTGCGCTCATTATCTGTTACAGATGATGTTAGCCCGAAAACAAACACTTCACTCGTGCCATAAAGAATGGAATAAATCATGAGTCGAATCGGAAAACTACCAATTCAAATTCCCTCAGGCGTGACAATCACGGTCGACACTGATGCTATTACTGTTGTTGGTCCCAAGGGCCAACTCGTAGTGCCTCACTTGTCAGACGTGACTGTTGCTCTTGAAGACGGTTTTGCTGTCGTCACCCGTAAGGATGATCAGCGAATCGCCAAAGCACAACACGGATTGCAACGCGCTCTCCTTAATAATGCAGTCGATGGTGTCACGAAAGCTTTTGAAAAGAAGCTTGAAGTGAACGGAGTCGGTTACCGGGTCACCGGTGGCGGCAACGAAATTGACATGGCACTAGGATTTTCTCACCCTGTAAAGTACACCGCCCGAGACGGCGTTGAACTAACGGTGAACAAGATGGAAATCACTGTCTCAGGTATCGACAAGCAACTTGTTGGTCAAACTGCAGCTGAAATCCGTAGCCTCAAAAAGCCTGAACCTTACAAGGGCAAGGGAATTAAATATGCTGACGAAGTTATTCTTCGCAAGGCTGGAAAGGCTGGTAAATAATCATGAATACGCTCGCTAAAAAGCTACTCAACCGCGAACTTCGTTCAAAACGAGTACGCGCAAAAATTACTGGTACAGCTGAACGACCTCGTTTGACAGTAACAATCAGCAACAAGCACGTCAGTGCCCAGCTGATTGATGACGTCGCAAAGAAGACAATCGCATCTGCAACAACCGTTGGAACCAAACAAACTGGAACTATGGTTGAACAAGCTGCGATTATCGGAACTGATATTGCAAAGAAAGCAAAGAAGAGCAAGATCACTGCAATCGTCTTCGACCGTAACGGTCGTCTGTACGCGCAACGATTAGCATCACTCGCTGATGCTGCTCGCAAAGAAGGACTGGAGTTCTAATATGGCTGAACAACCAACAATCAACGCTCAAACTGCGCGTCCACAAGGTGGAGGCCGCAACAATGGTCCTCGTCAACGACGCGACCAAGTACCGGCTGAACCAAAGCAATTCGAAGAACTCGTTATTAACATCGACCGTGTGTCACGTGTTGTAAAGGGTGGACGACGCTTCCGATTCAAGGCACTTGTTGTCGTCGGTGATCACAAGACAAAAATTGGTGTCGGCGTTGCAAAGGGTGCAGATGTTCAAGCTGCAATCGCAAAAGCAACTGACGTTGCCAAGAAGAATATGATTGTTATCCCTGTGGTTAACGAAACAATTCCTCACGAAAACGAAGTTAAATTCTCTGGCGCTCAAGTCCTCTTGAAGCCAGCAGCACCAGGTACCGGTATTATCGCCGGCGGTGTCGTTCGATCAATCATTGGTATGACCGGCATTCGTAACCTTCTTTCCAAGTCACTGAACTCAACGAACAAGGTGAACATCGCTTACGCGACAATCGAAGCACTTCGATCACTTGTTCCACGAGACGAATGGACAACAACAAAGAACCAACACCCTAAAAAGGCGAAGGCTGAAGCAGTTGTTGTTGAAGAAGAAGCAGTTGCTGTAGAGGAGACAAAATAATGAAGTATAACGAACTAGATGTTGTTGCTAACAAAGGACGCAAGCGCGTTGGACGTGGTATCGCTGCCGGACAAGGTAAAACTGCCGGACGTGGAACCAAGGGTCAAGGCGCACGTACTGGTAAGAAACTTGCCCCAATGTTCGCAGGTGGTCAACGATCACTTGTTGCCGCTGTGCCTAAGGCTCGCGGATTCAAGAGTCTTCGAACTCCTGCTCAGGTTGTCTACCTCGACACGCTTAACGCGCTAAAAGGTAAGACAGTTGATAACTTCGTTCTTTACGAAGAAGGATACATCGAAACACCATTCCACATGGTCAAGGTAATTGTCCGTGGTGAAATTACTGAAAAAATAACACTACACGTTGGTGGAGCTAGCAAAACTGCTGTAGCTGCTATCGTGAAAGCTGGTGGATCATACGTCAAAACTCCAGTGCCACTTCGTCAGAGTACGAAGGAAGCTGAAGCGACCGACACAACAAAATAAGACTCTCGTCTTTACAAAAAGCCCTCAATCCGAGGGCTTTTTGTGTTGTTGATTGACTTAAGAGGTGAATCATTGTATCATCTGAATACTTCATGTTGTTTTTTTGCCATACAGCATGGAGTCCCCGCGGTGTGATACGGGGTGTACGACACGATACTATGCGGCAGGCGGACCCACGTGAAGAAAACACCGCAGTACTGCCGCATGACATCACAGCCCTGAAGGACGTATTGATCATCATAGTGATGTAAACTCGTCCAGATCGGTGCAACGGTCGTGTATGTAGAGAAGAGGTACGCGTCCTCGGAGACTGCACATTGGGTAGGGTCTCTTTGCAAGGAGACCCCGTATAGAAATAAGGCGTCCGGCATGCGCTGGTGAGGTATGGAAGAAAATTTCTCCCATGGCCTCCCCCTAGCTGAGAGGAGCTCAGTCACCCTGAAAAAGCGGGCTAGTGACGCCCACGAAGAGATGGGAGCGTCGCGGGGGTGGAGAGTTTAATAGTGATGAGTCAGTCCGTAAGGGCCACAATCACTATACTGACGGCGGCAACGCTATCTGGTCTCCCACCCCCACATCACACATTTATATAGAACACTCAGTAAACGGGTGTTTTTTTATTTTGTTCGCTATATCATCTGTAGTATAATAAGCCGTAATTGATCTGAAATACTTTAAGGGACTGAAAGACATACAATGAATTGGAAAACGATTTTTAAATCACTAAAAAACCGCGACATGCAAAAGCGGCTGTTAATTGTACTCGGTATTGTTATCGTATATCGATTCTTATCGCACATTCCAGTGCCACTCGCCGCACCAACTGAACTTCGCGCTATTATCAATAGTGTCGTCAGTAGCACCGACTTTGGGGGCTTCCTCAACCTCCTTTCTGGTGGCGCACTGGCGAGTTTCTCTATTGTTCTTGTCGGTATGACGCCGTTCATTACCGCTTCGGTGATCACGCAGCTACTGACAAAGGCGATTCCGCGCCTCGAAGAGCTCCACAAAGACGGTGAATCTGGACGTCGCAAGATCAACCAATGGACACGTATTGCGACAATTCCGCTCGCTATCGTGCAATCAATTGCTTTTATCTATATCCTGCGCCAAACGGTGCTAGCCGGTAACTCTACTGTCTTGAACGCTGCGACTCCTATTGAATGGATCGTTGCGGTTACGGCGATGACAGCCGGCTCGGTCTTCCTCATGTGGCTTGGTGAGCTTATTACCGAGCAAGGAGTGGGGAACGGTATCAGCCTTATTATCTTCGCGGGTATTATCAGTCAGCTTCCAACCATGCTCTCGACAATTGTTACTTCACTGTTCGACACTTCAAAAGGCACAATGAACGTCTTTGGTTGGTTCACAGTACCGGTTAATCCAACGGCCTTCTTCGTGTCACTTGCCATCGCCGTCTCATCCCTGATGCTGCTGTATCTCCTGGTAAAGATTAATGAAGCGCAACGTATCATTACGATTAACTACGCCAAGCGTGTCCAGGGCAATAGTAACTATGGTGGCGTCAAGAGTATCCTTCCTGTAAAGCTTATTGCAGCTGGTGTGATCCCTGTTATCTTCGCCGTTGCCTTCCTCTCACTTCCTGCCTTTGTCGGACAAGTCCTAAAGGCCGCCAACAACCCAGCCTACCTCGAGCTTGCTTCAAACCTAATCCTTTGGTTCCAGGCGCCGACACCAGGTGCCTTTACTGGCTCGACTCTCCAAGCCTTTATCTACCCAGGCGCATACTTTGGCCTCGTGATCCTCTTTACCTACTTCTATACAGGTATCGTCTTTAACGCCAACGAAATTGCCGAGAACCTTCAAAAGCAAGGTGGCTTCATTGACGGCATCCGCCCAGGTGCAACAACTGAAAAGTACCTTTCTATGACCGTGAATCGCCTTATCCTTTTCGGATCAATCGTTCTTGGTCTCATCGCTGTCACGCCATTCATCGCAGAGTTTCTTCTGTATCATGTCGCAGGTATTGCTGGTACAAACCTCTCAATTGGTGGTACTGGGCTTCTGATCGTGGTTTCTGTCGGCCTTGAATCGCTTCGACAGGTCAACTCGCGCGCGCTCATGGTGACGTACGACGACTACAAGTAGATCGTTTCTACTTACGGTTCACCTTCACTCGTAGAAGTGCTATACATAGTAAGTCTACGAAATTCGTAGACTGGCAGAAGATTGAGGTTTCGCATGGAACTTGGCAATATGGTTGAGGCGAGTGTCCGTAGGATTATCAGGCAGGCGACCGGTGGTGCCGATAGGGAAGACAAGATCCTCTACGAGTGGGCATCCGGAATGACGCTCCTTGACGCTGAGGCGACACGTATGGCCCGCGGTGAGGTGCAACCCCACAGTTACGAGCAATTGCTCCACTGTGTCTATGACGTGCTGCAGACGAGCTCTGTGTGTGGTCAGATCAGGCGCATGACACCGGCTATGGGTTTGCTTGACGGTAAATGTGTCATCTTCCTCGTCCTCCCGAAATAACTCCGAGCGAACATGCTTGGAATCTAAACGGTGCGGGCAAGTCATCTTCTGCCCTCATCCCTACGTATTTAACGAGTTGAATATCTAGGTTTGAGTGTGTTAATAGGGGCATATATTGACCTGATGATGCATTAGTGGTATAATATATATGCTTTTAGTAACCCAGTTGATCACCAACCGGGTGAACAACGTACCGAGACAGAGGATGGAAAAATGAGCACAGTTGATGCGCGCATCAAGCATGAAGCACTGCTGTACCAGGATGAGGTGAGTGAAGTGAACCGCCGACGACTCGTGAGGCTCCGTGAGCTTCTCGAAGACGAGGTTTTCAATATGCTCCTTCGTTCCAGGATCGTCACACGCACAACGGACAAGGGCAAAAATGCGCACTGGTTGCACGGCAGGTCTTTCGACCAGACGTACCATGACCGCAGCCCGAAATCGAAGCGCGCCCGCACAAGGGTTCGATTCGAAAACCTCCTGAAGCTCTGCGCTGGCGACAAGAAGTTGCTGCAGATCGAATACGACCGCGCGCTCAATAGGTACTTCCCGATTCCGGGCAAGAGCTATGAGTGGGCGTCTCGTCTAACGAATGCCTACGATGGGCGAGTGACCGCTACTCATGGGTGGCGTCTTCGCAAGCCAACACCACACTACCCGGATCGATAAGGTTCGAGTGGGGTATGGCCAGAGTCCATCTTCTGTCCTTATCCTTGAATTGTTAACTACCCTTTTAACAGTTGAAGGATGAGACAAAATATGTAGATACTGTCTTGACGAGAGGCGAGTATTTGCTACAATATTAATCATAAATACAATTACATGCCAAAAACGCGCTGTAATATTCTTGTAAGTGGTTTACGTGAGCGAGCAGATAGTGTATAATTCACTACTGTAACTTATGGTAGCTCAAAAAGAAGTAATTAAAATGCGTGGTAAGGTGGTGGAAGCACTGCCTAATACTCAATTTAAGATAGAACTTGAGAACGGCCTAAGCATCATCGCGCACATAAGCGGAAAAATGCGTAAAAACTATATCCGTTTAGTGCCGGGTGACCAGGTGGACGTTGAGATGACCCCTTATGACCTCACAAAGGGAAGAATCACGTACCGCCACAAAGATTAAATGTAAGAGCTGGAGTTTTAATCGTTCATGAAAGTTCGTGCGAGCGTAAAAAAAATCAGTCCAGGTGACCAGATAGTCCGTCGTAAGGGCGTTCTTCGTGTCATCAACAAGAAGAAACCTAAAAATAAGCAAAGGCAGGGTTAAGCATGGCTCGAATTGCAGGGATTGTAATCCCAGCTGAAAAGCAAGTGCAGATCGCATTGACGTATATCTACGGCATCGGTCCACATTTCGCATCGACCATCCTTGCGGCGGTCAATATTGAACCGACCACTCGGGTGAAAGATCTCACCGAGGCTGAAGAGCAACGACTACGAGAAGTAATCGATCGTGATTACACTGTAGAAGGCGATTTGCAGCGCTTGGTAACTAATAATATTAAACGTCTGAAAGACATCAATGCCTACCGTGGCCTCCGTCACAAGGCTGGTCTTCCAGTACATGGCCAACGTACACGTACGAACGCACGAACCCGCAAGGGACGAGCAGTCGCTGTCGGTGGTGCACAACCTAAGTCGGCAACGAAGACCTAAGAAAGGAACAGATTATGGCAGATTCAAATTCTACGACAAGTAAAAAGAAACAACGCCGATCAGTTCCTGCTGGTCAGCTTCACATTCAGTCGACGTTTAATAACACAATTATTAGCTTCACTGATAAAAAAGGTAATGTCCTTACTCAAAGTAGTGCTGGTGCTACTGGCTTCCGTGGAAGCAAAAAGGGAACCGCATACGCAGCCCAAGTTGCCGCTGAAAAAGCAACTGAAGCAGCTAAAGGCCAATACGGCATCGGTTCCGTTGATGTTTTCGTTAAGGGTGTCGGTATGGGCCGTGACGCTGCGATTCGCGCGTTAGGTGCTTTTGACATTACCATCGATAGTATTAAAGAGGTTACAGGAGTTCCACACGGTGGAGTTCGACCTCGAAAGGCACGTAGAGGTTAACCCATGGCACGAGATACTTCCCCAATTGTTAAACAATCTCGTCGCGAGGGCTATGCACTGCACCCTAAAGCGCACAAGGTTATGGCGAAAAAGACTGGTATTCCAGGTCAACACGCCAATGGACGTCAAGGTAAGCCTAGTCTTTACCTGACTCAACTTCGAGAGAAGCAAAAAGTTCGTCGTTTGTACGGTCTTCTTGAAAAGCAATTCGCTAAGCTTATGAACGAAGCGACTCGTCGCCCAGGTCTTGCTGGTGAAAACCTTCTTCAACTTCTTGAACAACGTATGGACAACGCTGTCTACCGTGCTGGTTTTGCGACTAGCCGCCGCGCAGCTCGTCAACTCGTTGGTCACGGACACTTTATGCTCAACGGCCGCCGTGTTGATATTCCATCAATCCGTCTAAAAGCTGGTGATGAAATCGTTGTTCGTCCTAAAAGCACAACATCAGGTTACTTCACAGTTCTTGATGATGTCGTGAAAGACTCAGTCCAAGTTCCTTTGAGCTGGATCAAGAGTGACCCAAAGAAGATGACCATTTCTGTTACTTCACTTCCAACACGTGCTGAAGCAGAGCCAGATATTAACGAACAACTAATCGTTGAGTATTACTCACGTTAAAGGGTAAGGAGCCTACCACTATGTCAAAAGTCATTCACAACCCAGCACTTGCAAGCGTCGAAGAGCACAGCGCTACTAGTGCATCGTTCGTTATTGAGCCTCTACAAGCAGGTTACGGAAACACTCTTGGTAATAGCCTACGTCGTGTCCTTCTTTCAAGTATTCGGGGTGGCGCTGTTGTTGCCTTCCGTATCGAAGGAAGCAGCCACGAATTTACGACTGTTCCAGGGATCAAAGAAGACGTCGTTGATATCATGCTTAACTTCAAGAACGTTAAGCTAAAGGTGAATAGCGACGAACCTGTCGAGCTTCGTCTTGAGAAAAAAGGCGCTGGCGTTATTACAGCCGGTGACATCAAAACGACTGGCGATGTTGAAGTTATCAACAAAGACCAGATCATTGCAACTATTGATGACCCTAAAAAGTCTGTCGTTATGGACATCGTTGTTGAAGCGGGTCGTGGATACGAAACTATCGAAGACTCAAGCGTTAACCGCCTTCACAGCGACATGATTGCACTTGATGCAATCTTCAGTCCAGTCCTTCGTGTGCGTTACAAGGTTGACACAACTCGTGTTGGTCAAGAAACGAACCTCGATAAGTTACAGCTTAACGTTGAAACTGACGGTTCTATCACACCTCGTGAAGCATTCGAAGAAGCATCTGCTATCCTGGTTAACCAATATACTGCGCTTGCTGGTTCAACAACTGTTGAAGCCGCACCTGCGCTTGGTCAGGATACTGAAGAGGAATCAAACGAACTTAATACGCCAATTGAAGAGTTGAACCTCAGTGCCCGCACTGCTAACGCACTTACAAACAACGAAATCCGCACTGTCCGTGACCTCGTCACCCTCAGTGAGCAGGATCTTCGTGAGTTGAAGGGCTTCGGCAGCAAAGCACTTGATGAAGTCAAAGATAAATTGGCCGAACTGGAAATCTAGACATGCACCGACACGGATATAAAGGACGTAAATTTGGACGAGAACGCGATCAACGACGCGCTCTGCTTAAGGGACTTGCTACAAGCCTCGTTGAGCACGGCAAAATCGAGACCACATTCCCTAAAGCCAAAGAACTAGTCCGCTACATTGAAAAGCTTATCACCAAAGCTAAAAAAGGTGATCTTGCGAACCGACGCCGCGTTATTGCTGGCCTTTCAACTCAAGCTGCTGCATTTCGTCTTGTAGACTTAATTGCACCACAGTTGACTGGTCGCACAAGCGGACACGTTCGTGTAGAGCGAACTCGACTTCGACTCGGTGATGGTGCCCAAATGGCCACAATCGCTTTCGTTGACGAGATCAAAGAAACTCCAGTTGCTCCCGCTCCACTTGAAAAAGTAGCGAAAGTAGCTGCAAAACCAGCCGCAAAGCCTGCTAAAGCAGTTGCTGCAGAGGAGACTAAATAATGGTTGTTAATGCAAGAACTTTCAGTCAACGAACTGAAGACACAAGCCGTGAATGGTTTTTGATCGACGCTGCGGAAATCCCACTGGGACGTACTGCAACAAAGATTGCTAACCTTCTTATCGGAAAGTCTAAAGTGACATATACGCCTCACGTTGATAATGGTGACTACGTTGTTGTTATCAATGCTGAAAAGCTTATTGTTACTGGTGACAAAGAAGTTGGAAAAGTATACTACCGACACAGTGGATTCCCCGGTGGTATCAGCGACGCGACTCTTAAAGAAGTCCGCGGCAAAAACCCTGGACGAATCATCGAAGCAGCTGTTAAGGGTATGATCCCTAAAAACAAGCTTGCCGCTGGTCGTATGGCACGCCTTCGTGTGTTCCCTGGTGAAAGCCACACACACACTGCTCAAACACCTAAGAAAGTGGAGATGAAATAATGGCAACACCTGCTGGAAAATACATCTACGGACTTGGACGCCGAAAAAGTGCTACTGCACGTGCTCGTCTTTACGCCGGTAAAGGATCAATTGTTATCAACGACAAGCCTGCTGCTGAATATCTTTCAGACAACAAAACGCTTCTCGCTGAAATCACTGACCCCCTTGCCCTCGTTGGCAAGCAAAAAGACTACGATATTACTATCTTGGTTCAAGGTGGTGGTTTCTCTGGCCAAGTCGATGCAATTAAACTTGCCATCGCTAAAGCTATCGTTACCGCTCACTCTGACCTACGTTCAACCCTCAAGAAAGCCGAGTTCCTGAAACGCGACTCTCGTGAGAAAGAGCGAAAGAAATATGGTCTGCGTTCTGCTCGTAAGCGCGAACAATTCTCAAAGCGTTAATATACGCGAAGATACAAAAAAAGGCTCCTTTTTGGAGCCTTTTTTTGTATGAGGTTATGTAGTAGTATGAGCTTATGCTTAGAACACAGCGTGGATTCACGATTGTTGAACTGCTGGTTGTTATTGTCGTTATAGGAATATTGGCTGCGGTGACAATTGTGTCTTATCAGGGTGTCCAGAAAAAGGCCTATAACGCCCAAATTATCTCTGGGGTGTCGCAATATCTAAAGATTATCGAATCCTACAAGGCGATAGTCGGCCGCTACCCGCAGACGACTAGAGAGATAGCAGGTGATAGTATTGCTATGGTGTGCCTTGGGAAAGGATACTCAGGAGGGGGGTGTGGGGTTGTCACAGGAAAAAGTACGTATGAAGATACGTCGTTTAATACCGAACTTGCAACTGTTGCAAGTGGCTCGGCAATCTCTGGTGTTAATCTCGCGGTTGGGCCAGAGTCTTTTGTCGGCGCAGTCTATGGGATTGATACAACCGACCTCTCGCATGCCAGTACTGGGTTCGCACGAACGATTCAGTATGCACTTTTTGGCGCTACGACGGACTGTAAAATTCCGGGTGCATGGTCGTATATGATGCAGACTAATCCGGCGATGATTGCCTGCGAACTTGATCTTGAAATTGTCCCTGCACGTTAATTCCTTGCTTCAAACCGTTCTCGCCAGACTCATCTCTATCGGATATATCACCAAAGTACGGTATAATAACAGTAATGAGCAAACCAGTTATCCTCACTGGGCTTCGTGCCAACAATAATCTGACAATCGGAAATTATTTTGGTGGGATGTTACCAATTATCGATATGGCAAAGAACCGTTCGGCCGACTATCAGGTGAATATGTTTATTCCTGATCTTCATAGCATCACGACGCCGGTTGATTATGGCGCACTTCACAAGCAGATCCTCCTCACTGCCAAGCATTTTGTTGCCGCCGGACTACCACTCAACAATGCGGATATCCATATTTATCGTCAAAGTTATATTTCTGCTCACTCCGAACTGACATGGATCCTTGATTGTATGACTGGTATGGGCGAAATGAACCGTATGACGCAGTTTAAGGACAAATCAGGCACGATTGGTGACGAACGTGTTAGTGTTGGGCTTTTTAACTATCCTGTGCTCATGGCGGCTGACATCCTGTTGTACGGCCCTGAGTATGTGCCTGTGGGTGATGACCAGACGCAACATCTTGAGTTTACTCGGGATATCGGCGAACGAATGAATAAAAGCTTCGGTGATATTTTTGTTATTCCAAAGCCAGCAAAGGAACAGCACGTCTTTTTCGGAAAAGAGCAGGGGCTGCGCATTAAAGACCTCCAAGACCCTTCAAAAAAGATGAGCAAAAGTGATGAATCGGGCAAGGGAGTTATCTTCCTCAGCGACACGCCAGAAGCCGCTGCTCGAAAGGTGATGAGTGCCGTGACCGACGAAAAGGCATACGTGCGTTTTGATCGAGTGAACCAACCAGGCATCAGTAATCTCCTCGAGATCCTAGCACTCCTACAAGCGAAAG
>Ga0209511_1001192_pt1 | contig 23780 bp, 18 predicted proteins | sample SSSSmetaG_FD_184141 | JGI IMG/M metagenome (GOLD analysis project Ga0209511, IMG submission 184141) | Glacier valley bacterial and archeal communities from Borup Fiord, Nunavut, Canada, to study Microbial Dark Matter (Phase II) - ​SSSS... | ecosystem: Environmental > Aquatic > Freshwater > Ice >... | reverse complement strand
AAAGTTTTCAACGTTTATCTCTTCAAGAAGGTAGCAGCAGACGTGTCGCTACCCGTACCGGGCCTGGCTTGAAGGGCAAGAGGTTGGTAACCGCCTGGCCGGTGTGGGTAGAAGCATTGCCGAACACTGCCCTAAACCACAAAGTAGGCTCCACCCCGTCAGCCGAAGTACCGTACCCAAAGCTGACTTTGCTCCCCCTTTCACCCATGAAAAAGGTAGTGATGCTCTTCTTGGCCGTCGTTTCCACGACCGCCGCCTTCGCTAAAACCGGCGAAACCCCCGCAACCGCTGCCAATCGGCAGGAGGTATCCGACAGAAAGCCTGTGGCACCTCTTGAGACGCTACTATCTGCTTCCTGCACGCTTTCCGAGGTCGTGAACACCTGGGACTCGGGTTCGTATATAGTAACCACTACGACCACTTGTCCCAGCTGCCGCACAGGTGCGGAGGCATGCGCTATAGCCGCTGCCGCACAGGCTCAATATATCGCGGCTCATTTTTAATCTAACTTGGTTCAAGCGTGACATCTCACACGCTAAGTTGTCCAGTAGGTTATTCTATACCCAACCGGGGGATGTCCAGTAGTTCTATTACTGGGTCTGACAAGAGATTTCATAAAGCGGACTCTGGAGGAGCACAGTATTCCAAATGATTTTACTGACATCCAGTTTAGTCGCCACCTAGTCTCCTTAACCGGATAGGCTGCCCTGGTACACGAGTGCGCATGGTGAAGCATACTCACTAGACTTAAGTTGTTTGGTGCACGAGTTTGCTTCTTCGAGTTTGAAAGCTTTGTTTTTTGGCTTGGTCTAGTGGGGAGAGGTTATTGACTTCCTCTCCCCACTTATTCACTAACTAGCTGCCCAATGAAAATTTTCCACTTGACTGTCTCTCTATTTTTTCTCACGTTATCTGCTTTTTCGCAAGGAATAAGCGTAACGTATGAAATTATCCAAAATAATCTCCCGCCTGGGAGCTCTGTAATCAAAGCATTGCTCGTAGACAATGACTCATTGTCTAAATTTATTAATTTGCTGCCCCCGGAAATTGCTAGCAAACTCCCCCCCAGTGAAGGTATTATAAAAGATAAACGCGCCGCCCTGTGCTATTCCGATGAAGGCTTTCTCAGAACGCAGTTCAGCGTGCGAGATACCCTGCATTCGATGAAATGGCAACTGATGGGTAAAAGTCAGACTATCTTGGGCTATCCGTGCCTGAGTGCCGCTACCAGGTTTCGGGGGCGTACCTACACCGCATATTACACCCGCAAGCTGCCCATTTCCAATGGTCCAAGGAAGCTGGGGGGATTACCTGGGTTAATTCTAGCCGCCAAAACTGACGATGGTTTCATAGAGTGGCGAGCTACTAATGTGACGCTAGGCAAGGTGCCACCCATCAACGTAGCGAAGATGAGAGCCCGAAAAAATATAGACTGGAACACCTTTGTAGCCAGGTACAAAGAAGATGTTAAGCGGCGCATCAAATATGTGAGGTCGCAAGGAACTTTACCGAATGAATATGAAGCAAAAATGCTCATCACTTCTCTAGAAATCTTCTACCCCGAACTCCAAACCGGCGAAGGGCTAAGCTATTAGGCAATGGGCAAGGCACCGCTGCTAGTCGGCTGGCTCATGCTGCCGCCGCTGGCAAGCGCCGCCCAAACCCTTAGTGGTGGTGTAACCAACGCAGCGGGCGAGCTACTGCCGGCAGCCACCGTGCTGGTGAAAGATTCTGCGGCGGCGGGCGTCAGCACGTATTACGCGGTGCTGCAAAACGGCCATTATGCGCTGAAACTGGCGGGTACCCATCGGCGGGTTACGCTGCTGGCCGAAGCGCCCGGCCACCTGCCGGAAAGCTACGAGGTGGTTCGGCCGGGGCCGGGCAGCGAGTACCGGCACGATTTCCGGCTGGCGAAGCAACTCACCGTGGCGTTGGGGGCGGTTACGGTAAAGGCGAAACTTCCGCCTTTCCGGGTGAGCGAAGACACGGTGGCGTTCCGGGTGGCGGCGTATGCCGACGGCAGCGAGCGCAAAATCCAGGAGGTGCTGCGCAAGATGCCCGGCATCGAGGTCAATGACAAGACCGGCGAAATCAAGTATAAGGGGCGGCCGGTGGAAACGGTGAAGCTGGACGGGGCCGATTTATTCGCGGATAACTACGCCATCGGCACTAAGAACATTAACAGCTACGTGGTAAAGGAGGTGCAGGCCATCGAGCACTACTCGGCTAACCCCTTGCTCAAAGGCATCGAGCACACCGAGCGGGTGGCGCTGAACCTGGTGCTGGAACAGCAAACGAGCTATTCGGGCAGCCTTCATGCGGGGCTAGGCCCGATGCGGCCGGCCACGCTGGCTACCTCGCTCGACGCCACGCTCATCGGCTTGTCGCCGGCCGTAAAGTCGTTTGGCAACGCCACGTACAACAACATCGGCGAAAACAACTCGCCGTTTGATTATTTCGCCTACAACCCCAATCCCGAGCAACGCAAGGAAGCGCCCCTGCTGGCGACCAAGTACCTGCCCGAAACGTATTTCAATACCTTCCTGGACGCGCGGCGGCTGAACCTCAACCACTCGTTTTTCAGCAGCTACAACGCCGTTTTCAAGCTCGGCCCAAAGGTGGACGTGAAAACCAACCTGTATTACCTGACCGACCGCATCAGCGCCCTGCAACGCAACGAGAACACCAACGTGGTGGACGGGCAGCGGTTCACGACGACCGACCAGTACGAAACCCGCAAAACCCCCCGGCAGCTACGCGGCGATTTGGAACTGAAATACAGTCTCTCCCCCGGGTCGTTGCTCGAATACACGGCCCGTTACCGAGTTGAGCAAGTGGGCACCGAGGCCGACATTTTGCAGAACGCCAGCACCGCCTACCGCTCGCGGCTGACCACCAACGAAACCCTGTACGCGCAAAGCTTCACCTGGACGTGGAAAATGCGCGAAAACCAGGCACTGCAAGTGATTGGACAGCAGTCGGCCGATACGGCACCCCAACGCCTGACCTTCACGCCGGCCGTGTACTTGCCCCTGGATTATGCGTCAAACCAGCAGCTAAGCGAGTTCAGCAAAAACTACTACAGCCTCAAGGCGGTGCTGTTGCGCGGGGTGCCCAAAAATAAACTGCAAGCCACGGTGGGCATAAAGGCAGTGCGGAATCAGTTCACCTCGTCGCTCTCCGGCGCGAGTGGCCAGGGCGAACTGCCCGTAGCGGGCTTTCAAAACGACTTCAGGTATGCCGCCACCACCCCGTACGTGTCGGCCAGCTACAACCGGCAGGTCAGCCGCTGGCGGTTTGGCTCGGCGCTCACGGCCACCTACCTGTACCAGCAGCTAAGCGACTACAACCTGTCCGAAACCAGCAACCAGCGCCGCTTCCTGCTGGAGCCGAATTTATCGCTGGGCTGGAAGGTCTCGGAAAACGGCTTGTTTTCGGTCAGCGGTGGCTACCGGCAGCAGCCTTTCTCGGAGGACTATCTGGTGGCGAACCCAGTCGTGGTTTCCAACCGCTTAATCAAGTCCAGCGAAGTGGGGCTGTATGTGCAACGCACGTACTCCACCAACGTCTTCTACGCGTTGAATGACTTAGAAAAGCAGCTGCGGGTGAGCGTCGGCGGCGGCTGGTCGGCGGGCTACGGCAATTACTTCTCCCGGTTGCTGATAACCCCGACCACTACCCAGACCCGGAGTTTTTTCCTGCCCGAACCGGCCACCAACTGGTCGGCCAACGCCCTGCTGGAGAAATACCTGCCGGCGCTGCAAAGCACGGTACGGGTAAGTAGCGACTACTCGGTTTTCACGTACCGCAACATCGTCAATGGGTCGGGGCTGCGCGACAACCGGGCAGAGGCGTTGAATTCCACCCTGTTCCTGAAAACCGCGCTCGATTGGAAAATCAATTTTGAAAACCAGTTGGAACACCGCCTAGTAGCCTCGCGGGCGGCCGACAACCCACGCTTTTTCAACCAAAGCTTTTTCAACAGCACTAAATTAATTTTCAAGCCCACCCGCCTGATTTTGCTGACCGTGGCCTGTGATTATTACGTGCCCAATGTCAGCAGCCCCAAAACCAACTTATTCCTGGATGCTTACCTGCGGGTGCTCACACCCAAGAAAAACTACAGTTTCAGCGTCTCGGCGAAGAACATCACCAACAGCCGTTTCTTCGAGCAGCTAGACACCAACGACTACTCGATAAACACCTTGCGAGCCAACTTGCTGCCAGCCTACCTGCTGGTGAGCGCGGAACGAAGCTTTTGAGCGATATAGTGCGACAGCCTGGCTGCCCCGCCGCCTGAGCGCCCGCCGTAGCTTTGAAGCGTGATTCTGATTGACACCCACGCCCACCTCTACAGCCCGGCTTTCGACCAGGACCGGCCCGCCGCGCTGGCCCGCGCCCTGACTGCCGGCATCGAAACCATCCTGCTGCCCAACATCAATGCGGGTAGCATCCCGGCCATGCTCGCGCTCGAAGCCGAAGCGCCCGCCGTATGCCGGGCCATGATGGGCCTGCACCCGTGCTCGGTCGGAGCCGATTGGGAAGTGCAAATCGCGCTTGTGGCCGACTGGCTCGCTCGTCGCCCGTTCGTGGGCGTGGGCGAGTGCGGGCTGGATTTGTACTGGGACAAAACGTTTTTCGAAGAGCAAAAAGCCGCCCTGCGCGCTCAGCTTCAACTCGCCAAAACCTACCGCCTGCCGCTGTCCTTGCACACGCGCGAGGCGTTCCGGCCCGCCGCCGACCTCGTGGCCGAATCCCAAAATGGTCCTGATGGCAGCTTGACCGGCGTGTTCCACTGCTTCACCGGCAGCCTGGCCGAAGCCGAAGAAGTTATCGCGCTGGGCTTCAAGCTGGGCATTGGTGGCGTGGCGACGTTCAAAAACGGCGGACTGGATAAAGTGCTGCCCCACGTCGGGTTGGAACACCTCGTGCTCGAAACCGACTGCCCCTACCTGGCCCCCGTGCCGCATCGCGGCAAGCGCAACGAGCCGGCTTACGTGCCGTTCGTGCTGCACCGCGTGGCCGAGCTGACGGGCCACGCGCCGGAGGCCGTGGCGGAAGTGACGACGGCCACGGCACGGGCGGTGTTCGCAACGCCAAGCCCCAGCTTGGTGAACGGTCGGGCTTAGTGAACGGCTAAGCTTAGTGAACGTGCCCGACCGTTCACCAAGCTCGGGCTTAGCTTCGCTGACCTTCGGTTGGTGTTACTTTGCCCGATGCTCATCCCCACCGCCGCCGACCCGGCCGCCCCGCGCCTGCTCATCCTTTATACCGGCGGCACGGTGGGCATGGCCGTCAATGCCCGGCAGCAGCTCGTGCCGATGCCGTTTGAGAAACTGGCCCGCCGGATGCCTGAGCTGCGGCGGCTGCCTTACCGGCTGGAGCTGCTGGCCCTGGCCGAGCCGATTGACTCGTCCAACGTTACGCCCCAGGATTGGCTGCATCTGGCCCAGCTCATCGGCCAGCATTACGCCGACTTCGACGGCTTCGTCATCCTGCACGGCACCGACACGATGGCTTATTCGGCGGCCGCGCTAAGTTTTTTATTGGAGCATCTGGGCAAGCCCGTCGTGTTTACCGGTGCCCAGGTGCCGGTGGGGCGGCCCCGCTCCGACGCGCCGCGCAACCTGCTCACGGCCCTCGAAATCGCCGCCGCCCGCCACCCCCGCGCCGGCACCGTGCGCCTGCCCGAAGTGGGCGTATTCTTCAACGACGTGCTCATTCGCGGTACGCGCGCCAAGAAGGTTGAAAGCCAGCAGTTCGCCGCCTTCAAAAGCGAAAACTACCCGCCGCTGGCCCGCGCCGGCATCGCGCTCGATTTTGCCGACGACAGCATCCGTTTGCTGCCCGCCGCCCACCTCCACGTGCATCAGCAGCTCGAAGAAAAAGTGGCCGTGCTGCGCCTGTTTCCGGGCATTACGCCGGCCGTGGTCGGGGCCGTGCTCGGCGTGGCCGGCCTGCGCGGCTGCGTGCTCGAAACCTACGGCTCGGGCAACGCGCCGACCGCGCCCTGGTTCGTGGACTGTTTGCGGGAGGCGCGGGAGCGCGGCATTCACCTGCTCAACGTGAGCCAGTGCGAGGAGGGCCGCGTGGTGCAGGGCCGCTACGAAACCAGCGCCCACCTGCGCGAGCTGGGCGTGCTCGGCGGCGACGACATCACCAGCGAAGCCGCCATCACCAAGCTCATGTTCGTGCTGGGCCTGGGCCTGGGTGAGGACGACACGCGCCGGCTGCTGACCCAGGATTTGCGGGGCGAAATCACGCCTCTTTAATGTGCCGATGTGTTTGGATGTGCGAATGTGCTGATTACGTCTCTGATTCAGCAGCTTCAATTTGCCCATCCACCCATTCCCCACATCAGCCCATTCTACAGTACCTTTGCCCCTGCCAACCATTCAGAGGGGTGTCCGAGTGGTCGAAGGAGCACGCCTGGAAAGTGTGTATGGGCCAAAAGCTCATCGTGGGTTCGAATCCCATCCCCTCTGCTGTTTTGAATTAGGAATTAAAAATTAGGAATTAAGAATTGCTGCCACAGATTTCCTCGCCGCGATTTTTAATTCCTAATTTTTAATTCTTAATTCAAAATCGACCCAGAGAAGTGGCAGAGTGGTCGATTGCGGCGGTCTTGAAAACCGTTGAGGGTTAAACCTCCGGGGGTTCGAATCCCTCCTTCTCTGCGAAGTTTCCGACCAGCGAAAAGCCCCGTTTCCTGCCCGGGAGACAGGGCTTTTCGCTGGTCGGAAACTTCATGCTCCCGCGCTCCGGCGGGCTGTTCGCCGGCTCTCCGCTCTGCCGCCGTTCGGCTTCGCTCGACAGCGGCGCGGAAGCAGCCGGGCGGGGCGGGCACCTGCCGGAGTAAGCGCGCGCATGGGTTTTTGGCGTGAGTGACGGCGTATCGGACCACGAAGAAATGCGCGCGGCGTTAGGAAAGCGTTAGGGGCAGGTTGGCTTGGTGGGGTAAGCTTTGGCTGGCACCGCAGGGCCGTCAGAGGGCCGTCGAAGAGTAGTCCTGACAAAAGCAGGAAGGAGCCTCGTGCGGCGCGCTATCGGAGCTTGCAGAACCTGGCGACGGCCCTGCGGTGCCAGCTAAAGCCTCCCGCACATCCCCCGGCCGGGCGGGTATCTTTGCCTGACCCGCTCATGGAAAATTTCGTCGTCTCCGCCCGCAAGTACCGCCCCGCCACCTTCCGCTCGGTGGTCGGGCAGCAGCACGTCACGACGACGCTGCAAAACGCCATCCGCAGCCAGCATCTGGCCCAGGCGTTTCTGTTTTGCGGGCCGCGCGGCGTGGGCAAAACTACCTGCGCCCGCATCCTGGCCAAGACGATAAACTGCACCAACCTGAGCGCCGAAACCGAAGCCTGCGGCCAGTGCGCCTCCTGCGTGGCGTTTCAGGACAACGCCTCGTTCAACGTGCACGAGCTGGACGCGGCCTCGAATAATTCGGTCGAGGACATCCGCTCGCTCGTCGAGCAGGTGCGCTACGCCCCCCAGCAGGGCCGCTACAAAATTTACATCATCGACGAGGTGCACATGCTCTCGAACGCGGCCTTCAACGCCTTTCTCAAAACGCTGGAAGAGCCGCCGAGCTACGCCATTTTTATCCTGGCCACCACCGAGCGGCACAAGATTATCCCCACTATCCTCTCGCGCTGCCAGATTTTCGATTTCAATCGAATCAAAGTGGCCGACATTCAGGAGCACCTGCGCTACGTGGCCACTCAGGAGGGCGTGCGGGCCGACGACGACGCGCTGCACCTGCTGGCCCAGAAAGCCGACGGCGGCCTGCGCGACGCGCTGAGCATGTTCGACCAGCAAGTGACCTTCGCCGGTAACGAGCTGACTTACAAAGATGTGGTGCAGAACCTGCACGTACTCGACTACGACTACTACTTCCGGCTCGTGGACGCGCTGCTGGCCCAGGACCTGTCGGCGGCGCTGCTGCTGCTGGACTCCGTGATGCGCCAGGGCTTCGACCCGCACAACTTCGTGGTCGGCACGGCCGAGCATTTGCGCGGGCTGCTCGTCTGCAAAGACCCCATCACGGTGCAGCTGCTCGAAGTCTCGGATGGCATCCGGCAGCAGTACGTGCGCCAGGCCCAGGCCGCGCCGCTGCCGTTTCTGCTCTCGGCCCTGAACCTGGTCAGCCAGTGCGACCGCGAGTTCAAGCAAGCCAAAAACCAGTGTCTGCACGTCGAGCTGACGCTCATGAAGCTGGCTTACCTGCACGAAGCCGTACAGTTCGTGCGCGACCTGAGTCCGGCCGCCAACGGTTCTGCTCACGGTGAGGCTAAAAAAAAAACTAGCGACGCGGGAGAGCTAAGAACTGAGAGCTTAGAGCTTAGAGCCAGTCAGCCAGCTTCAGAAAGCCAACACCCGACACCTAATACTCCATACCCAATACCCACCACCCAAGACCAAGACCAAGACCAAGACCAAGCACTAAGCACCAGGTACCAAGCACCAAGCAACGCGCCCGCCGATGGCCCCGAGCCACTGCCCGTCGAGAGCGGCGTGGACGAGCTACACGCCACGCCCAGCCTCGAACCCACGCTGGCCGCCGAGCCGCCCGCCCCTCAGAGCCGGCATCAGGTGCTCGACACCGTACCGCACGTCGAAACCGGCCGGCCCAGCATGCAGGGCCTCGAACCCAACGGCCGCCCGACCGACGTGCCACGCGGCGCGCCCGTCGCCCCCAACGTGCCGGCCCCGCCGGCCATCGCCAAGCTGCCCGGCCTCAGCGGCAGCCGCCTGCCGGGCCTGCGCGACGTGGGCACCGCCGGCCCGGCCGCGCCCGTCGTCGCGCCCGAAGCTGCTGAACAACCAGCAACCAGCAACCAGCAACCAGCAACCCTAACCACCGAATTACTCCAACCCATCTGGCAGCAGCTCGCCGACGAGCGCCGCGCCCAGGACAAGATGAGCGAGTACACGGTGCTCAACCGGGCCGTGGCGCTGCAAGAGCCAGGGGGCCAGGTAATCCTTCTGACCGTCGATAACCCGGTGCAGATAACCCAGTTCAACGACTTCCGGGCCGAGTTCGTGACGGAGCTGCGCCGTCGCACCGGCCACGCCGGCCTGACCGTGCAAACTCAAGTCGCCACGGCCGCGCCCACCGGCCGCAAGCTCTACACGAGCAGCGACAAGTTCAACTACCTGGCCGAGAAGTATCCCGCTTTGCAGGAAATGAAGCAGCGCCTGGGGCTGGACGCGGACTTTTAAACCAATGAACAACTGGCAATGAGCAATGAGTAATGAGTAATGCTCGACCGAGGTCACTCAGACGGTGCCGACGAGTATTGCTCATTGTCAATTGTTCATTGGTTTACAGCACCTGCCCCAGCCCGAACAGTAGCGTGAATACCAGCGTACTCAGCGCCATCTGCTTCAGCAGCGGGTCGAGCCGGGCCGACTCCTGCCGGGCGAACACCTGGGCGGCGTTGAACGCGAACAGTGGCAAGCTCAGCGCGAACAACCACGGCCAGCCCGAACGATGCGGGTTCGAGAGCAGCACGAACGCCACCGCGCAGCCCACGCCCCCGGCCAGCAGCAGCCCGTGGTAGCGGCGCGCGCCGAGCGGCCCCAGCCGCACCGGCACCGTGATTTTACCCGCCAGCTTATCCGACACCAGGTCGCGGATATTATTCACGTTGAGCACCGCCGTGGCGAAGCAGCCCAGCGCGGCCGCCGGCAGCAGCACGAGCGGCGGCAGACTCCGCGTTTGCAAAAAGTATGTACCACACACGCCCACCAACCCGAAGAACACGAACACCGACAAATCGCCGAATCCAGCGTATCCGTAAGGGTTGGCCCCGGCCGTGTAGTTTATAGCGGCCCAAATAGCGGCCAGACCGAGTACAAAAAAGCCCAAGATGAGCAGCGCGTTGGTCGTGCCCAGCGCGACGAACAGCAGCGCCAGCCCGCTCAGCAGCGCTGCCGCGCCGAAGCCCCACATCGCCCGGAGCATTTGCTCAGCCGTGATGGCCCCGCTCTGCACCGCCCGCAACGGCCCCTGCCGATGCACGCTGTCGGCCCCGTTTTGCGAGTCGCCGTAGTCGTTGGCCAGGTTGCTCAGAATCTGGAGCAGCACCGTCGTGAGGGCGGCCAACGCCACCACCGGGCCGTTGAAGCGCCCCGCCGCCGCCGCCAGAAAGCCACCCGTCAGGATGCTGGCCAGCGCCAGGGGCAGCGTGCGCGGGCGGAAAGCGGAAATCCAGGGGGACATTTTCTTGATGTGCTGATGTATGGAATATGCTGATGTGCGAATGGGCAGGGTGCGCGATTTTGAAACTTACCCGCTACCAGGGCCGGCCTTCCAGGCTGATTTCCTGGGGCAAAACCGGCGACACGCCAGGTGCGAACCTGAGCATCGTATTCACCGACCACCGCTGACGGCCGGTCGGCTGCTCAAAGTACGTGGCCGCGTCCGTGCGCTGCCAGCCCAGACGCTCGTAAAACGGCAGCAACGCGTCGGCGCATAGCAGCAAGCCCAGCTCCAACTGCCGCTCCTGCCACCAGAAAGACTCGGTTTCCCGGATTAAACGGCTCGAAAAACCCCGCCCACGGTACGCGGACGGGGTAATAACGTTATGCAGTCCGCCCGTGCGGCAGGGCCGGCCATCGAGCAGCACCGTGCGCTCGACCAGATGATAAAAAGAAGTCAACTGCTCGCCCTCGCGCCAAATGAAAACCCAGTCGGGCGTGGCCCAATCAATGGCTTGCACCACCGCGATGTGCCCAAACTCCGCCTGAACCGCCACCACCAACTCGCTCCGTAGCGCCGGATTCAGGTCAGGGTAAGCCAGCCGCTCTATCATGGGTAATGGGAATGCACGTGGAGGTGGTGAAAAGCAGGCTGCTGGCAGCCGCGCTTAGGAAGCAGCTACTCTTAAGAAACGGTAAGCCGGCCGACCCTCGCCTTTCCGCACCCCACTCATTCGCACATCAGCACATCCCACACATCAGCACATCAAAAAATTTATTTCGTCAGTGCGGCCAGCACTTCCGGGTCGGTGGGCTTCACGCGCGAGGGATAAAAGGCTACGACGTGGCCTTTAGCATCGACTACGTACTTGCAAAAATTCCAGCTCGGAGCATCGCTCACGCTGCCGTTTTTGGCTTTGTCGGCCAGAAACTTGAACAGGGGCTGGGCCTCCGCGCCCTTCACGGCGGCGGTGCGGAAGAGCGGGAACGTGACGCCGAAATTCTTCTGGCAGAACGCGGCCACCTCCGAGTCGGAGCTTAGCTCCTGGTTGAACGAGTTCGAGGGGAAGCCCAGCACGACGACCTTGCCGGCGTACTTCTTCGAAACTTCCTCCAGCTCCTTATACTGGGGCGTGAAGCCGCACTGCGAGGCCGTGTTCACGATGAGCAGGTGCTTACCCTTGTACTGGCTCAGTTTCACGTCTTTGCCGTCAATGGTTTTGACGGTGAAATCATACACGGTGCCGGCGGCGGCGTATTCGGTGGGGGTCATGGGGCGGGGGGGCGTAGCGCGGGGATAAATAAAAGCGAAGCTGAGGGCGGCGGCGGCGGCCAGCGCCAAAACGGTGATTTTCATGAGAAGTGAAGGGTTGAAAGGTGAAAGTTGAGGCTAAAACCCGGAAGCCGCCCGCTGGTTCGGCTGTAGAACGGAGTGGCACTCCGTTCTGCCGCAGAGCGGCAATTTACGTCTGCAACCCGCGCTTAGTCCGCTGTCTTAAATTTCCGTTCTGTAACAAACTGAAACTCGAGTACGACCTCCGGCGCCTCTGCCGCTTCGCGGCAAAACGGAGTGCCACTCCGTTCTACGTCTTACTACGGGCCTACCGGCGCGGCTGCGGCACCCGGCAGCTCCGGCGGCGGGGCCGGCTGCCCGTTCGTATTCAGCAAATCTATCATGTTGAGCGGCTCGAACTGGGCCGTGTCGCCCGGCTGCACGAGGCGGGCCGTGTCGCGGGCCGTCACGATGTAGCTGCGGGCGGGGCCGTTGAGGCTCACCGAATACGAGAGCGTACCGCGCTGATTGCTCGAAATCAGGCCCTTGCTCTGCATCAAATCGGCGATGAGCTGGAAAAACCAGCGCGTCGGGCCGCGCAAACCGCCGTAGGAATTGAACGACTGCCGGTAATATTTCGGCTTCGGGATGATGCTGACCAAGTACAGGCACTCGTCGAGGTTCAGCTCGTTCGGGCGCTTGCCGTAGTAGAACAGCGCGGCCTCCTTCACGCCATACACCCCGCGCTTGCCGCTGGGCCAGCGGTACTTGCTCGGCCCCCATTCCACCAGGTTGAGGTAAATCTCGAACAGGCGCTGCTTGCTCACGAGGCGCGTGTTTTCGATGAGCCAGACGATGAGCATCTCCTCGACCTTGCGGCCAATGTTCTTCTGGCGGTTCAGAAACACGTTTTTCACCAGCTGCATACTCAGCGTAGAGCCGCCCCTGGCGAAGCGGCCCTCCTTGATGTTCTGGATGGCCGCGTTCACGAACGCCTTCTGCATGAAGCCCTTGTGGGTGAAAAAACGCGGGTCCTCGCTGGTCAGAATCGCCGACACGAGGTAGGGCGACACGTCGTTGAAGGGCGTGAAGTCGGGGTTGCTCGGGCCGATGGCGAAGGTGCGCAACGAGTCGCTCCGGTCGTTGTAGGCCGTGAACAGGAAGTCGCGGTTGAGCTTGCCCAGGTCTTCGGCCCCGAAGTGGCTGATGCCGAAGTCGGGGCTGGCCCGCAATTCCGAGTCCAGGCGCAACGAGTCCACGCGGGCCAGGTCCACGTCGGCTTTCAGGTGGTAGGCGAGCGTGCCGCTGCCGGCCGTGCCGGCCACCACGTCGAACATGCCTTCGGGCAGGGAATTGAAAAAAGCGGTCGTGGCGAGCGGGTCCGAATCGAGTTTGAGGCGGACGGCGAGCCGGGGCTTGAGGCGGACGCTGATTTCGGGGTGGAAGACAAGCTGATTCAGCTCGGCGCGGCTGCCCGAATCGAGCGCGAACGTGCCCCGGCCGAGCGTGGCCACGAAATTGAGCTGCCCGCGCCGCACCACGATGTCTTCGGCCGCGAGCCGCTTGTGAAAAAAGCTGAAGCCGCGCGCCGCCACCGAGCCGCGCACGGTGAGCTGCCCGCCGGTGCGGTCGTCGGCCACGAAATCCTTGCCCGTGAGCCGCACCCGGACGGTATCGAACGAGACCAGCGCCCCGAAGCGGCGCGCCACGTAGGGCACCTGCACCGAGCCGCCCACCCCGAACACGTTCAGGTCCAGGGCGTAGTCGCGCGGGGCGATGCTGCCGCTCAGGCCCAGCTCGTTCACCACCGAATCGACCGTGGCCGTGGCCCGGCCCCGCACCTGCCCGTCCAGGATGGTGAGCTGGGGCAGCGTGAGCTGGGCGCGGTGCCGGGGGCTGGCGTAGCTCACCACGAACTGCCGGAAATCGGCGGCGGCGGGCACGTTGCCGAAGCCCGCCGTGAGCACCTGCTCCAGCAGCAGCCCGTAGTTGCGGCCGCGCAAGGTGTCGCGGGCCAGCGGCGGGCGGCTGTCTTTTTTCAGCAAAAACGAAAAATTGTTGCCCTCTGCCGTCTGGTGGGCCGTGAGCCGGGCCTGGTCAATCTGCACGTCGCTGAACACGGGCCGCCCGGCGAAGAGCGAGCGCAGGCTCAGGCTGGCTTGCAGGCGGCGGGCGCGCAAGAGCGTGTCGCCGGCCGCCGCCCGACCCGCCGCCGTCGTCGGCACCAAACTCAGCCCGCTGATTTCCACCGTCTTCAACCCCGTGAACCGCGCCGGCCCCAGCGTGAGCCGGGCCGGGTACTTCTGCTCGACGCGGGCCTTGACGCTGGTCAGCACGTAGGTCAGCAGCTGCTCGCGCTTCCACAGAAACCCGGCCAGCGCCAGCAGCAGCAGCCCCGCGAAGGAAGCCAGGGTGATAAGCAGGCGTTTTTTGGCGCGGTCGGAAAGCGGCATAGGGCGCAAAGTTACCGCGTCGGGCGGGTCTCCGACCCGCTTTTGTGGCGTTGGCTCGGCGGGCGTTGCGCCTCACCCCCCGGCTCCCTCTCCGAAAAGGAGAGGGGGAGCCACGGCGTAGGGCAAGAGGGTGAGAGGGTAAGAGTGATTGCCTCCTCAACTCCTACCCCCCTACCCTCCTAACCCAAATCGTCTGGCTCCCCCTCTCCTCTTCGGAGAGGGGGCCGGGGGTGAGGCGCAACGCCCGCCGAGCTAACGCCCTACCTTCGCCTCCATGCTCGCCGCCCTCTCGCCGCTCGACGGCCGCTACCAGGCCCAAACCGCCCCGCTCGCTGCTTACTTCTCCGAATACGCGCTGATTCGCTACCGGGTGCGGGTCGAAATCGAGTATTTCATTGGCCTCTGTGAACTGCCGCTGCCGCAGCTGGCCGACGTGCCGGTCGATGTTTTCCCCCGCTTGCGGGCGTTGTACGAGGACTTCGCGCCGGCCGCCGCCGAGGCCGTCAAGGCCCACGAGGCCACGACCAACCACGACGTGAAAGCGGTCGAGTATTATTTGCGGGATGAGTTCGCGGTGCTCGGGCTGGGCCAGTTCGTGGAGTTTATTCACTTTGGGCTGACTTCCCAGGACATCAACAACACGGCTATTCCGCTGAGCTTGCGCGAGGCGCAGGCGGCCGTGCTCGTGCCCGCGCTGGCCCAGGTGCGCGGGGCACTGGCTGGGCTGGCCGCCCGCTGGGCCGCCGTGCCGATGCTGGCCCGCACCCACGGCCAACCCGCCTCGCCCACCCGCCTGGGCAAGGAAATCGGCGTGTTCGTGGCCCGGCTCGACGGCCAGCTTCGCCTGCTGAACCAAGTGCCCTACGCGGCCAAGTTCGGCGGGGCTACCGGCGGCTTCAACGCCCACTTCGCCGCCTACCCGCGAGTGGACTGGCACGACTTCGCCCAAAAGTTTGTGGAGCAAACGCTGAGGCTGAGCCGCTCCTTCCCCACCACCCAAATCGAGCCATACGACAACCTGGCCGCGTTTTGTGACGGCTGGAAGCGGCTCAACACCATCCTCCTCGACCTCTGCCGCGACCTGTGGCAGTACATTTCGCTGGGCTATTTCCGCCAGACGCTCAAAGCCGGCGAGGTCGGCTCGTCGGCCATGCCCCACAAAGTCAATCCGATTGATTTCGAGAACGCCGAAGGGAATCTGGGCGTAGCCAACGCGCTGCTCGAACACTTCGCCGCCAAGCTGCCGATTTCGCGCCTGCAACGCGACCTCACCGACTCGACCGTGCTGCGCAACCTGGGCGTGCCGCTCGGCCACGGCCTCATTGCCCTGAACTCGATTCTCAAGGGCCTGGGCAAGCTCGCCCTCGACGAAACGGCCCTGGCCCGCGACCTCGACCAGAACTGGGCCGTGCTCGCCGAAGCCATCCAAACCATCCTGCGCCGCGAAAGCTACCCCGACCCCTACAATGCCCTCAAGCAGCTCACCCGCACCGGCGAGGCCGTGTCGGCGGCCACGCTGGCCGCCTTCGTGGCCGAGCTGGCCGTGCCGGAGTCGGTGAAAGCCGAGCTGCGGGCGCTCACGCCGGGCGGGTACGTGGGGCGCTGAGAGAGTTAATTAAGTCGCTACGCTTCCGTTTCCGCCGCCGCCAGCAGGCGCTGGATTTCACCCGCCTCGAAGGCCAGCACGGCCAGGCGCAACGTGAGCAGGGCGGGCTGGGCGGCTTTCGTTTCGAGGGTGCGAGCGGCCTCGCGCAACAGCTCCAACAACACCATTGCCCGTACGCTCGGCGCGTCGGCGGACGGCAGGGCGGCCAGCAGCGGGGGCAGCAGCAGTTGCCGCACCCGCGCCTGCCCCAGTCGGACCTGCGCGCGGTCGAGCTGGTCGCGCAGGGCGTTGCGCTCCACCCGGATTTCTTTCCACCGCAGCCGCAATTTGGCCCGCTCAGTGGGGCGCAGCGACCCCGGCGCGGGCACCGGTAAGGGCGGCGTGGTCGGGTCGTCATTGGCTACCCACGGGGCGGGCGCATCGGCGGGCACCGGCGGCAGCGCTTGCCACAAATCCATCAACCGCTGAAGTCCTCGCAATGGCAGCGCGCGACTGGCCTCGCTCTCACTCATGGAGAGCTGCTGGCGCGAGATGCCCAGCAGGTAGGCCAGTTGCTCCTGGCTCAGGCCAAGCATGGCCCGCACCCGTTGGGAAACCCCTTTTTCATAAAATACGGGGCCGCGTTGGTGCGAAAATCGGCGCATGAGAAGAATAGCTCCATCCACCCGGACAGACTTGGACCGCTAATATAAGCGGTGTCAAAATTATTTAAAAGACAAAGCTTGACACGACAGTTGTGTCAAGCTTTGTCTTTTAAATAATTTTGACACCGGCCGTTGAGCTGTGGCCTGCTGTTGCCACCTACCCGCACCCCGCTACTTTTACGCCCCGCTTTGCCCATTCCTGCCCGTGTCCGACCTGCTCCAAAACGTCCTCGTTCACCCCGACTGCCGCCACTTTCGCGGCGACGTGCCCTGCCGGCCCAACAAAGAGCACGGCTACGTCTGCGAGGGCTGCCCGGTGTATGCGCCCGTGGGCAAGCGGATTCTGCTCATCAAGCTCGGGGCGATTGGCGATGTTATTCGGACTACGCCGCTGCTGCGGCGGCTGCGGCAGGCGCATCCGGGCTGCTACGTCACCTGGCTCACGCTCACGCCGGCCATTCTGCCCCAGGCCGAGATTGAGGAGATTTTGAAGTTCGACTACGCCAGCGCCCTGCAGCTGCAAGCCCGGCGCTTTGACATCGCCATCAACCTCGATAAGGAAAAGGAGGCCTGCGCGCTGCTGCTCCACGTGCGGGCCACGGAGAAATTCGGCTACACCCTGCGCGAAACCGACGGCGTGGCCTGGCCCCTGAACGAGGCCGCCCAGCACAAGTACCTGACCGGCGTGTTCGACCAGCTTAGCCAAGCCAACACCAAGCCCTACGTGCGGGAGATTTTCGAGCTGTGCGGGTTTGATTTTCGGGGCGAGGAGTACGTTTTCGACACGCACGAGGGCCAGGGCTACGACTGGCGGGCGCTGCCCCCGGCCGAGGCCGGCCCGCGCGTGGGCCTCAACACCGGCTGCGGCGACCGCTGGACCACCCGCCTCTGGAGCACGGGGAAGTGGGTTTCCCTCATCCAACAGCTACAAGCTGCCGGCTACGCGCCCGTGCTGCTGGGCGGCGAAGCCGAGCACCCGCGCAACCGGGAGCTGCAAGCCGCCACCGGCGCGGCGTATCTGGGCACGTTCCCGCTGCCCCAGTTCATCAACCTGATGAATCAGATGCAGGGCATCGTCACGCAAGTTACGATGGGCATGCACATCAGCATCGCGCTGCGCAAGCCCACGATTTTGATGAACAACATCTTCAACCCGCACGAATTCGACCTCTACGGCCGGGGCGAAATCGTGGGGCCGGACCGGCCGTGCGTGTGCTTCTACCGCGGGACTTGTAAGCTGGGGACGAGCTGCATGGAGGAGCTGCCGGCCGAGAAGGTGCTGGCGGCCGTGCGGCGAAGCGTGGCGACGGTGGCCCGCCCGCTGGCCTCACCCCCGGCGTAGCTCCCCCAAGCAGGCTTCAATTTTCAGCAGGCAGTCGGCCGTGTAAAAATCAACCCGCCACCGCCACCAGCGCTCGAAGCCCAGCAGCCGGTGCCGGGTGCCGGTGTAGCAAGCGGTGAGCCGGGCCAGCAGCCACTCCTCGTCCCAGGCACCCCACACGCCGGCTACCTGGTGCAGGTTGAACCACAGGGCCGGAGCCACTTCGTCGTAATTTATCTGCTTCAGCTCAGCCCAGCTAAAGCCGCTGGCCGCGCACGCGGCGGCGATGCGGCGCAAATCAGCCTCCTGCGGCTCGGTATCGAGGTACAGCTCGGCCAGGGCTACCCACACCGGGTGCCGCCGCGCGGGGTCGGGCACGGGCGGACGGTTTTTCATAGCCCCGCCACTTCCTTGAGTGCCTCGACCATGACCTCCCACGAAAACCGGGGTTTCACCCGCCGCGTGCCGGCCTCGAACGCGGCTTGCCGGTCGGGGTGGGTAAAAAAATCCACCAGCGCGTCGGCCAGGGCCTCGGCCGTGGGCGGCACCACGTAGCCCACCTCGCCGGCCGGAATCAGTTCGGCCAGCCCGCCGACATCGGTTACCAGCATGGGCCGCTCGAAGTGATACGCCACCTGCGACACCCCGCTCTGGGTCGCGTTGCGGTAAGGCTGCACGACGAGGTTGGCGGCGCAGAAATAGTCCGCCACTTGCTCGTTCGGGATGAAATTCGTAGCCCGCACCAGCCGGCTTTCCAGCTCGTGCTGCCGGATTAATGCCTCGTAGGGCGCCGCGTCCTCGTAAAACTCGCCCGCGATGATGAGCCGCACCGGCAGCCGGGCCAGGCGCGGGTCGGCCCAGGCGGTGAGCAGCAAGTCCAGCCCCTTGTAGGCGCGGATGAAGCCGAAGAACAGCGCGTGTTGAAACGTTGGGTCCAGCCCCAACGCTGCTAGCGCGTCGGCTTGCGGCTTTACCGGCCCGAAATTATCGTAGAGCGGGTGCGGCCGGTAGAGCGCCGGCCGCTCGCCGAAGCCCAGCTTCTGCAAGTCAGCCAGCACGGCGCGGCTCATCGTGACGAAGCCGTGGCAGGCGCTCAGGCAATAGCGCGTGAGCGGCCCGTCGCCCGGCCCGTGCTCGTGCGGAATCACGTTGTCGGTGATGGCCACCACGCGGGTGTGGCCGTTGCGGGCGACGAGCCGCGCCACCGTGCCCAGCGCCGGCCCCATAAACGGCAGCCAGAACCGCAGCACCACCAAATCAGGCCGCTCGCGTCGCAAGCGTCGCCCCAGCGCCCACCACGAAAGCGGGTTCACCGAATTCAGGCTGACCTCGATGTCCAGGTCGGCCGGCGCTGGCCCGGTGCTGTATTGCGTCTGGCCGGGAAATAAAAAGTCGGGGTATTGCAGCGAGAACGTCACAATCCGCACCGCGTCGCCCGCCGCCTGGAAAGCCCGCGCGAGGCGCTCGTTGTAAGTCGCCAATCCGCCGCGCAAGGGATAGGCCGGGCCGATGATAACTATTTTCAATGAGCAATTATCAATGAGCAATGAACAATGAGCAATGAACAATTCTCGTCAGCTTCACTTGGTCGTCAGCCCTTTGTCCGTCAATGATTAGCCGGCAACAACGAGCATTGTTCATTGCTCATTGATAATTGCTCACTGAAATCAGCGCAGCCGCTCGCGCACCAGATACTCATTCCGGCGCGGCCCGTTCAGCTGCACCATCTCGCCCAGAAAGCCGGCCACGAACAAGACCACGCCCACGATAACGGCCGTGAGAGCCAGGAAAAACAGCGGCTGCTCGGTGACGCTGCGCGCCCGCAGGTTGTGGGTCGAAAGCCAGATTTTCTGGCTCGTCAGCCAGAGCGTGATACCCAAGCCAATCAGAAACGAAACCGTGCCGAGCGTGCCGAAAAAGTGCATCGGTGCCCGCCGAAACCGGCCCACGAAAGTGATGCTCAGCAAATCGAGAAACCCGAACACGAAGCGCTCCAGCCCGAATTTGGTGTGGCCGTACTTGCGCTCCTGGTGCTGCACCACCTTCTCGCCGATGCGCCGGAAGCCCGCCCACTTGGCCAGCACCGGGATGTAGCGGTGCATCTCGCCATAGACTTCGATGCTTTTGACCACCCGCTGGTCGTAGCTCTTCAGCCCGCAGTTGAAATCGTGCAGCCGGATGCCCGACAGCCAGCGCGTGGCCGCGTTGAAAAGCTTGGTCGGAATGGTCTTCGAGAGCGGGTCGTAGCGCTTCTGCTTCCAGCCGCTCACCATGTCGTAGCGCTCCTCCACGATGAGCCGGTACAGTTCCGGCAATTCCTCGGGCGAGTCCTGCAAGTCGGCATCCATCGTGCAGACCACCCGCCCGCGCGCCGCCTCAAAGCCCACGTTGAGCGCCGCCGACTTGCCGTAGTTGCGATTAAACCGCACGCCGCGCACGGCCGCATCCTGCCCCGCCAGCGCCTCGATGACAGCCCAGGAGTCGTCCGTCGAGCCGTCGTCAATCAGCAGTATCTCGTACGAAAGCCCGCGCTCCGTGAGCACCCGCCGAATCCAGGCGATAAGCTCCGGCAACGACTCCGCCTCGTCGAGCAGGGGCACGACGACGGAAATTTCGACCGGAAATTCAGGGGTCGGCTTATTCAAATTCGGGGCGGGTGTGCTTGATAATAGCCGCCGTAATCAAACTAATGAGCAACCCGATAATGATGGTACCAATCACGGCAAAAAGGGTCAGTACGGGCGCGCTGGTGAATTTGGAGGACATCGCCAGCGCTTGGTCCATCTGCTCGGCGCTCATGCCGCCGCGCGCTTCCAAGTCGGCGCGCGCCTTGTCCGTGACGCGCGTGATAAACTCCGGGTCAATCATCGTCATGTAGACATAGGTGAAAATAGCGCTCAGCACCCCAACTATCGCCGATACCATCACGCCCACGCCAATGCCTTCGCCGTAACTCATGAATCCGCCATCGCGCTGCTTGAACTCACGCTGCGCGAGCACGATACCCGCCACGAGCACCAGCGAGCTAAGCCACTTCAGCGGCGACTGCTCCAAGTGCGCCGCATTGATACCAAATGAGATAATAACGCTGGCCAGGCCCGTGAGCAAGCCGTAACGAACGCCAACGGAAGAAACAGTGGGCGGATTTTGAACAGTGCTTTCCATGAGGTGAATAGGTGAAGGTGAAGGAAACAATGCAAGCTACTCCCGAAAGAAAATACCGCCCGGCACGGCCAGCAGCATGCCCCATTGTAGCACGTTAATAAAATTAGCTAACACCATGCGGCCTACGCTAAGATGACGGGTTATTTCAAGTTGCTGCCGAAACATTTCCGCCTGCTGTCGCCCCTGCTCAAGCGTGAGCTGAGCGGGCTTACCGGGTTGGTTCTGGGTTTGGAGGCGAGCCTGTTGGTCGGCGAGCGTGATTTCGGTCAGTTCGGCGCGGTTGCGGGCCAGCGCCGCTTCGCCCACGCCGGAGGCCAGCCCCGCCACGCTGCTGGCCGAGATGAGCGCCGCCACGAGCACCGTCAGCCCACCCACGCCCAGCGCCCGCCCCACGCCCGGCTTGTCCGGGACTAGCTGCTGCCGCAACAGCCACTGACTCACCAGTGCCGCCAGCGGCACCAGTAGCTGGGCCAGCACCTGCTTCGGCCCAAACGCGTTGTTGCCCGTCAGCTGCAAGCCCAGCAGCCACGCCGCGTTCAGAATGCCCACGCCCACCCCGAAGCGCAGCGCCAGCCGCGTCACCAAGCCAGTATGAGCATCGTCTTCGGGCAAACTATTGGGCTGGTCAGCGGGCATATTCAGGCGAATGGGCCGGCAAGATACTGCCACTCCAGGCCCCATCCACGCGCTTTACAGGCTGTTTGGTGAGCTTTTTCATTGAGTTTAGTCAGACATGAGACGTTAGACACGAGACATGAGACTTTTCTCGGCGAGCGTCTGACAAGAAGTCTCATGTCTCGTGTCTAACGTCTCATGTCTGACTAAACTCAAACAGCTTCTCAGGCCGCTTGCGCCACCGGAGCCGCCACCGCCCGGCGCGCCGACCCAAACCGCAACAGCAGCCCCTCGGCCAGCAGCGCCGCCAACGCTAGCAGCAGGCAGTAGCGCCAGAGTGGCGTACCGTTTTGCCCCGCCCCCAACCGGGTCAGTGCCTCCGGCCGGGCGTTCGCGTCGAGCACCCGCCCGTTGGGGCCAACTAGTTGCCGCAGCTCCGCTACCGAGTAAGCCGCCAACTCCGATTCGCGCTTGTCGGCGTTGAAAGCCAGCGTAGTCAGCACCTTACCCCCGCGCCGCAGCTCATAAAAACCGGGCGCATCCAACCCGGCCGGCACTTCCAGCCGCAACTCGTCGCCCAGCCGCCGCTGGCTCGGGATAAAGCTCAGGCTGTCGCGCGTCAGTCGGTAGGGCGCAGCCTCCGCACTCGCACTCGCGGCATTGGCATCTCCGGCATCCGGTGGCAGCGACAGCGTCAGCGCACCCGCCGACAGCCGGTAGGCCGGCAGTTGGTCGGCGCGCGAGCTGCTCATCGCCAAGCGGTACAGCACCGGCACGAACAGCGCATGACCCACAAAATCCGAATACTCTGGTGCGAAAGGTGCCGCGAATACGTAGCACCGACCGCGCCCACTGCCGTAAGAGGTCAAAAATGCGTCACCATCGCGTAGGCGCAGAATATCCGTGCCACCGCTGCCCGGCCGCAACACCGGCCCCACTTGCGGCAAGGCCACCTGCCGCGGCTGTACCCCGAATACATCCCGAAAAAACGGGTCGCGCGGATTGGGCAGTGCCACTTCCTGTCGCGCCGGGGCGTTGGCCGTCGCCGGCTCCCACCGGGCCTCGCTGGCACCCAGCGCCCGCAGCAGCGTTTGGTAAGAAGCCTGGTCCGCGCCCCGTCCCGGCGGCACTACCACCACGCTGCCCCCGCGCCGCACCACGCCCGCCAGCGCCTCGCGCAAGTTGGCTTCCACCCGCGGCACCTCACGCAGCAACACTAGGTTCGCCCGTTGCAGCGCCGCGTAATCTACGCGCTCCGGCCGCGCAAACGCGTACTGAAACAACGACTCCCGCTCGTAAGCCGCCCGCGCCACTGGCTCCGCGCCTACTTCCACCACGCGGATAGCAGCGGCCGGTCGCAAGGTAAAATAAAACGTGTTGTCGAAAGTCACCGGCGCGTCGCCCAGTTCCACCCGACCCAGCGCCAGCTTGTCGTCCGGCAGCTGCACCTGCACGGTTGTCTCCACCGCTTGTCCAGCCGCAATGTTCACTTGCAGCGTAGCCGCCTGCCGGCCATCCAGTAGCACTTTCACCGGGCAATTTGCCACATCCTTGCCGCCTCCATTGCGCAAGCGCACGTGCAGCCCCACGTTAGTTCGCACCCGCACAAAAGCATCGTTGAGCCACACGCTGTCCACGTAAACGTTAGCCACCGGCGGCCCCGCTCCGGGTACCAGCACCACCGAGCGCTTAGCCAACTGCTTCCATGAGGTGGCATTAGCCTCGCTTCGCTGAAAATCGCTGAATACATACAGCGGCAACGCCGATGCTCCAGCCGAAGCAGGCCGACTCACGGCTCCCCAACCCACCGGCTGCTGCCGTCCTGCTTGCAATTGATTCAATTCTTCCGCCGAAGCCGCGCCGCCTAAAGCTGCCTTGCGCCGACCGGTCAGTACAAAATCTGCGCTCGTCCCGTAACCCTTCACCAGCGTCGTTGCGCCTGCTACGGCCTCCATAAGCAGTTGCGGCTGAGTGGCTCCCGTTGCCTGCATACTACCCGAGTTATCGACTAATACCTCAACCCGGTTTGCCCCGGCCGCGCCTGAGTTAGCCGAGTCCGGGATGAATGGCTGGCAGAAAGCGAACACCAAGAAAGCCAACCCTACAATTCTCGCCAGCAGGACTAATAACTCCTCCACACGCCGCCGCCGAACGGTAGTCAGCTCCACCTCTCGAATAAAACCCGTGTTGGTGAATCGCACCCGTTGCGGCCGTCGTAATTGTAGCAGGTGGATGATTACGGGCACCCCCAGTGCCAGCAGTGCCCACAAAAAGCCCGGATACATGAACCTCATATTGCTACAATCAAGTCGTCAGGATGAACCCAACTATTCAGACAAAAGTATCAATTGGGCTTAAAGCTTGGCTAGATAATACTCTACCCTACTAAAAATGTAGGGGCATAAAAACGGGGCAGCCCGACCTTTGGGGTTCCTACGCCACCAAAGCCGTTCTGCCCCGTGAAGCAACGCCTCAGCGCCAAAATTACGACCCTTTTGCA